>Ga0315914_1008637_pt1 | contig 13479 bp, 11 predicted proteins | sample MpolenodulesMG_FD_203920 | JGI IMG/M metagenome (GOLD analysis project Ga0315914, IMG submission 203920) | Medicago polymorpha root nodule microbial communities from Los Angeles, California, United States - elongated nodules | ecosystem: Host-associated > Plants > Roots > Nodule | place: USA...
TCTTTATGAATAGAACTTTGATTATGGATCCTATACACTTTGAACAAATTGTTTAGCATATCCAATTGATTTTTTTTAATACCTTGTTATTGTCAAAACTCAATAGGTGACTTGTGAAACACCCTTGTTCCAACACAATCCAATAGAGGGTGAGAATATATCCAACACTAGAGATGCGAATTATTTTTTTATTTGATAGGATCTCCATTTCCTTCTACAACTAAATACATTTCCGCACCTATACCCAAGTCAAATAATGTGTCTACCTAAATCGCAGTACAAAGTTTAAGTTTACCAAACACCTCCATACTCAAAAATTTGAGGGTACCTTTATGAACTTCAAGATGGAAAGGCATCAGATAATATATACTTGAGCTAGTGGCTCACCACCTCCATGAACCTAAGATAATCCAACTAGTAGTTCTTGAACCTATAGGGATTAGGCCGTCAAAGTTGAGAAGAGTACCGTAAAACCAGCATGAAGTGATCTGAGATATCGCTAGGCCGATCCCATTGGCTCAACAACTCCACCGCTCCCACCAAAGAATCCTTAGAAATAAGAAAATAGTTTAGGAGACTCGTTGCCTCACCATTTGGTTAGAAACATGTGAACTAAGTCGCTAAGAGAGGAAGATTGATAAGGCCTATGCTCAATATGAAAACAAAAAACTCAGTAGCCTCGCCAACCCCTATAATCCTAGGAGCCCCCAAACCCCCTCTATTCTCCAAGACAAAAAAAAAAACACAACATTAAAGTCTCCGACTACACACCTAATGTCCCAACCAAGGGAGATTTATAAGATGAACCAAGCTACTCCACAACTATCTCTTATACAATAAGACACATTTAAAATAAACATTGACATATGACAATGATGTTTTAAAGCACCTCAATATTGGAAGATCCCCACAAACCCATTTCCCGCGAAGTAGAAAACATCATTGCCTTTTATATTACACCAAATCAAGAGTATTCCACCATTGTTCCTAAGAATCCGGTTAAAAATACACTCCTGGAAAAGACTACTCCAAAGGAAGTGACACAAAGACTCCCCCACCTTCTAAATCGTACTTTCTTGGATTACCACAAAGTTCAAATGATTCGACAAGAAAAAGTCTTAGACCTTATTCTTTTTAACCCCTTCTAGGAGAAATTCTAATATGATCACATGACCAAAGAAATAGTGTTTGGTAACACACACATAAAGAAGTATTTTTTTAATAATAAAGAGGAAATTGATAAAAAAGATGATTGAATATTTTAAGGAGAATTTTTTTTTTGTATGTGTGTCCAAACATTATTGATTTGGTCTTGTGACCATGGAAAAATACTTCCCCCTTCTAGACCACGTACTTTAAAGGACCCAATAATCATCTAAAACCATTTATAAACTCCAGATGGGCCTTTCCAAGCCCATCCATCTCCTCATAGACAACCAACTTAGACTCTCTGCATCACCACTCTTATGAAAAGAATAAGCAACACATTTGGTTTTATACAAAAGATATTTGGCTACATAGTTGTTATGTGTTTCCCTAACATCCCTTAAAGGACTAATTCCCCAAGACACCCCTTAACATGAAAATGACGATAGGGAGTCCTTTAGCTTGAAAATCAGGTTAAGCCCATGAAACTCTCATTCTCTTACTTGAGATGGTATGGGGTTCCTATCTTTCATAAGATAACATATAAAGAGGTGAGAAACTGGCATACCTGAGATAGAAACAATCATTTTTGGAGGATTTCTCACTTAAGCTGAAGGTGATTCATGTGGCTTAGCACCACCAAAATCACAAACCATAAAGTTACGCGAACCAACCAAAACACCTTATCCAATAGGACTCTATTGCATCAAAATACCATTATCCGAAGCAAAGTGATAAGCCGCATCTAACTTCGTCAGAGTAGACAATAATGGCTTGTTAAAATTGGGATTGAAACCACCATTAACCTTAATATGAAGTGGATATTTATTACTTTTAAGAGGTGTAACATCTGAAAGAATCCATGATAAATAAGACGTGGTCTTCTCCGATGACAAGCACTTTGATGAAGATTTTGATGTGATTTGGTTGGAGACTTGGTCTCAAAACTTGGCCCACTACTAAGCCTATCTTACCATCTAACAACCTTGAGAATAAAAGGCCCATAAAATTATAAAGTGACATGTTTATCCCACCATAACATTCCAGTGCACTGCTAAAAGCACCTTAGGGGATTTCGCACCGCCACTTGAAGCACACAAATAAGACCCAATTACCCTCGGCCCAATACTCCCCTAGTCCATGTGTTTTTTATCACACGTGTATTGGAGCCGACTGGATCTCATAATCAAAACTTATTGTAGATGGATCTGGTGGCACTAGTTTGTAATTCCTAGATACGCATTCCCAAAGGTAGTTTCATTGTGCGTGAATGATCCCTTATCTGCGCTGACTTGGTAGTTCTAGGGAGAGTGGGGTGGAAAAATGTCTCCAATCACAAAAGTGGAAAAACCATAAATCCTAATACAACATTGTAAGGTTCTACGCGTGACTACATTCCTAGAAGAAAAAAAAGTTGGTATTTGTCATCATTAACAATCTGTTTGGCTCGACATTATCCATTCCGACAAACACTTTGTATGGCCTCCATCCTACAAGCATAGAAACACATACTACTATCATCAACTGAGAGCACGTCATTGTTGTCATTGACACAGAAACTGAAACACAACATCTCTTGATCCCGTCGATGAGGAACATATCTTTTCCATATAGATGACCCCACAGAGACCATGTAGACAAGCTACTTCTCCTTCCCTTACTTCCACAAGGACTTGCAACTTAAAACTTCTCCCACTAGAGTACACATCCACCATTTCATCTACCACACAACTAACCACTGGAATCCAAACTCTAACTTGCCCTTATTCATGTCCAACATCCGAGATGTTATCCTCGGTCACCTCATAAAATGTACCACCACCTTCCGTCATGTTCCCACACCTGCGACTAGACTCCCTAGAATCTAATGTACACCTCTCGTCATGAAACGACGATGTTCCATGTTAACGCTTGAATTCCACGAGCCAATGGGATCACCAATCCATACATGAATTATAGAAGGCTAACATGTGCTCTTATGACATTGTTTAAGCATACCAAAGTAGTAGTAATTTTTTTATTGGAAATTGCGTATTTATGATTTTTAGATGTATTTGACTTGTATTTTCAAAACAATTTTTTTTATAAGTTCCTTAAACAATACCCTTAAAACATTTGTCACTAAGACTGAAAAACAAAATGAAGTAAATCTCATAGTGTTAGAGTTTTATTTTTAATAAAATTACAGACAAAGACAAAGTATTATTTTTAATTGACGCATATCTCCATATACTGCATATAAATTTACAAATGTCTGAAAATAAAAATTAAAAATACAAATAAAATCTCTATAATATTTCTTCTGGATTTAATTAAATTTCAAAAACAATTTAATCCATATTTTTTTGAAGTCAATACGCAAATTATCTGTATCCCAGCAAAATATATATTTTTGATACAAAAAGTAAACTTTATCACAAATGATAAAAATACATTCATCAACTTGCATATAATAATTTGTAAAAAAAAAAACTGCATTTCCCCTAAAAAAAACCTTGCATCTAATCTATTAAATATAGGTGTACCATCTGATCCAATACACAAAAAAAAAAAAAAGTATTATCATCACTACAATAAGTTAGAACAAAAAACATGTTTTTTTTAACCAACTTGCTTCTAATTTCCAGTTATTTAATTTGTCTATATTTAGTCTAATCTAGAAGGAATAATTTCTAGATAGCCGAATAAGAACAAAGAAATTTGGTCAAAAGGAAGAGCAAATTTATATTTGTTTGTCTTTTCTTGGAAAAAAGGAAGAAAAGTTGCAAATGGATTCAATGTGGTGCAAATGAACCTTCCCTTATCACGTGGCATTTAATTCGTCCTTATCCAGTCTTTTGGTACAACACATTTTTCTTATTGCAAATAAGAAAAGAACATATTGCAGCACACTGTGATCTTTAAGTTAGGTGGGTCTTTTGTGATTTGGCGGCCATGACTAATCTTTCTAAGAACTTCTTCTAAATATTCATTTTTTTAGCACTGTTTAAACTATTGTGCAATCTATTGAAGAACTTTACAGGTTTTCAAAACATGTAAATCTGTGTGATTTTTAAACTAGTAAACACTAATTATATAGATTCCACAGTAATCGTATTTTTTTAACGGTCTGTCGGAATTTTAAAATCTTTATTGGTTATTGGGAAAACGGATAAGATGTACCCCGATTTAAATTTTCATTGGACCACGAGCTTAATAAAAATTAAAAATTACAAGTTTTTTATATTCTGATTTTAATGGCAATCAGCTTTACTATATCTTTCCAAGTTTTTGGCGTGCTTAGTAAAACTAAGGGATTCTAGAAGGTTAGGAGGGGGGGACACTAGACCTCCCGGCTGGGCCGTCTATGGGTAGGAACATTCAACTTTATAGAATTGGACCTCCAATTTATATGTGTTTGCAAATCGAATGTTCTCGTTCAACTTTTCGGTTTTGTTTTTTTCTTCATAATTTTGCTCAATTTAATAATATTTTTTAAAAAATCTTAATGAGAATTTAGCCTAGGAAAGGACATTGATGTAAAACACATGTTTACACTAGGCTATAGAAATTGATGTGTTCTATGGTCGAAATAATAGTATATATAATATTTAATAACTTAACCTAGGCATATTTTTAATAAAAGTGTTGAGCCTTCAATTTCATAGGGACGACCGGCCCTACCTCCTAAAATGATTTGATATTCACGGGTGGCCATCTTGATGAGGGCCAAGTTTTTCTCTTTAAAATGGTTTCTAGGAAAAAAATCATAGCACCCCTTGCTCCTTCTACGAGTGTAAAGTGCAGCCCATCATGTGTTGGTTCTTGTAGTGATTATGAGGTTGTTGGTGTTGGATCGTGGGGGTCTTTGTGTCTCTATTTTTCTACTCCCTTGGATTGTTTTTGCAATGTATCTCTATTTTTCTTCGACGGGGTGGACCAATGTGTTGTAGGTCTGCTTGTGGTCTTGGTTAGTCTCACAGGCATGATGGGTTTGTTTTGTTGCTACTATTTCCATTTTTCTTTCCTTAAGTTTGTTTTTGTTTTTTTGTTACTTTAGTAGTCGGATTGGTCTACCCTGGTAACTACTGATTTGTACTAGGGTCGACCTAATAATCTTCAATAGTACGTGAGACTTAAAAAAAGGTTTGATATGTGGGGCATATTATCTCATCATATGAGACATTTTTGCTAAAAAAAATTAATAAGGGATTTACTTACCTTACCCTTAGGGCGACCCTGATTTGTAGTAGGTGTTTCCCTTGTTTTGTTTCTTTATATTTACACACACATTTTCCATTCAAAAAAACTATATCTTCCAAGTTATGGAAATGAAATGTTTGTTGAAAATAAGTTTGGACTTAAAACCATTATTTAAAATGGGAAACATGGTTATCAAGTTAACTATATGTAGTCTAGAATTGATGATACACATGTATTGATAAAGAAAGTTTCTAAGGTTAAAAATGAAGTTGATCATATTTTATAGTTTATGTTTTGTGAAATATTTTTGCTTGATTATGTGCATTACGAAAATTATAAGATTCAAGGGGAATTGAATATAAACTCGTATGAAATATGCAAGTTATAGGACTCATTAATAAGATTAGGAGATGGAGCATTGGTAATAATGTATGCATTGAACTGCAATGAATCAGATCCAGTTTATTTCAACTTACCACTACTAGTAACTAGTTATAGAAAATCTCTTCACAAACTTCACAATTCGACAAAAACTTTATCTCTCACTCTCTCATATTGTGAACAAACTTGTAACTATCTTTAAACTAAGTTTGTAACAACTATTAACTAACTATAATAAAAATGTAATATGTACATCTAACTATCAATTGAAAACATAATCTTTATCACATCATGACAAAAAACTGAGCCCCTCCCTAGTCAGAAACATGCCGTTTGGTTCAAGCATTCAACTTTCCACCTTGTACTCCTATAACTCTTGAATTCAGCCTCAAAACACACAATTCCTCATTTTCTCTTTGTCTTTGACTCCTTGTAGAATTGAAGATATACCAAACAGAAAAAAGATCTAATCAGAAATACTATGGTTGTGCCAGCAAAGAAGCATAGTTAAACATCGTCCAAATATATGGATACGTGCCTTGTGTTGCTTAGCCACTGAAAAACAACGTTTTGTGAAGCTTGTTTTCTTGCATGGCAAAGACATGATTTGGAATTGGAACAAACAGAGAAAGAAACCTCAAATGAGTTTTTGGTAGTTGAAATCGAAGGACAATTGAACACGTTAACGTAGTTGTCTTCGTTAGTTATATATATAGAAGAAGGTTGGGGGGTGGGTACCACTTGTTATACAACTTGTACACGTTAAATCATTATTAATTTTTTTTTATTTTTTGGGTCACGTTCCACGAATGTGCAATTTTCCTTTCATATATCTTGCTGAAATTCTTTACTATTTTAAAAAAATTTCAAATACAAAACTACGGATATGTTTACGCATGGTAAGGAACTATTTTTAACAACCTCTTTTAAAATTAACTTTTTTATTCAGTAAAAAACAATAAGAGTTACCAGAAAGTATTTGGAATTACCTTCGATGATCGGTAAAGATAAAAAGTCCGTTTTTTCTTTTTTCAAGGATCGTATATGGAGACAAATAAATGTGTGGAGGGGACAAGCATTATCGAAGACGGGTAAGGAAGTTATGATCAAACATGTGTTACAATCTATTCTTTCATACACAATGATATTGAGAAGATGATTAATGCGTTTTGGTGGGGAGGAAGGAGTAACAACCGAGGGAGTAAATAGATGACATGGGAACGTGTGGCATGTCACAAAGAGTTTGGTGAAATGGGGTTTCAGAATTTTAAAGCTTTTAATCACACTATGGTAGCTAATCAAGGATGGAGCATTATGTCTAAACCTGAATCACTGGTTGCTAGAGTTTTTAAATCGAGGTACTTTCCCCGGTCTTCTTTTCTGGGTGCTAAGCTCGGTTATAACCCGAGCTTTCCTTGGCGGAGTATTTGAAATTCGCATCAGTTACTTTTACATGATTGTAGGTGGACAATTGGACATGGGCAGCAAGCCAGCTGTTTGCCTTGGTTTTTGGTAAACAAACGCTGGTTTCCCAAAACGGTTAGCTTGTGAGATCAACTAGTAAATCTCAGGGCATATTGTGTTTATGTTTTCTAGAAAGCATGATGTTCTTGATGTAAAATATGAATGTAACCGTCGGAATCAAACATGCATCGAATCCGTTGAAGTAAATTGCTAAAAAGAAAAGGTAAATTGCAAGGAATTTAAAGGATAAACTTAGGTTGCATAAATGAATGTAAATTGGTACACATATTCATACATTTGCAACTTGTTTACTCGTTTCTCCTAATGTGCGGATAGTTTGAGCGTGTAAGTTTTGTGTGTATTTGAATTGTGACCCGTTTTTTCTATGAAAAACTCTTATTTATACTAAGTAGTTGCACCAATTGTTGCTATTGTTGCACAGTTCACTGACAATAGTCACCTGATGCAAGCAACACAGTCACCGGTGGCAAGTACAACAATGGTTTTGACTTCTTTCGGTTTTGCACTGCAAGATGAAATTTCTCATGGGGATCTTCCTCAACCAACTAGTCATCTGTTGGAATTAATTCCCCAAGTAGCACACATTGAGGTGCATTCAGATGTAGTGTAGCAGTTGCCGCCAGAATCAAGGGAGGTGATGGATGTTCCCAAATTTCCTAATGCAACTGTTACCACTTTCATCCCTAGTGGCACATGATGTCGTGCAAGTGATTTCTAATGAGCTGATTTCCTTCACTTATGGTAGGGAGGAGTCACTGGTTCAACATGATGGAGCACACGCTGATGTGCAATCAAGTCCTCCTATAGATCATACTATGGTTTGGTCCATTCCAACAGATGTCGGAAAGCTTTCCCAAGTGACTATGACACATGTCGCAACTTCGGAGGATAGTAACAGGGTATTGGTTCTACACGAAGAAGACATAGACGACAATCCGAACATTCAGCGAGACATGGAACTATGGCGTCGAATCCATGATTATGATAAGAAAGAAGCCGAAATGCCATTCACGTCAGATTTATCTAAGAAACAGAAACAACATATCAAAGAGCAACTTCAGATCGGGAAGCCACCGTATAAAACCCGTTCAAAGGGGGATGCATCTCCAACTGCCCAATGATTTTTTTTTTCCTATTGGAATGTCTGCGGTTTTGGTTATCTTGATACGAAAATCTCTTTGAAAAATTTTATGTCTCATAAACCTGTGGTTATTTTTTTGGCTGAACCTATGATTACTTTTGCGCAAGTTCCTTCTTCGCATTGGCATAGTATTGGTATTACAAAATACTGTACAAATTACAAAGGTAATTTATTGTTGAATCTCCGGGCTCTTTGGGGTTCCAAGGTAACTCCCATTATTATAAGTTGGCTTCTATGGGTCATTCGATCCAGGGTGTGGTTTGGTTGTCGGTGTTGCCTCCCGACTTAAAGGTTGATCTCTTTATGGATCGTTGTGGTATGCCTAGATACAGGTTTCCCTAGGTTGTGATTTTTTCTGTTTTCATTTTCTTTTTTTACACTTGGAGGATTTTGGCCTAGTCTCCCTCGTTTGTATATATTTTTCTCTTTTTTAATAAAGTTGATTTTGAGTTTGGTGGTAGTTGATGGGGGTTCATCGGGTTGCCAACCAAGTTGGGATATCATTGCTTTCCCCTTATGCCTGTCCAATCTCCTGGTTTAGCAAAAAAAATATCGTTTGCTTTTGCCGAAGAATTTAAAAAAAATCTACAACCGAAGCGATTATTTAACAAATTTTTGTATATATAAGAAAAATATTTAATAAAAACATTACATTAATATTGATTTTTTTTTTAATATCTTTAAAAATTCGACATCATTAACAATTTAATTATTTTTTTATAATTACTGCAATGTTATGTGACCCGAGTCTTTTACTAGTTTTATATAAAAGGAAGAGTGGAAACGAGAAAGGTACTCCAAAATTTTGTATCCATTTTTATATAAAGGTATAGATACAGTGCAAAATTGAACGAAAGAAACGTCGCTCCAAAATTCTGTATCATTAATTTATTAAAGGGTTAAATTATAAATAAAAGGGTAAAATTGGAATGGAAAAACCACTCCAGAATTTTGTATCACCTTTATATATGTATAAATAGATGTAACAATTATTTTTTTTTTTTACAGTAATGTAACAATTTAATTAACATCTAATGAACCTAATTAAAATGCCCTTTCTTGGCCTTCGAGTTTTATTTTTATGAGCAATGTTATTTGAACAACCATTTCTTGTGACAACTTGTTGGACAACCAAATTTTACAAAGAAGTTTAGGTAGTGGCACAATAATCAAAGCAACAGAGAGAGAAGGTAGAATGATCATTTGAGTATGAGAGAGAAAGTTGTCAAAAAATAGTTGTTCAAATATCATTTCTCTATTTTTATTCCACTTGACGTAACTAAAGAAATTTTATTTTCTATTTCTTATCCTATTGCCATGACACTTCTGCACAACTTCATTTAACTCCCATGAATTAATAGTTAGTAAATTGGCTAAGTCTCCAACCAATCACTTCCAGGGTGAGACCCTGCAAATAAGCATGAGTTAAAGAACCTTACAAAAGAGAAAGACATGGATGCTAAACAAAATCAAATGCCAAAAAACATTGTTTTTGACTAGCAAATCAACATCAGTAGCTAAAATTTATACATTACTGTTTCTTGTCGTAGTATTTGTCAAGCACTATCTCTGAATACTCTCCATAAGTAAGGGAAGCATTTGATGGAATAAGCTGGAGAGAAAGAAAAAACAGAAAATTTTAACCCATTCTTTGACTAGAAATGTGGATTATCTATTTAATAAAATGAAGAGGTAGAAGGTATAGTCTGTTATCTAGATGAGGAAAAATGTTATGTAGAAAGCTATATTCGTGGATTTCAGAATTCCATATTTGCGATGGATTTTTAGTAGTTTTATTTAAACAAAAATCATTCAACGGTCCTATCATCCACTAAATTTAGAAGTTATGCAGGATACCTACATATTTAGTGGAACTTGAAATGCTATCAACTGACCAACTAGATTCTCTGCATGAAGAACTTTATTGTCTTACATTTACTTCTATGAAAACTAAAAGTATTTCTTCTAAATAAATAAATCACACATGAAATTGCAAAGTCTCTTTCTTTTTCTGTTCTGTAACATCATCTTTTATCCATATTCTTTCTGTAATGGCTGAATGTGAAGAACAATAATGACTTTTAGGAATATACATACCTCTTTATGAATGTGAACCTCCTCAGGAAAACTGAGTTTTTCATCCCTGGAAAGAAAAATTATCAATACACAATAATAGATTGAGATCATATTCATCATTGACCTCACGCTAACTTGTGATTCTACTATTGAAGACAACTTTAAACAAAATTTAAGCAACAGAACAGCCTAGTTGATCTCATAGAACATACCAATCAGGTTGCATGAATAATGCAAATGTCGAGCGTTCAACACCAGAAGATTCCTCCCCTTTTGGAGCCTAAAAGTAGTATATCATCCATATATTAGGTCAAAACATGTGAACCCAACAAGAAAGAAAACACAGTAAAGAGTCAAAGAAAACTTCATTAGAGTATCTAGACAAGGTAAAGCTATAATCTGGGTGACAAATGGTGAATTTGGGCCAACATCTGATCCATTGAGTCTACAGAAACAATATGTTGCTTTGGCATTGGACATGCTTTGGAGTGCCACCAACAGCAAAGAAAGCACACTAAAAAAGGATACTAGACATACAATTTTGTGACTATCCTTAAGTCCGAAAATGCTAACAACTACCCTTAGGGCATTGGTATAGCAAGAGTAGAAAGCATATAATAAGAGAGAATATTTAGATTACAAGTTTGTCATACACAGAACAGCAAGTTTGTTGTACACAGAACAGCAATTAGAATAGCCATTATGCACCTATTTATCAATGAACGAGCAGGCCTCCAAAAAATAGCGTGTTATATGCATTCTATCTAATAGAACACTAGCAATCACTATAAGAAAATAAACTAAGATCTAATTATGGAGCATGATGGAGCATAATTAGACATCAATAAAAAGCATGATGGAGCACAATACAAGAAGCCAATGATGTAAAAGGAAAATAAGAAGGAATATATAAACAGAATTGATTCAACAAGGTGACCCTAAAAAATGCTACAAGTCTAGCACAAAAGAGAGAGAAATAAGTTATGTTCCTTTTTTTATTATTTTTTGGATTACCTGAACACAATGAGGTGTTGCACGAAGAGTACCTCCAGAAAGTATTTCGGCAGTTTCACCAATTTGGTAAGCTATATCATCTGCTCCAAAAACAACCTGTAAGAGAAAATACAATGAATAAATGCTTTGTACTAATTCAGAGAAATTCTAAGCATCATATTCACACCATTGACGAATAACATATCAGATTTTACAATTTTAAACCCTTCAAATGCCGGTTTCCTGAGCTATTTTTAAAAGGAAAATAAAAAGGTCCATGGAATGCTTCCTTGTTTAAGGTCAAGCATTATTTCTCACAGCTGATGTGTTATATTGAATTTATTCATCCCCAAGCATAAGGGAAGGAGCTAAAATGCAATCCTAAAATTCCGTGAATGAATCATGTGTCCTTGTGATGAATACTGGCATAAAGGAGATTCATTCAATTAGTACAAGGTCTGTGATGACACTGCAGTCATTTTAATTGACATATCTATTGGCCATAAAAAAATAGCATACTTCAATAGATCTAGAATAATCATCCTAACCAGATACATATAATGCATCAATAAGTAATAAAAACTTCCCCAAAAAATTATTGTCCAAACTATGGCATAGAATTTGAGTTAGGTTTAACTAAACCCTACAAAACCGGCTTTTTAAGATATATGAGAGATGTGTCCCACTTATAAACACATTTCAAGGTCATATCTTATCGAATTTCAGACTCTCAACACTATTGAACACTATCAAAAGAATGGAGACATTTTACCAATAATTTCACCAACATAAAAAATCTGGTTATTATAAGTTTGATTAAAAGGGAGAGAAGGATTCATCTACTTGAATGAAAGATGAACCAAGAAAATATTTTAATATTGCAACTACATTTAGATCACCCAGTTACTTGCAATTCCAGCAGAAAAATGTGTACCTTGACAATCTGACCATTTCTTGATCGGATGTAAAGACCAGCAGCACTGTCAGGGCAAGGTATTTCTACACCATCTCTTGTAAATATACCACATGTGAGACCTACATATAGAATCAAAATCAGCATTGCAAGGGCTATGCCATGTAAAGAACGTCAATATTAGTACACTCAGAAATAGTTTATTTTTTAAAATCCATGGGTTCACTAATCAACTTGACTAGCATGAAAATATAGGAAAGCAGAGCCCATGTGATATCCCAATAAACGTATGTTAATAACCTGTTAGTGAACCATTGTCTGTATGCCATCCACACCAAGAAGACATGGAGTTGCCACCTGAGATTCTGTAACCAGTCATATGTAACTTATTAATATTAATATACTGTCAGTCATATATTAAAGGATTTCCTAGAAATATTTTCTTAATTTAAGGATAATGATATTAAACTTGAAAACTACAATATAATCTAAACATCATTTGAAATAAATTGTGATTGTTCTTGATAGGGCACCAGGGTCCAACAGGTGTGATGACACAATCATTGAGCCCAATTCACACAAGTATAGCTTCTAGAAGGTTTTAGAAGCTGAGGGAATAAAAGTTGGGATATCCCTGAATTTTAGGGACTTTTCTGTTATAATAAAGAGGGAAGGGTAATGTGTAACTCATTGAGAAAGTTGTTCGAATCTGTAAGGAAGGATTCCTCTCTAGTTTAGAAGTTCATTGAACTCTGGTTTTTCCCCTAATTCTTTCACCATTGTAGAGCTTTGAGCTCACCAATTTCCAATTAAAAAATAAAAAGTTTCTTTACCTAAAATTATGGTTTCTGAGTTCTTCTGCTACCATCGTATCAGTATTTCAAAAGAGTTAAACATCATTAAAGTGAAGGTGTTGATTTAATCAAACAATTTTGATTGCAGGACATATTTTGCCTTTTAATGTGGCATCCAAAATGTAACTGTTCTTCTGCTATCATCATATCAGCATTTCGAAAGGGCTGATATTTGATCTTTAACAGCTTTTGTGAATAGACAATGTTAAAAGTAGAAATAAGGCTTGTAGCTCAATTGGTAACGGCCTAAGTCTTTTAAGGCTTGGGTGTGATTGTGAATTAAGAGGCTCAATCCTGCACTAAGGCTC
>Ga0315914_1008639_pt1 | contig 13476 bp, 9 predicted proteins | sample MpolenodulesMG_FD_203920 | JGI IMG/M metagenome (GOLD analysis project Ga0315914, IMG submission 203920) | Medicago polymorpha root nodule microbial communities from Los Angeles, California, United States - elongated nodules | ecosystem: Host-associated > Plants > Roots > Nodule | place: USA...
TACAATATGTTGTTTTTATACCCAATAAAAAACAGGTGTCGTATCTCAAACTTACAACACCCGATGATATAACCCCAGTAAAAAACAGGTCTTAAATCTAAAAAAAAAAACAGGTTTTGTATCCCTAATTTGCACTAGTGCATGCGCCTAGGGCATTGTGGCAGCAAGGCATGCACCTAGGGTATGGTTTTCACCACACTCACATGCGCATAGAGCATGTGTTGTGCGCCTCATTCATCCAAAATGTGTGGGGTGAAAGTGTATTTTCCAGCTTTTTTGTGGGTAAAGCCCATGTTTTTAGCCGAAACCCAGATAGAAACTATCATTATAAATATCAGCCTTCGTCATTCAGAACTGGAGTAGTTCAAGAGGAAGATAATTCTAGAGCTTCATAGGAGTTTCTATCTTCTCCTTGATTTTCTAGGGTATGTTTTTATCTTTAGTAATTTGTTTTTAGTTACCATGTTTAACTAATTCTTTTTAGGTTAGAGTTCTAAGATGAACCTCTATTTATTTTTGTTGGTTTTTTTTTTTTTGAAGAAGAAGCTAAGCCCACATAAATTGGCACCGGAGGAAATCGAACATGATCCCTTGAGGAGGAGCACACTCCCAGATCCCAAGCTAATTTTATGGATATTTATTTAATTTAATATCGTTTATATTTTATTTATTTTTTGGTCGCTATTAAGTTTTATTAGGAATTTAGTTTATTTCAGAGTAGCGCAACCCTAGATTAGATACTTAGGTTGTGATAGAGCCTAATATTGATATTACTATCTTGATTCTTAAATCTTGATATTTATATCATGCTATTAATATCTCTTTGTCTACAAAAGTAATTAGTTATAACTAGCGAAAGATACCGAAAGAGAGTTGACCTATTAGTAAGTACTTGGGAGGTGACATTACTAATATTGAGTAAAATTTGCTGAACTTAGGAGGTAACTAGTTAATAATTAAGGAAACAAGTATCTAGTTGAAGGAAATAAGTCGTAGCCTAGTAGAACCATTCTCTTAAACCCTTGGTAAGGTAGACGCTGATAGGGCTGCCCGTTTGTAGAACTACTAAGAGAGAGAGAGAGAGAGAGAGAGAGAATGCATTATGAGTCTCCTAAGATTCATAGATGGGTAGACCTACAGAAACAATGACCTTCATTTTCTAGAGTTTATGCGGCGACCGCACACATGTAGGCCTAGAGTTTATTTGTAAGTGAAGACTTATGCGGTCTGGTCAAATTTAAACAACCCATAAGGAGTATAATGGGCTTAAAAAAGAAATATGTGGGTTGGTTTATTTGTTTCACTGCATGGCCTATTTTGACCTTTTATTTAAGAAATTAAAAAGCCAATGTGTGTTATACATAAAAAAAACAATAGTAACATATTTAAATAAAAATAGTATTATTTATTAATAATAGATCAATAATGGTTATAAAAAATAATAGACCACTACTTGAGTAATAAAATAATAGTAATAATATAAGGTATTATAGTATTTTTCATGAATTATAAGTAATGTTTAAGGTATTTTAGTATGTTGTTTTTCAACAGTATAGTATTTTAATATTAAATATTTTAATGTCCGTGTCACCGGAATAGTGTCCGCTACGCGCCCGCATTCCGTGCCGCGTCAGTTCTTCGGGCTGCCCGCATTCCGCGCCGCTTTGACAACAAGATTTCATTCCACTTTATTCTATTACATATTCATTCAAATAATTTTTTTTGAAACAACAATAATATAATAATAAAAGTCCTTATTCATTAGAGCTTTAGCGTAGAACTAAGAATGTTACACAACTAACTAAAGATCACAAAGAGAATCGAAACCACAAAGGTTGGAATTCCAAAACGAATCATCAAATATTGGAAACTCCATATTAAAGTTCTCCTCTTGTAATAATGAAGAGCTTGAGCCAATTTTCTCACTGCCTAGTTGCTCTTTGAAATCAGACCACATTGCACATGGAATTGGAGCATTACCAAGACTTGTTTGTGGAGCAGAAACGCAGTCTTTACTAATTTGATTTGAAGCCAATATTGGTTCTGTCACAAAATTATTATGCTTCCTATTCAACCAAGGTGAATTAGTTGAAAAAGTTATAGGACGTGGCTTAATAACTTCATGAGCTTTCATGGTTTCCTTAGGTTTCTTCTTTTCTTTCTCTTCTTCCTTTTCCCGAACCACTTTCCTCCACAAATGTGTGTGCCAAAAGTTTTTCACATCATTAGCCGTTCTACCCGGAAGCCTTCCAGCAATCAATGCCCATCTAAATATACATGTATAGTTAAATACATCTATGAAATTTTATACAAATTAGAATCATATATATATATATAGACACACACATGTAGACAAACAAATTTAATTAATCTTTATTTGGCCTTCGAAACTTACCTATTCCCTAGGAGTTTGTGTAACCTTAGAATCATATCAATTTCATCCTCACCAAAGCTTTCCTTGTTGATATTGGAGCTTAAATAATTTAACCATCTTAATCTACAACTTTTTCGGCAACTATTCAATCCTGCCAACCATAACAAATTAATATTTTAAGAATGTATATGTTTAGATGAAATTATGCACACTGTCAGAGAAAAGAAATAGTGTAGATAGATAGTTTTCATTTGCTTTTATATAGATAGTTCATCAATTTAACTATATATATATATATATATATATATATCACCTATTTAAACAATGTTTCATACTATTAATTAAAAAAATAAATTAACATTCAAATTTATGTATGCAATTCTGTTCAGAAAAATGAATCTGAAATTCAATGTAATTGGTTAACTAATTATAAGTAAAATGCAAAGTAGAATAAGCAACATTTATTATATATACCTGCTCTTTGTGGAACTAATTGCCATTTTCCTTCACCATACTTGTTAATGCAAGCTTTGAGTAGCTTGTCTTCCTCGTATGTCCAGGCACCTTTTCTCACGCCTCCTCTCGTATTCTCCATACGAACCATTTTTCATATATAAGCTTTCATTAATTGTCTATATATATAGGAAAAAACTTATTTTATTTTTCTAGATATTTTTGGTTTGGTTCTTAGATAAAAAACTCATATGTTTTTTAAATCCACAATTTTTTCAAAATTTATTAAAGCCACAAAAAATATATTTCTAATTAAAAACTATAAAAAAAATACATTTAAGTTTTGTTCAAATTTTCATATACATAGGTGCTTTAAAGGAAAGGTTGGGCAAAAGACAAAAGAATTGAAAGAGTATGACACCAGTCCTTTCTTTCATTTTAACTATAAATGTTTCTGTAAAATTTTGTGTGGTACGGATTGTTGCAATTATTAGATGCACTGACACAAGAATAACCTATGATTACTCGAGTAAAAAACACTTTACAAGAATAAACTATGTCTAAGTTCCACAACGTGCCAAATCATATGAAGCTTGTTGTTCCCACTTCAGCCTTTGCTATGAAACATCAGAAAATTACACATTTACCTCCATTGGGAATTAACTGCCGTCGGATTTACACTAAAAAAATACCACTTCGGCAATTAACTGCCGCGAAACAAGGAAATTCGGCAGTTATTTTTTACCAAACTCAAAAGTGGGAACATCAATTATCAAATCATATTAGTGTAGCAATCTTGACCACACTTTGTGCATCTAGTAAGCCTCTAAGAAGTAGATTCTTCCTAAACAGTCATACTCTCAACCTTTAACGTAAAATCAGGTCAAGCTGGTTCAAGTTGGTTTTCCCTTACAACTTACAACAATTGTTTTCCTACTATATTCAACAAGTTAATTCTTTCCTTGAAAACATCTTCGTACCGGCGACTCTTATACATCATAGTTCAAAATTTTAACCGGTTGCAAGTGTAATGAGTGAAGTATTGTTTAAATGATTAATGATAAAGGTTACACAATATGTGTAGACCGTAACCAATTCATTTGATGTCGACTAAAAAAGTGGAAACGATTCAATACGTGAATAAGAATGGGACACGATTCCATAAATACACTTATCACACGTTCTAGCACAACAATGACATTACGGAAGAAGAATTGTACCGGTGGTTCAAACTTCCAAGAGGGTCATTTGTACTAGAGAGGTGGAGGGTCAATTTTCATACATACAAACTACTCTCTGCATCTCAAAATAGGTGTCTTGTTTTACACGATAATTAAAGAAATGGTCAGTAATGTTGATTTCAATGAAAAATTATGGTTCATTTATTTAAACACACTTATTATTATAGTTAATGTAATATTTAGATGATTAAAATGCAATAAATACAAGATATATTAGTGGAAAAGAATAAAATAATAAATGTTGGACTAGTATTGTAAAAGGTAGAGATAAATTGAGACAAGGAAAAATAGTAAAGAGAACATCTAATTTGAGACAAAAGGAGTATACGTTAGAGTAAACCCTGATAGCAATTTATATATTCATTTGATTTGCCTTTCTATCGTGATTTTGATATATATTGATCTGTCCTTTTTGGTGGAAGCGACTTGAGTCTTCATTAGATTCTAGTGACACTTCGTTTCATTTAGATCTTCATTGGTTCTCAAACTACAATTTAATTTAATGAGTTATTTTTATATACCTATTCCTCGTTCTCTGCGAGCATCTTTGTTTCGCTTTGTAAGAGAAATACCAACGACGGTGAAGTCATGATGGATAACAATCTTTACATTAGACATTTTCAGTAATTCTTTCTTTGGAAGAATGCGGCGGTGCTTGTGGAGAAATTGTGAGTGAACCTTCAGACGGTAGCATCTGAGGATTCAACATCAGAATTTGTGGAGCTTGATCCGGAGTTGATTGCATGGGAGGAGGTTCCATATTCGTCGGTTATGGATCTCCTTGAAGGTTCGTGACAGTTGGACACGATGGAGCTTCATTGTCGGTTACCGGTGTAAAGATAATCGACGTACTAACGTACGGTTTATCTATTGATGTTTTTGGCGTGAGTCGACCGCAAACCAACCATCGAAACTTCAAATCTTAAACAGTTATGGTGGAGGAAAAACAGTTACAGTGATAGACTTGAGATAATCTGATAGGAATATCAAACGATTCCCATAGACGACAATGATGTTCCATCAGAAAACAGAGCTTATGGATGACAAAGGATATGTGGCTCATTCTCTGGTGAAGCGGTACCGCAGTGGAACTCCGATGCGGTTGAGGATTGCTTCTACGACAATGGTTAAAAGTACCTGCAAAACAAACACGGCTAGAGAGAGAGAGAGAGATGTGTAAAGTGTGATTCATAAACGGTACCATGGGAGAGGTGCCTGAATTAGATATAATAGTCATAAGGAATGAGGGTTGAATTGTGACCTTTTAAGTTTAATCATGTACCTTAAAAATAATTCCTCTAGATTATAGTTAATGTAATCTTTAGAGTTGATTTATGAAATCAATTTTGCTATGAAGCTTTAAATGTAACAGACCGATTTCCTCTAGATTTAATTTTAATTGTTTTGTGTGTGATTAATTATGCTTATATGTGATTAATTGCCTACGTGTGTATTTTATTATGTTTTCGGTATTAGAAGGGTATTTTGGTCATTTTGTGAGTAAGGGTAAATTAGTAATTATGGTGAGGATTTTTTTTTTTTTAAGCGTTTCGACTGAGAACCATTATTTATTAAGTTACTAGTTGGTAGTAGTGATTTATTTTATAACCGGTAAGTGATCGTTATTATTATTTTAACTGTTAGCAGAGAGAAACTTTGGGGGTTTGTTTATTAATGTTGTGAGCCCATTAGGACACTAAGATTTTTAAGCCCAAAGTGTAGAGGCTATATAAGTATTAGTCATTAAAGAAAGTAGGGATAAATAATCATTTTACAAGTTTGAGAAGAGGAAGAAAGAGAAAGGGGGCAAGAGGAAGAAAGAAGGGTTAAAGAGAAAGATTGAAGAACTCATAGGAGCTCAATTGAAGCTTGTGCTAGTGTTGTTGCTCATTGAGGTAAGGGGGTTAGTTTTCAATTATAATCAATTAGTTGTAGCTTCTTCCCTAATTCTATGCATAAGTGCTTATTTGTATAAAGTGGTTATTATGATTTTAATTGATGAAATTCGTGCTTATGTTTTGATGCAATGTTTGGGTATGTGAATTTGATGTTAATTAAGTTGTTGATGATGAATTTACATGCTCAAGTTATGTATATATTTATACTTGTGTTTTTGCTCAAAATTGGTGAAGTATAATGTTGTTGTTGATGAATTGTTGATGAATTCACTTCTGATTATTGTTGTTGTTGTTATGAGATGTTGTTGTTGATGATTGAAGTCTTGGGTAATCATAATCATAGAGCTAGTTGTGAAATTGTGTTGTTCTTGAGGAATTTTATAAAAATTGGTCAAATGGTGATTTTTGTTAAAAGGATGTTTTGGTTCAAGTTTTATATGGTTTTGAGTCTCTTTTGGTGTTTATAAACGTTTGGACAAACCATGGGATCAAATTTGGGCTTAAGGGATTCAAAATGGGTTTTTCACGACAGCAGTCTGTCATTACTCGTCATGGCGAGTGAATTTACTCGCGAGGCAAGCTGCACAGTGACAGCATCCCTTGTTTCACGTAAACTTAGCATGACCATTTCCAAGTCAACCCAAAACTTATGGTTGATTTCCAAACTTCAAAACTTGAGTGTTAAGGGGTTCAATTAAGGTGTTTAAGAGGATTTAACCTATGTTGTGATAGATCTAACATGGTTTTGTTTTGAAAATGAATTGGTTTTGCAATATGGGAGAAGTGATACGAACTTGTCGTAACTTTATGATTTTGATGATTTTATCGTAGTCGGCCGGTGAAACACATATGCATATTCAACTACACTCATACGTGGTCTAAGTGTATACATAGTCGAGGCCCTAAAGTTTATTTACTTGGTTTTGTTTCATTTGTCTCTATTGTTTTAAAGTTGTAAAATGAGAGACGAACTTTGTCAAAGATGATCTTTAAAACCAAATACTTGGCAAATCTTTTGTGGATAGTTTGATTTGATTATATGAAGATACGTGAATGATTGCTAGGTCTGGGATATGATGTTTACCATAGTGTGGTGTATTTTCTCCTCACTTGAATTGTGAGAAATAATATGATGTTGTTGAATTATATGATAAAGTCGATGTTGGTGAATACATATATGTTGATTGATTGTGATATGGTTGGTGGATACATATATGTTGATTGATTGTGATATTGTTGGTGAATGCATATATTTTAAGTGATGGTGAAGTTGTTGGTGATTGCATATATGCTAAATGAATGATGATGATGTGGTGATGACTCTTAATTGAATTATGACTTGATTGATTGTGTGGACGTAAATACTTGATAATGCAATTGTTGTTGAAGTTGATCAATGTAAATAGAGGTTTAATTTTACATTGTTGTTGGTGGATATTATGTTGGAGATTTTGCATTATTGGGTCTTTGCTTGTATGTCCATGCATCATAGTCATATTGAGTCATATGATAAATGTAAAAGGAGGTGTACTTTTACATAGGTGAATTGTAAGAGGAGGTGTACTCTTACAAAAGATGTTATGTTGACATCTTTAGGTGATGACCTTTGTTGTTGGTGACGGTACCGCATGCATCTAGAAGAGTATAGAACATTGCATGCATTTGAATGATTGGTGAAACGTGTCATAATTGTATATGTGACTTCGTGGATTGTGCATTGGTGAAATTGTTGAATGTTGTGATTGGTGTATATGTCCATTGGTGGACCTTGTTGATGGTTGTAAATAAATGATATATGCTCTAATTGCATGTCTTGCTTATTTGTGCTTATACACTTGGTGAATGAATTGATGACAATTATTTTGATAATAATGATGAGGTGAGATTTGTATTTGTGTGTGTGTATATATATATATATATGATGTGGTGATTCCTTTGATAATGATAATCTCTTGCTTATACCTTTGAGAAGATGAATTGTACTTATTGAGTTAAGTATGCTAAATGAAGAATAAGGTGAGTAATCCTTTCACTGATTAATGTTGATAAATGATGAGCTTATGTCGATGACTTAATTAAAAATTAAACATGCTTGCTATGCTATGTTAGTGATGTGATAGCTTGAGGTGTATGGAATGGGGGATAATAATTATGTGATGTTAGTATTCTAGGAGGGATAGATATATATATGTGTTATGCATGAAATCCTTGAGTACTTATGTTTGTTTATGTTGATTATGATTGATGTGAAACTAACCCCCAGTGGTCTGTAGTGGACCGCCTACCTATTTGTATGAATGGGTAGCTACCTCGTCTATCTGCTTTTGGAGTCTTAGCTTAGGGCTCTGATTAGGATGTCGTCTGGTCTTTTATTTTGACGTTGGTTTATGTTGTTGAGATTTTACTCATTTGTCGGGATTTGGAGATTTTATATGATGATGTATATTGATCTCATGGCATGTATACTTGGAGACATATAATTTTATATCCGCTACGACTGTTGAAAATTATATATGCATGCTAACTTTTTGTTATTTGTTGATGACGTGACGTCTATTTCTTGAATAAATGTTTTATTCGCGTGTTTTATCGCTTTAATAGAAATAGGGGGTTACATTAAACACTTTCAATAAGTTGTTTAATTATGATTGTAAACTATGTATCTTCATCGCCTTCTATAGAGTTTCTTGACCTCTTGTACCCGTTGGAGTTTGACCAATGGTATTGTGTCATGTGTCTTGGGACCCACCAACTTTTACTTGAAATTCTTGATCAACATTCTGAACTAAGAATGTTTCTGGGTTCATCAGGATACTTCAAAATGTTGTTGTGTTCATTAGGATATGAACTTTAGAATGTTCCTGGGTTCATATGGATGAATGTCAGATGAATTTATTGGTTTATCCTATGAATGTTAAATGAATTTTTGGGTTGGTCCATGAAGTTTGTTCTTCGTACATACTTCAAAATGTTCGTAGATCAGATCCTTTTCAAATATGTCTTAGAACTATTGCAAGAGAGAGAGAGAGAGAAAAGTGGAACTACCACTTCATGCTCATGCTTTAGGGATTTGCTTTACTTTGTACAGTACCTTCACCCTTATGTGTCGAATCCTTATTGAATCTGACTTGATCTTGCTTTTTGCTTTTCACAACCTGTACTGTTCAGTCAGACTTAAAGCATGTGCTAGGAATGAACTTTTTGAATTTAGAATGTTTCTTTGTTTCACTTAGGAAGATTTTTAAGACTATCATTTGATGTAATCAAATCCTAATAGACTAACATCAATGAACTGCAATGTGTATTACATCTTATTCATAGAGGAGTATTCCTAATGTATTGTACTTTAAATGTTTATAAGTCTTAAATGAAAATTGGAGGTGCCCTTTAAAATAAGTCCAATTAAATGCCTGTATTCCTTGATTAATCTAAGTCAATGTGCTTTTCTTGGCTTTTATTTATGTCACGTAAGCCTTGAGTGTTCTTGATAATGTTCATGAATTTCTGGGTTTGTTTTTGATAACCTTAAGAACAACCTTCTGAACTCTGTCCAACCTTCTAAACTCAGTTTAACTTTTTGAACTCTAACTAGATTCATAAGTTTTTATGCCCTTTGATTTTTTGTATCTTGGTATGATTTAAACTTTGTCCCTCTCTTAGTAAAACACTCAAGAACACAAATTAAATACCAAGAAACTAATCAAAGTCCATTAATCCTTTAATCATCAAAGTTTGTTATCTTTAAAATTAATTAGGGATTTTGCCTCAACAGTGTCACGCTTATATCGATGGTTTGACATCAATTGATTATATATCAACCAACGTGGGTTAGAGGGGACATTTTGATTTCAAGATAACGACCAAGATCGTTCTGAGGTTGTGTTCTTGTGCGGTTAGGCGCACAAATTACCTTGTGTAAGCTCCTTTGAGGTGGTGTATCAGTTTTGATGTACCTTTGTTATTGGTCCATTGTTGGGCCAAAGTATTGAACAATTGTAAAACATTAATTTTCAGCAAAGTTATAGGTCTTTAAAGAAAAATGAGCCTATCAATGAAGGTCGTCTCAATTGGTAAGAAGTTTATTCATGCTCTCACAATGACGTGAGTTCAACACCCACATTTAGCATGAAAATCTCTTTGGTGAGTGATATGTAAGTATCTGTGTTAGCGCTCATCAAGCCTTGATGCTTGCTCTAACTCTGGTAAGCCTTGAAGCCTAATTCATCTAAAAAAAATTATTAAAAAAGAGAAAAAGACAAACAAACAAACCTTGTTTCTTACACGCTTGTGAGGGTGTCACGGTCTTATGCTAGTTTCAAACTTTTTTATTTAAATCAATTATGTATTATGCACATTATTTATGTTGAAATGGGATAAGTTTGTTCATGTATAAAAAACAAAAGGTTTTAGTAAATAAAATTTATTTTATCATTTCTTTCAAAAAAAATTATTTTATCATTAAAATCAATGAGAGTTGCTCTTTTCACTTTTGAAATTTCTCTTTTCCTTAACTGTCGTTGGGCATCGACAATTGAAAAGAAGAGCATTTTCAAAAGTAAAAAGAGCAAATTGTCAAAATCATTAGGAATAATTATGTCTGCTTTTTTTTTTTTTTATCGTGGAGTGATAGTAAGAGTTGTGTCATTTGCAATACCTCTTGTCTTTGAAGATAACATTTATAAATGTATTTTCTTTTAAAGAAAACATGAGTTAATAAGTTTTTGGTCCCAAAAATATTACCAAGGGAAATGTTAACTATTGTCCTTGAGGTAATAGTTAAGGATCTTAAATGGTAAACTTTTATTAAAGTTAGTGTAATCAGTGTATTGGAAATTGAAAATTTTGATATTTTTAAAAAATATTTATTTAATTTAAAATGTTTAAAGAGTGCTCAATGGACACTCGTTAACAAGACCCTATTATCAAATTTCATTTTTCGCCGATAAAAAATGTTGCATGTTATCCCCTTTAATATAAGAAAAGAAGATGATGTGGAAAACCAAATTTTGCCCTAAGCTCTTTGAATGCCACATCCACGATTTAGGGGTAATTGTTGTCTAAAATATACTTTTTCTAACTAAACTGACTCATCTAACTTTAATTATGTCATGTAACTGGTTCTCATTAGTTGTTTGCCTTTATTTGCACTTATGTATCACTTTACCATTCCATTGCTAACTAAACTCAACTGATATATATTTGGTGGGAAAAGAAGAAGTACAGTTTTGGTTTAAATTATCATTTTTCAGCTTTTCTGATGTATCACTTTACCACTCCATCTAGATTATGTTTTAGATTCTCTGTTTTAAAGATCATATATTCTGTTTTAGATCCGCTTTTCTGTACTATCCTAAATTTTTTTACTTTATTGTGTTTTTAACTTAGATTTTATTATGGAAAGACCCCTGGAATTCGTTGGTGATATCACAGACAAAAAGGATTGCTAGAAGTTAGCGGTTCGAGTCCAAGACAAATGGACAGTGGTTAAGGATGGAAAGGAACAATTGGAGCTGCTTATTGTTGAATCTCAGGTGATATATTTTGGAACAACTCTTTAAAATGTCCTACCATACGTTTGTTTAGGTTCCAACTGCATACAAAGTGAATTATGTTTCTAATACTTATGTTTTTACATGTTAGGGTCATGACGTTCAAGTTATTGTTCCAACTGCATACAAAGGGACTTCTGACAAGATTCTAGAGGAAAATGCTACCTACGTATTATGTAACTTTCAAGTAATGATCAATAACTTAACTTTCAAAGCCTCTGACCATAAGTTTCAGTTGAAGTGGACTAGTGGAACTACTGCTGTTGATGTAAATGTGCATAACATTCCTACTGCTGCCATCAAATTCAAGTCCTTTGCTGAAATCATTTTTGGAAAATTGAAACCTGATTTATTAGTTAGTGAGTACAAGTATACTAAATTTGATATTTGATATATTTACTTTGTTATAATCTTATGCACATTATTATTTTGTTTTCAAGATGTTATTTGAGTGGTTCAGGACATGGGTTACTGTCAACTTAATGGAGGAAGTGGCAAAAAACTACAAGTCAATTTCACTATGAGAGATCTGAGGTATATCATTATGATCGTCAATATCTTATTTAACTTTGTCTTTATCACCTCAATATGTCTTACAACTTGATTAACTTATGTACTTTTAACGAAAACTTTAGTGACATTCTTCTCAACTGCACTCTATGAGAGGATTATGCTACTAAGTTCATTCAATACAACAGTGACAAGAAGCGGGGTTGACCAGTTATTGTAATGCTTAAGTATGCCAAGATTAAAGAAGAAGGTAACTCATTGTTTTTTCCTTGTAAAACACATATGCAATACATTTACATAACTGCTATTTTATAACTTAGACTAAACTTTGCAATAACTCAGGACATTAGCCCTTAAGTGTTTCAAACACTTACGGCTATACCAGATTGTTTATAAATGACAACCTCCCTGAGATTAACAACTTCAAGGGCAGGTTTGTTCTTTTCAGTACTATCCTGCAAATTTATCCTGCGATTTTACTACTATTATGTTACATCTACCTCATTTATTCTAATACAACTTGCCTAAAGATGATATGAGTCAGTCCCAAACCCAGATTATGTGTACCCATCTTACTCAAGTTCACAACTAACTTCTGAAGATGAATTCCTTTCTAATAATATGATTCTGCCAATAGCTAAAGATGATATGAGTCAGTCCCAAACCCAGATTATGTGTACCCATCTTACTCAAGTTCACAACTAACTTCTGAAGATGAATTCCTTTCTAATAATATGATTCTGCCAATAGCTAACATTTTCCAGCTGGACCAGGTTTCCACTCTTAACTATATTAACTTCTATCACTTAACTTATTAACGTTTGAATATATCAAAATATTGCACTTATCCATCTTGGTTGTACAATTGTTATTGTCCAGATTACCTATTGTGTTACTGTTGCTATCATTGAGAAAGTGAAATCAACTAGACATGGTTGGTACTACTTTGCTTGTCACAAGTGCCCGAAAATTGCTAAGGGTGACTGTAACAACCCGATTTTCGTTAGAGTCATTTTAATTGTTTTCATGTGTGTTTCATATATGCTTGTATGTGATTAATTGCCTATGTGTGTATTTTAGTGGGTTTTAGTGCTAGAGGGGTATTTTGGTAATTTTGTGGGCAAGGGTAAACTAGTAATTTTACCATGTAGAATTATTTTAGTGGTTTGAGTAAGAATAGTTATTTTTTTTATTAAGTGACTAGAAAGTGGGGTAATTAATTTAGAGTTGGTAACTATCGTTGTTTTTACCCGTAAATGATAGAAACTTTTTGAATTCGTTAACGAGTGTGTTGAGCCCATTAAGACATAAAGTTAAACCCAATAGTGGTGAGCCTATTTAAACCTTAGTCATTGAGGAAATTAGGTCACCTAGTATCATTTGTTCATTCTCACAAAACATTTTGAGAGAGGTAGAGAGAGAAAGAGCTAGAGAGAGGGTTTTGAAGAGAG
>Ga0315914_1008640_pt1 | contig 13476 bp, 7 predicted proteins | sample MpolenodulesMG_FD_203920 | JGI IMG/M metagenome (GOLD analysis project Ga0315914, IMG submission 203920) | Medicago polymorpha root nodule microbial communities from Los Angeles, California, United States - elongated nodules | ecosystem: Host-associated > Plants > Roots > Nodule | place: USA...
CTAAGGTAAGGGTGGGACTAATATTCTCTAATCTTAAGTGGTATAATTCTGAAATTGAATTTATCATGTAGTTATTGTAGTTGTTCATGTAAAATTGAGAACTAGGGTTTAAAACCGGATTTAATGATAAAACATATAGAATTGGTTGTTGACAAGAATAACATGATTTATGAATTGATATATGTATATACGTTGATGATTATTATATGAATAACTTGTTGATGAAATATTACATGAAGGTATGTATATATGTTGATGAATTATTATATGCATGCTTATGTTGAATTTAACATGATGATTATATGATGTTGCAATTAAATGATGAATACTTATGAGATTATAATGTTGATGTTGTTGTTGTCGTTAGTTGTTGTTGTTGTTGTTGTTGACGTTGTCGTTGATGTCTTACGTTGTTGTTGATGTTGTCAATGTTGTTGATGTCGTCAAGTCGTTGATGTTGTACGTTGTTGTTGAATAAATTGTTGAGTCCATGCATACTCATATAAAGTTGGGGGCTCATGCCCTGTTGAATATTAATCATTCATATTCCGTTGATTCTAGGAGTTTATACTCCAGCGTTGTGTTTAGGAGTTTGTTACTCCAGCGTTGTCTTTGAGGAGTCATTTGCTCCAGCTGGCCTTTAGGAGTTTGCTGCTCCAATGTTGATTTTAGGAGTTGATACTCCAGCGTTGATTTTAGGAGTTTATACTCCAGCGTTGCTTGAAGAGCTTTTTCCACTAACACGTTGGTTTGTACCACATGCATACTGCATAGTCGAGTTTTTGTTGCGTCGTTGCGTTGTCGTTAATGTTGAGTTGTAGTTGTTGTTGATTTAAATGCTAAGTGAAAATAAATGAAGCATATGTGGAACGTTATTGATAATAAGTATACGTGAACTACTATTGTTGTTAATTATTGTTGTTTAGGTTGTTAAAATTCTGTTGATGAATTATATGCTTATAATTATTGAATGTGAAATCTCACCCCTTCTGTTTGAATGTTGCCCCTATGTTGGTAACGTGCAGATAACTAGGCTTAGCTGTTGATGTGAGTTGACTCTCTCTTGTGTCGTCTTAGGGTCGCTCTGATACGTATCGGGATGAGGATTCTTGCTTTGCTTTCCATTGTTACGTATTGTTTTGTGAACTATGTTGTTGAACCTTTTTGGATTAAGATTTTCCTTTAAGTTATTTATGTTGAGGCCGTAGTGCCAAAGATTGTTGAACAAAGTTGTTGATTTCGAAATAATTTTCCGCTGCGATATAAATGAATTTTTGACAGGGTTGTTTTTGATAAATAGTAACTTTGCTCTATTTATGTTTTAAAAGTAGTGTGACATTCCGTTTTACGTTGAATACTCTGATTATTTGTATTATTTACATTGTTGGGAAAACAGGGTGTTACAGATGGAAAGAAAATGGTGCTTAGAGTATGGACTGATGGGTTTTGTACGAAAACAGTAACTCTGCGTCACTTAAGATGCGCAGGGGCAATTTGGGCATGGCTGCAGGGTGCAAATGTTTTGTGTTGGGAGAAGAGCAGTTTTCGCCCCCTAACTTTCACGAAGTTGCGATTTCGGCCCCCTAAGAAAAAAAACTACAAAATCGCCCCCTAAGTTTTCCAACTATAGCAGTTTGACGCCCAAGGCAAAAATAAAAACAAACACGTGACATCTCACTTAGGGTGCCACGTTAGCGTATACCAAGTCAAAATTGGTTTTGGGGGCCAAAACTGCCACATGTGCAAAACTTAGGGGGCGGTTTTGTAGTTTTTTTACGTAGGGGGCCAAAATCGCAACTTTGAGAAAGTTAGGGGGTTAAAACTGCTATTAAGCGTTTCTATATATAAGAAAATCTTAGAAACTTCCCGCATCAATAGTTAGGGATTTCTAAAGTAAAAATCTCCAAAAGCCAAACCAACCAATGTTGTGTCATTCTTGAAGCCTTCTCTATCGAATTCATCAAATTTCAGCCTTTTTCAACAACAAACTGAAGGATAGGGTGCATTTCTTCCATCATGTGTTCCTTAACTTTTTTTTTTTTTTTTGCATGGGTGGTCAATTGTTCCAGGTTATAGGGGGATGTGGGCTGACTTGGTGCTAAGGGATTAAAGGACGTAAGGAGTAGAATCATGATAAGAGAGAAAATACTAACATTGACCATTAAAAAATAAAATCAAAGAATTGTTTTAGATTATATACTTCAAAACAGTTTAGTGTGTTCTGAAATCTTTTATTTTTATTTTTATTGATTTGTATATGTGATTTTGATTTAATTTTTTTTTCAAATATGGAGCAACGCTGCGATCGAGTTAGAGGCAACGTACCTACAATGACAACATCAGCTACGCGAGAGTGGTTAGAGCAAGACGTTGTGCGGGGGCAAAATGAGAAGGGGGCAAGAGTGGTAGGAGTGTTGGACTCGGACCATCTCAGATGCTAGTGCTTAAGCCCCGACTTAAGGAGGAGGAACAACAACATCAGAAGTATGAGGAAGATTATCCCCAAAAGATTTATTAAATTAAAATCAAGTTTGGTGATAAAGTTCAAATTCGGACTTTGAGGCTTTAGTCGCCCACATTTGTAAAATATGAGGCGACGCCAGCAAATATCGTAACAATCAAGAAATAAACAACCAAGTACAATATTTGTATTGGCAATCTAAATAAAAAACTTCCCACAAGTGAGACGAAGAAAGTACCTCATTGATGATAAAAACAAAGAACTCACGAATCTCCAATCAGTATGATCAGTTACACAGTACAATCATCAACCACTTTGCCCTTCTTAAGCCTCATGCTTTGAGGGATTTAGGCTGTCAATTGGACCATGCTAAAATCAAATATCCTAAAAAAAGGAACATAATGGTTCACTAGATCATCGGTTGGCGTAAGATGAAGACCAACTCATTTTAATTAAAATAGAGATATATCTGGCTGGCCTATATCTAGCACGTAAATTGCCAAACACTTCACCCTTTTAGACCTCGTGCTTGGGGACTATGTCATTCTTGAATATTTCGGACCATGAGTATGTCCCAATAATCCAAGTAAGGTATATATTTACTAAGAAGGACTCAATCCAACAAGACTTCCAGAAGAGATCTCACCTTTAATTAGACTTAAGGTCTTAGAGGCTTTTCAAGCTTTGATTAACATTTAATATCGTAAGGGATTTGACCTTCAGGCTTAAACCTCAAAGGTTTTGGCAATCTTAAAAAACCAACTGGCTTGTCAATCGTTGGCTCGTCGTCGACGACCTCTCCATCAACCACAAGAGTATCTCACTGTCATCGTCATGGCAAAGAGGGCTCGAGGTGTTAATGTTCGAGCAAGAACATTTAAACTTCGGAGAAGAGAAATTTGATAAAAAAAGTGTAGAAGGACAATAAGCTAAAAAGTAGGAAGAATATCATCAATAAGTTTCAATCGAAAAGAACTCCAACGGAAACATCTCACTTTTTACATGATCTTTCAATGCCCTAGTCTCACATTTCTATTACCATCAAAATTGAAGACAGACCTTGTCAAGTTCTGTTTTTTTTTTTTTAGGAAACCTTGTCAAGTTCTTATAAAGAAAATAAAATTTATACAGACCAATTTTATTCTTAAGATATTATTGATGGGAAGTTAATACCATTCGGACGAGGCCACTCTCAAGGAAAGTCGGAAAAATATTGAGAAAAGTATCAATCCAAACATTTTCACCCAATATGACATATATTTTATTTGTCTTAACCCCTGAACTCAAGAAAAAAAATACGTGGATGTGTATTTTTCACTGACCTCCATTTGTACTTTGCAAGTAGAATATTTTTATAGAATCACTTGATATTGAAGTAAAACAATAGTAACTTTTTGTGTTCTTGTTTGATATATTTTTTTTCTTCTCATTTTCAGTCTCATTAGTTTCTACATCTCTTTTGTTCTTCAATTTTTTTTTCTCATCGCGCTTCTACAATAGAAAGTTGAGATTGCGACGAAAAGTTAGAGATGAAAAAAGACAAAATACGTCTCTAATTCCGTCGTCAATTGTTAGAGACGCCAAATTTATTTTCTCTCAACAATTTCATTTATTATTTCAATTTTTCTACTATTGAATTTCTCTGCATTTTTTCAATCATTCACGTGTTCAATCACATTGAGTTGGTTTGAACTAGTAGTTATAATTCCTAGTTTGTCGTTATTTTTGTGGGGGAGTGTATTATGGATTGGCCCAAATATGAATCTTACTATTTTAAGTAAATTTTAATAAAATATTTTACCAATTCTTCATTTTTTTATTAAAAATGGTAAGAATTCGCCTTTTTAACTATTTTTGAAAGGTTCATATTAAAGGCATCATATTAAAAGATTTTACAAATATCATAAATCCATGGTTGATTCGATACAATGAATCTCATGACAATGATTTTTAGGTTAAAAAATCGGGAGTCCTTATCTTTTCTGGGAATGGTTTGTAAACCCATTTGATTGTTTTGTCTCTTAGGTGGTGCTAGTGTTTTTATTTTTCTTTGATGGGTTTATTACTACTTGTGTTTAATCCCTTTATATCTAATAGATTCTTTGCCGTTCAATTTATTTTTTTACATATATCATAACAAATTTGCAAGAAAGAAGGAAATGATATTAGCAAGGAAGAAGGAAATGATATTTGTTGGTGAAAAAGGAAATGATATTAGGATCTGGTTTATCAATACATATTAGCAAGGAAGAAGGAAATGATATTTGTTGGTGAGAAAAAGATCAATACATACATTATATATATTTTGAAAAACAAATCACTTTATGTATCAAGATTATTAGCCAGGAAGAAGGAAATGAGATTTGCTGGTTATAAAAAAATTAATATATACATTATATATACTAGCGAAAAGACGGGCCGTCACGTGTCTGTCTTTCGTTTTTTTTACTGCACTAATGTTTGAAAATTATGAACGATGTTTTTGTATGAAATTTTGATTTTAATTAAAAGTAAACATATAATGTTTGTTGCTTTCAAATTATAACAAACTAACTAATTATGTTTATCTATTTCAATGACACAACAATTTAACAAAAAAATATAATCTAAATTCTCATCTTTGTAATGACAACAACAATCATGCAATAACAATCCAGCACCACCCTACCTTTACATATATATATATATATATTTTTCTAACAAGTTTGGTATGAATAATTTTTTTTTTGAAGAAGGTATGAATAAATTATTCTATGTAAAAGTTAGAAGTATAGTACAATCAAGCATGTGTAACTAAGAATGAAAATACCTTCTGCTAAAGAGATTAATAACAGCATCTCAGCAAAATATATAGCTAGCAAAGTTTTCTTTAGGCAAAAAGATTAAAATGTTGGAAAAGACACTTTTTAGCTATATACTTAAAAAATGCAACATTGGAATAGACATATACCTGAATCTGTGTTAACATATACCTAAAACTTTGTTTCCTTCCATGCTCAAATACCTAACTTGTCTACTTTTGATTCAAGCACCTCACATGAAAAATATCTATACATACACAAAAAGTGGTACTTTTCTATCTCCTTTTTATGAAAGCTAGCTATAGATCAGCAGCATAATAAGTGTCTTACCCCTTGCACATTCTATACAGGTTAATTTTAGTTAGCATCCACACTTGCTTGAATAACTAAAATGACTTGTGTTTGTTTCTGTCTTTCAGTTTCTTTGCTATATGAATGAATTTGTCTTCACCATATGCAAAAGGTATGTCATATATTATGTACCCTTCAAATTTAATCTCACTATTATCTTTCTTGTTTTTGGTCATTTCTGCTGAGAAATACACCTGCATGAGTTAACTCAAGTTGAGAATACACCTGCATGAGTTAACTTACGCTCGACTATTTTAACGGGAATGAACAAAAACAGATGGGAGAAGAGCGATACTCATCTACTATATACACTCATTATATTATATATTATCTTTTGGATAGACAAATGTTAGGTGAATTTAGAATTTGAACTCTAAACCTCTTGATTGGTATTGATTTGGTGGTATCCTTCAACTCAATGAGCTTCCTTCTTGAAACATTATATTATATAATATTAACATACTACTTTAACTTCATTTAGGGCTTGACCAAACCATATGCAACACCATGACATATATAGGAATATTTTTTATATATAAAACTAGGTTAGGTAGCTTCTAGGTTAATGTTTTTGTGTTACTTTTACTTTGGTTAATTTTAGTAATCAATAGCATCGACTAATAAGTATAATATCTAATGCTTTCTTATCACCTTTTAATTTATATCGAGTTTGAACTAGCTTAAATAAACTTTTTTAATGTGTATGAAAGCTTAATGAAACTTCTTTATTTCAACAACCAACATGATTAGACATGTGGACCGTATAGTGATCTCAAACAAACACCAACTAGTGGATTCAAGAGTTAATGATCATTGTGGTATAGAACTTACCAAAATCAGTTAATGGTTTTATGTATATCACTAGAGAAAGTGATGAAAAATTGTGGTTAGTAGCATTTATATAAAGCTTAACTCATTTAGCTTACAAAGGAAATTTTCATATATGTAGAAACTTCTATAATTGCTATACTCTTACACATTTGTTATATAGAAAATTATAGAAAACTTATAGCATGTAATGATACAGTAAAAGCGATACATTATTGAATTTCTTAACAAAGTTAATTTTTCCCATGGAATTTTTTTATTGAAATATAGATAGTAATTTTTTTACAGAGAAGGTAAAGGCAAGTGGAGTTTGGTATATTGTGGAAGCATCTAAGGATATGATATCATATGATCTTGTTGGATGGAATCAAGATCAGCATCCAACAAAAACAGACAGAAACTAAAGAAAATTCCATAACCAACCAACCAAAAACCAAAAAAACCAACTTCCTCATCGTTTCTCAAACTCAAAAACAACTTACACAAGCCATTAAACAAATCACTAACATAACTTACACAAGATTTTTTTTTTTGTCACAACTTACACAAGATGATCATAAAGCAATATTAAAAATAAAAAAAAATTAAAAAGAAAAACAAAAGAAGAAGAGTACCTAACTTAAGCAAAAAGAGAAAAATCTTAGTAGAACTTTGCACTTTCTCTCTTCTTAAAACCAAAAACATATCATGAATTACTTTTCCTTTTTTACCCTTTACATAAATCAACCTTCAAAACCACATATAAATATATATACTTTCACTCTAGAAAGATAAATCGTATATAATAATATATACTAAAATACCAAACAAGTCTTATATATATAACACAAGCAAAACACAATTATATTACAAGAATACCATATAAGGTATATAGTTATAAAACATTTTCAAGTACCATTTGAATGAGGTGAAGAACTCTCAGAAACAGCTTCAACTTCTCTTTTGTGAAAGTTTCTGTGACAACCACAAGCAGCACAAGTGAGGGAACCATTTGTACCTTGTTCACTACTTGGCATGAATTCTCTACAACCATCAACAGCATAACCTCCAACATTAGCTGCATGATTCTTCTGACATTCTCCATATTTCACAACACTTCTTTGTGGATCTTCTGATCTTCTCACAACTACTTGTCTCTTCCTCATTCTTCTTCTCTCTTTATACTTTCTTCTTCTTTCAAAACCCTGAAAAAAATATGATGAACTTTTTTAAAAGTTTTGGTGAATCAGTTAACCATAAACTTGTATAGAAGGAGATTAAATAGAGAGAGAGAGAGAGAGAGGAGGGAGGGAGGGATAGAGAGAGAGAGACAAAGGAGGAGGGGTTACTCTGTCTGAATGTTGAGCCCTAACCCTAAAAATGTGAGAATGTGTATTTATATCATCATAATGTGAAAATTTTGATAAATAAGTGGAGCCAGGTCATAATCACTTTTCATACAAAAAAGATCATAATCACTTTTCCTACAAAAAAGCTCATAATCACTTTGTTTGTTTTAATTGTTTATTTTACATATGTAATATTTGATTAATGGTGGTTTTTCTGAACTTAGATTTCTTTTTTGACAATAACGTAGAATTAATTTTGGAAATAATTAAATGAACTGTCATACATTTAATATATAAAAATCATAGTTAATTTTACACACACAAAAAAAGCAATTATACTCGGTAGCAAAAAAAGAAAATATTTTTATTACCATTTTGCTCATTAATTCTCATATGTTAGCCAGCAAATCATCCTTATATTTCGTAAGAGTTGTTTAAAAAAAAAAAAATACTATATGAGCTATATGAGTTCCTTTATACAGGATTTTACTTTCAAATTTTATCAATAAAAAAGAATTGGAACGGGTAATCATCCACAAAAAATGATTAGCCACTTTAACGGGCATTAGTAATTGATAAATGCCCTCGATACTTTGTACCTATAATATATAGAAACATAAATAAACTATATATAAGTTGTAACACTTCAAACAAAGTTAAAATTGGAGATAACAATGGACGAAAGTAGAGATTTCATACACACAAATAAAGTGTGGTATGCTAATTTACTTATAAAAGTATTCAAAGGTTTCGCTCTTTTTTTATAAAAAAAAAAAAAAAACACCAATTAAGCTGCAAACTTGATCATAATTACAGTTCCAGTTGGATTATTTATTTTATTAAACTTACTAATGATTGGTAGCTAGCCAAAACTTAAAAAGGATTGTTATTTGTAATTATAGTTTAATAATAACTACTAGTGTAAAATAAAATTAGTTTAATCTACTTTCAATCATATCTCGCTATATATTTGATATTTTTGCAAGTATTAATTTAGAAAAATAGAAGTTAAAATCAGTTTTTATATTGTGTAAAATATTTTCACACAATATCTCTATGCAAAAATATCTTTTATACATGATCACTGAATAAATGTTAAAATGAGTTTATAATGACCAAGTAAAAAATAGTAAAAAAAATTAAATTAGACATCGTCCAATATGATTACATCTTTTTTTTTTTTTGGTATAAGATTACATCTTTTTTTAACAATTAATATGATTACATAACTATGAAATTTTTTGTTATATTATTTTTATTCAAGGCATAATAAGATAGTAAATAATGGCAACTCTTCGTATTTGATTGTAGTAATGAAATTCTACTACGATTAAGTTACAACTTCTTAATATTTTATTTTGCAACCCTTCATGCATAATTTACTTTTTGTTTCTCTCTATCCACCTAATTTACCATTAGGTAATTCTGAAAACAAAATAATGAGAAATGATTCCCGCGCATATATATTTAAGGAAAGGGCCTTAATAGTGATGGGTTTAATTTGGAAAACTTTATGCTTTTCACCTAAATAGTGATGGGTTTACTTAGCGAAACAATAAAGATGGGTTTGATTTGGAATGACCAGCTAAGCCAGAATTAAGTCTCACACGTACCATGGCCCCTAACTTGATAGTAAAAGGAAATTTTGTGGGGTGTACTGATTCGATACCAATAACATTTGTCTATAGCACTTGACCTAAAAACGTGACCACGATAGGTAAGCTTTGCCAACCTTGTACGACAATATATTTTTTCACAATATGATTCCTTTAATTTGTTTGCATGTACATGTAGTTAGTTCTAAAATTCCATTAAGAATAACTTTCATGTTATGATCAATTGCTAATAACTATAATATTGTACGAAAGGTCTTCTCTTGACCTATTAGTTATATTGTATATTACGAAGGTAAAATCATTTTGGCTTTCTATTGTAGTAAATATCGACAAACCATATATTTGACCGCCTAACTTTATTTCCTTAAGGCTTTGTTTGCGAGTTTGGAGGGGAAGAGAGGGGAAGACTTGAGAAAAAAAGGAATGAGCAAGTGGAACAAATAGAGGAAAATGGGAGGGGAGAGCTTTAGGGGGTTAACTTTTTTCTTCATAATACTAAACCCTCCTCATTTGGGGGAACTAAAAAATTGTATTGGAGGAGGGTTTTGGAGGGTTTGTATGAATTCTTTAAATTTAATCTTTGTTGTTATATTATTTTAAAATTAAAAATATAGTAATCATATGCACTAATTTATCATTCTCTAAAAAACTACTCTTTTAATTTTTTTGAAAGATTTCTCCATTTTTCCTCATATTTTCCACCCCTCAAAGCCTTCCCTTCCCTTCCCCTCCAAACTCGCAAACAAAGCCTAAGGAAAATGTTAGATGAACATAAATAAACACAGAGAGGAGGAGAATGCGAATAGTATATGTGGTATATGACGATGATTCTCCGGTACTTTGAGCTTGCATTGGGTTTGTGGGTAAAATTCTATAAGAGTAATGTTATTATATGTGGTATATGACGTCGATTCTCTGGTACTTTGAGCTTGCCTCGAGTTTGCGGGTAAAATTTTATAAGAGTAATGTTATTATATGTGGAATAGGACGTCGATTTCTCAAGTACTTTGAGCTTGCCTCGGGTTTGTGGTTAAAATTCTATAAGAGTAATGTTATGAATGTTATTTTGGACTCCTCATTTTTGCCAATGACAATTCATTTATTTAATTGCAAGGTTGGATCAGTACCTTTCAGGTACTTGGAGCTTTTTATTTTGGGTATAAACGTATGTTGAGTACTTTAAAGTCGAAACTTACAACCTTTCATAGTCGGTTTGAGGTAATAGGTTTGTGAGTTTCTCAATGAGGACTGTCCTACTAAATTTTATTCTTAACTAAAGTTTGGAAGCTCATCATGCATCCAAGTTAGGAGTGGGTTCCTTTAGGGTGGGTTAAAGGAGGAGGAAAATATCTTGGGTCTGGTGCTCGGAAGGGTCTAAATATAAGGAAGGTGTATACCTTGGGTTCGATATTGACGTCTATTTGACATAGGTTTGTTAGAGAAATAGAGGTGGTTGACATTGACTTGAGTGTCAGCGTTTTGATGGGATGATTTAGTGGATGGATAAGGTATATAGATTACCTTCTCCCCTTTAGGTATTTGTCCTTAGGGGGCTTATGGTTGCACTTTTTTTTTATTTTTTTTTATTTTATAAAATTAGGTTCTAGTTCAAACTCAAACTCTAAGTGCTTTCCTAAGTGTAAGGGATATTGGGAATGCGATGTGGATCGCACGTTGAAATGACATATGGTTAGGGGATATATTCTCGGGCCTCCTCTCCCCTTAATTGTATCTGGTTTCTGGACAACATGATTCAATAATGGGTAGGTTAGGACACTGAAAAGGAACTCTGTGGATTTTGGAATTTACTTGGTGGATGGAGCAACTTTTTTTGGAATTTTAGTTGATGTAAATTTATCACCCCTTTATAGGTGATCGATGTGTATTTGGAAGCAGATAAGAGGTCTTTGGTGCTTGATTCCGATTATAAGTTCACAATTTGTTGATCTTATGCATCTCCCTTTGCATACCTTCACATAGTGTAAGGTTCTCGAGTAATGATATTCAATCCCTATATAAGAGCTAGGAGAGTTTGACACATGTGAAAACATTGTTGTCTTCTCCTAGAATTTACTTATATACTGGGTTATAACTCATCATAATTATTCAACCTTAATGTAATCTCTAATGCAAGGGAGACACATGGATAAACTGATTTCCCATTTAAGTGAGAGAGATGTTGAGGTTGTGCAAGTATGAGATTGTATGATTGAAGTAAGGCTTACAAGACTTGATTGATACTACCTATCTACCAATTAATTGTATACATAATCAATATCACCTGATGATTTTTTCATAATAAATGACATTCTTGTCACTTGGATAGAAGTGGTGTTTAGCTAGATACTGCTCACTACTTATAATATGAAATGTGTGGTTTAATATTATTGCCAACGATATGAGAACCTACAGAGTTACACACATAAAAACAAATAAATGAGAGTTAAATTAATAAATGATTTATTATTCAATAGTACAATCTTATAATGCACTAGCGTGAATCAGCTAAACACGATACACCGTACGACCCGATGCATTTAAGTGAGAAACGATACACCGTAACGTACATTGCACTTAGGTGGAGTTATTGAACACCATAAGCTATGGTGTGCATAAGAGGTTCTATAAATAGAACCTTCGTGCTATAGCAAAATCACTCATTTTTTAGAAACCCTAAACCACACCATCTCTCTCTCCCTCTCTCTCTCTCTCTCTCTCTCTCTCTAAGTCTTCATCTGAATCAACTAGAATTATGAGTGGATAAGAATTGTTTTTGTGGAATGAGTAGATGCGTTAACGTTCAGTCGATGTTCATGATCTACCATCCCGATTTCGATTACAACAATATTGAGCTACAAGAGGTAATCATTCACTCACTCATTCATGATTATTTATAATGATCAGACTAAATGAAAATTTCATATTCCTCTCTGATATTTTTTGTGTATAATTCTGATTTCCCTTTAGAAACTCAACATAAATTATAAGCATCTTTAGTTGAGAGAAATATTGAAGAAGATATATCCCAAGCATGAAAATTTGCAGCAGGAAACAATCGCCTTGATGTTATAATGGTTTCACCAAGGATGGTCTACAATGTAATCACTTGCTTTAGAAGTCCACATTTTTTGACCATACAAAGAAAAAAAAGGAATATGCTTTAAAACCCATCTAAGTGTCCAAAAAGTAATAGATGACCCATTCTCTATATATCAGGTAGAGCTGACAAGTAGGGGTGGGAATAGACTAGATCAGGCTAGACTTTGATAGGCCCGAGCCTGACCTACAAAAAATTTGCAAGCATGACCTATCACCTTTTGTAGGCCTTTTTTTTTTGTTGCAAGACTTGACCTATTTACAAGCCTTATGCAACGCCCGAGGCTTGCGAGGGCGGGGAATGGTTGTTGTTGCATAAGACATGACTACGAGCGGCTCCTGGAAGCTTCTAGGAAAACTGAATCCACATCAGAATAAGAAGGATCATGAGGGCGAGTAGGTATGAGACTGCATGGTTGAAGGGAGACATATGAATTATTTGGTATTACCTATATCAACAAGATGCAACTTCTTTTTGGTAGCCCATTTCATAAGAATTCTACAGTTAAGCGTGCTTGACTTGGAGTAGTCTTTGGATGGATATGCTTCTAGAAAGTTTCTCGGAAAGCGTGCGAGTGAGGCAAAGCGCGCTGAAAAGACTCGCATTGATTTGTGGGGGTCAGTCGGCAATACTTAAAGTCGTCTAAGATGTTACACTTGATCTAACATAGCCTATTTCACTATAAGGTATGCCTATCACTATAAGGCAGTAAAGACATATTTCACTCTAAGAACTTAAAGCCTATTTAAATAATCCATTATTTGAGATGTTTCTTGATTTTTATGTTTAATATAAATTAATTTTTATATAGATAAAAAATAAGTTTTAATTATATGAATAAACATATTGGCCTATCAGACTTCATAGACTTTTTTTATTGCCTAAGCCTGACCTATTTATTTACTTTTCTAAAAACCTAAGGGGGATGTATTGGATTAGGATTTTAAGAGATTTTAAAAGACTTTTTAATTATGAAAAAGTTTTCTGGTATTCA
>Ga0315914_1008643_pt1 | contig 13470 bp, 6 predicted proteins | sample MpolenodulesMG_FD_203920 | JGI IMG/M metagenome (GOLD analysis project Ga0315914, IMG submission 203920) | Medicago polymorpha root nodule microbial communities from Los Angeles, California, United States - elongated nodules | ecosystem: Host-associated > Plants > Roots > Nodule | place: USA...
GGGGGCAAAATCCTGAAAAACGTAAAACATAGGGGGTAAAATTCCAAATTTTAAAATAAGGGGGACAAAATTCAGAATCAATCAAAATATGAGGGGTAAAATTCCGAATTTGAAAACAGAGGGGGTAAAATTCAAATTCAATCAAAATAGGGGGGGTAAAACTGCATTTAAGCCCAAGCAAAATCATTATGAAACTAGAGTCATCCTCAATAGTAGTACTAATATTCTCTCTACACTAGAGAGTTATCAGTCTCGCCTCTCAAAAATGGGGCAAGTTTAGATCTAACGGCGTAAGAGTTGAATTAATCACAAGAGTCTTAAAATCTTTAGCAAAGTGTTAAATTGCTGTAGTCATTGAATGAATTGAATTGAAAGCAAACCAGAAATATAAATTTTTGGAGATGAGTTTTGAAGAATAATAAAGGTGCGTTCAGTCTTCGACCTGGTCATTCAAATTCATATCCTTGTGCAAAGGACTTTTAAAACCTTAAACACTTATTATGCGACATGATTTACTATTGTATTTAATTGATGAATGTTATTTGGTGGATAAGATCGATGAGCATTAGGACAACCAGCTCCATCACTAACTAAGGTAGCATGTCTTGAATTGTGTTGGAGCTTGAGAACCCACACTCCAACAGACTAAATACTGTGAAGGTCCTCTTTCAGATGACAATGAAAACTTGCGAAATTTTCCTCCAAAGAAATCACTGCCCGTTGATCAAGAGACTTCCATAAAGGAAACCTTGAACCACAAATCAATGACCTTGATAAGGGCATCTCTCTTCAATATGATGAGGCCACCATAGAGAGGGTTTTTACAACCGTATAATTCACCTGACATTCTTCTTTATAATTTTTAATAGCAACCTCGTCTCCCTTCGTGCACAGGCGCACGAGTTGATCAATGAAAATATGACATGAGCTATTTTGTAACTGAAGAGTATGAGTAACAATCAAAGGAGGTTGAGAATGAGACATCAACGTATCTAACAAAACTCCATGGCTAAATAGCAGCGGCCATGTAAACGATACAAACTCAATATCAAAACCCCTCAATCACAGCAGCAAATTGAAAATCCAATAACTAATCAAAAGATATTCCTGCAAGAATTGCAATCTAATCCAGAAGGCAAAATCCAAGAGGATTGGTCGCAACTAGATGGTATGTTTGAACATGCATGGTATATCATTTTTTTAAGTAAACTTTAAAATAGTCAAGTCCAAAATAACTAAACCAGAGGAATGCATTTAAATTTAAATAAGCCACAAACAGGCTATGGAATGTAATAAGGTACCTTGCGGCCTTCAAAAAAGGTTCCCCAATGTTGCATAAAAATACTAATCTTGATTGTTGACCCAAATTTCTAAGAAATGTTTTGCCTGGAAACAAAATATAGATTGTAGACATTGTACATAGAAGTCAGAACAGAAAGAAACTGCTCAAATGTATGTAGCAGAACACCTAGTCTATAAATTACTACAGCAGGGACCAAATCCACCAATGACTTTGACATCAATCATGCAGTGTTCCCAATATATCGTCATCTCCATACAGATAATACCTACCAAAAAAATATGATCTAATTAGGCAAGATTTCAGAAAAGTCACTTATTGCAATTGTACGAATAGCACACTACTTAAACCATCACATCTAATTTATTCACATTGCCGACTACATATCGTTATTATGATTACATTTACAGTGTTGTCAATTGCAGATCGTGGAAAATAGCAGTTTGTTCAAATTCTGCTATGCTACAATGCTATAGCCGCTATTTGACAACATTTGTACTAAACGTACCGCAGAACAATAGCGGTTTGTTATAATTCCGCTATGCTATAGTGCTATAGCACTGCTGTAACTGCTATTCGACGACACTGCATGATTATAAACTTTGTGATAGAGAAGGATTGCACAAGAAAAACTAGGAACTTATTTAGGGGCCAGGAGAGGATGCATCTTGGAGTCAAAACCTTCAATTCAATGTCTATCATACATTTTCAGAACTGGCATCCCAGACCATGAAAATATTAAAATATTCAAAATTTATATGAACCAATTTTGTATTTTACATTCTATATGGTTGGAATTTCAAATTTTACATTGCTTATCAGCACACGCAGAACATTGCATTAATATAATCCCTCAACAGTATATAAGTGAGAAGGTCTTATAAAGCGACACAATTTATTGAATAAAATGCTTAACTTATGAATTATGATACAAATGACTTTCCTCATTAAGACTATGAAACTATAAATAAATTGAATAGAGATAGAGTTAGCCTGCGCCGTCAGCTTCAGACATGAAGCTCTGCATCAAGGCACATACATAAGAAGAAACAAATCAAAAAGAAAATAAAAATACATTATACCAATGGTGGAATAAAACAAATCCCAAACATTGACATACAATATCAGGCATATCGTTTCCTCCATAAATTAGGACTAGCTTTGTTTTAATTTTTCACAAAGAAGCCAACATTCAACAGCAATTTTAACATGAAGGTATCAACTATGTACCAAAAAAAGAAGCGATTTCATGCGTAGTATAGGCCCTCAACTGACTAAATGAATTAAACTTTCATGATCAGCTTCAGGACTATTACTCAAACGGATAAATTCTGACCTTTTTATGCATCATTTGGGCTTTTTTAACAAACAAATCACAGTGCAGATAAATTAAAACTAAGAAACAGTGTCTATCAGATAGGTCATGATTAAGAGACTTTAAGAATGATGAAGTTCAACAAGTAAAAAGAGCAAATATATACGTACTCTTTGTGATCAAGCTTCACCTCAACTCCTCCGTATTCAGGCAAAAGAACAGTGTCACCTTCCTTTACAGCAACAGGAAGGAGTTTGCCATCCTTACCATGAACGCCAGGGCCAACAGCAACAACTTTTCCAGAATTCAGCTAAAGCAACAAGACAGAAATAAATTCTCAGTTCATCAGTGTACGTCAAAAAGCACGAATACAATAGTCTTATCCCGCTAAGTGGGATCAGCTACATGGATCAAATTACACCATTAAGTTCTATCATAAACCATATTTCGATCCAACTCTATCTCTAGATCTTTCTAAATAGTTTCAACAAAGCACGAATGTATATCATAAAAATGCATGGTTGCAGTAATAATAAATTAATGCCAATCAGACTAATGAAATGAACCATAAAATCGAAAAATACCCTGAATCAAGAACATTCAAATTCAAATCTTAAACATTTTGGAGCTTAAAATTAAAACACGTAGAAAAACAAACAAAAACTTAGTTAAAACTCTTATTTTAGAAATCCTAAAAGCAAAAGCTCAAGAAAAGGTTAACTAAGAACTAGGTTAGAATAGATAATCAAAATTCTACTAGGAAACTTTACTAAATCAGTCCACCCTTAATTTGTTCTACCTCACAGTGTAAAATTCAATTGCAAACTCGCATAACACACGTGCGCACGCACACATTTAGTAGCTACTGAAAATACACAATAACAATTACTCTACAAGAACCAGGATATAAACAACATTAAAAAACAAGCATTTGTTTGGTTTGTTAGCAAGACATAACAGGTGAATATTTCAGTTTTCCAATTTATAGTCAGCAATCAACATTAAACTAAACTATAACACATGACTCATGAAACCTAAAAGTGTGACAAGAACATAAGTTATTAACTCTTTTCAATATTGAATAAAATGAAGACAAGATGCAATTTTGAGATGACAAACGAAGACCCAAAAGGTGGAAATGAAATGGGTATGAATGGATTAGGAGGAGAATGAAAAAACCTTGGAGATTTTCTCCGGTAACAAAATTCCAGTGTTGGTTTTTGATGGAGGAACGATTTTCTCAACCAGAACACGGTTGAACAGTGGAATCAATCGCTTCGCCATTTCAAAATTCGAGCAATCGACAGCAACACAAGGAAGAGGAATGCAAATTTGAGGTCACTTTTTAGGGTTTTACAAAGGGTTTATTATTTTAGCTTAATTGCATTTTGATCTCACTATTTTATTAAAATTAAACTTTAGTCCCTCCATTCTTAAATTTATTGTAATTTTTGGTCCAACCAATATTTTTAGCCTCAAAATAGTGATTTACAACCATCATTTTGAGGGATAAAATTCACCTTTTCAGATAAGAAAATCATGATTAGAACAATTATGCATTAAATATAATAATGGAGAAAACAAAAAAATTGATTTTGCAATTAAATCTTTAAATTTTATTATTTGTTTTAGACTTTTTTTTGACAAAATTATTTGTTTTAGACTAGAAGCTCTAGAATATTCTCATTGCATTTTTTAATGCTTCTTTGACATGTTTTTAAATTGATTTAAATACAATGTCAAATCAAATATCATTTAATGTAGAACCCTTAACACGCGTCTTTTATGTCTAAGACTGAACATCTAAAGTGTGACCTAGTACATGCATAGTGTTTTCGGGTTTATACTACTCTCTCTTTCTCTTTCAAACAAGTAACTTGATCATTTTTTTTTTATTATTTTGATTTCAAAGAGCCATAAAGCAAAACACACACACATAAAATGCGGAGAATTCGAGAAGTGTGAGTTTGAACTCGCATCTAAACGTATCAAGTGTTTCTGGCTTTCTACAGTCTTTTATAATCTGAGTTGTACTTACTTAACTTATGTTGGGACAAAATGTTCAAAAGCATAATATTCATCTTCTATACACTTAGTGTGTATGAGTTTCTTCACTAGACTCTTGGGACTTGGATAAAAAAAAAATCATAAATATCATAAATTTTAAAATATATTTTATTCCTTAAATTAATTTAAAATAAAAGGTATTTTTTTGGGGTTTTATTTTATTTTTTTGACCTGTCTATATTTTAGACTTCATTTTCTCCTACATTTCAACTACTCCAACATAAAAATAAAGATTGAACGAGAAAAGTGTTACGCATGGAAAGAGTGAATCCAAAATTATAACTTTAGAAAAGAATTTCAAAAATTTGATTTTGATGTGCTCCGAAATTAAATTTCTAAAAGTAAACAATATACTTTCAAAAATTAACTTCAAGTACGTTTTCTATATCATACAAGTATTTATAAAAGAAAAAATATCAGAAAGAGATCTTAGGTTTTGGCCCAGTGATGTTAGACTTGGTACCTTGGAGTGTACTTCTCTTGAAGTCTCATGTTTTGATTATTCTTAACGTCAATCTCGATTGGATAGTTTGATTTCTTCAAAAGAATTCTATTTTGTATTTTGTAACAAAAGGGGTAAAGGGGAAAAAAAAACAAGGAAAAACTCAATCTAGGGTCGATCAAACTCAACGTTCATGGCATTTGCTAAGAGGACAAATGGCATATCAGGAAGGAACTTCGTACAAAATAGCAAGACTACTATAACTTAGAGCACCCTTTTTAGTTAGGAAATGAGTCGCATCGTTACTCTCACGCTACGTATGTCGTAAAAAACACTCTATCTCTACGAAGAATGTGCTTGATAGCCATGATCAAATTTCTATACCCTTGATGCACATTCAAATCTTTTTGGGTGAGGTCTACAACAGGAGTTGAATCAAAGACACAACACCTGCTTAAACCAATACCCCAACACAACTGCAAACCATGGTATGAACTCAAAATCTCAACATGGAGAATTCAAGGTCTACTAAATTTTTTGAAGAAACCATGAAAAAAGAACATGTATGATCGCTAATAAAACCACCAAAATCTCACAAGTTGAAATCAAGGAACACATTGTCATCAACATTGAGAGCTACTAAATCTATACTAGGTCGTAGCCAAGTGACAAAGTTCCAGGTACCGGCTAAAAAGAGTAAAAATATTTCATGTTTGATAATAAAAACAGTGTTTTTTCCAAAAAAAAACAAACAAACAGTATTTTACAAATCATATCAATGATTACGTTATTCTAAGCGCCTAATCAAGTGATTAAAAAGAAATCCAGAGAAAAGTTGAAAAGAAATAAATCACAGACAGGTTTGCCATAATCATAATTAATTTGACCACCACATACCTAACTAGGTTTTATTAATGTACTAAATAATATTTTGAGGATTCTCATCATAAACCATCCTGGTCTCAATCATATTGTTTCATATCTTTATGATTTCTACATTCTGCTTCATGTTCTACATGATTACATGTCTCTGGTTGGAAATTTTACTTCCGTACAGCATAATTAGGTGTATATATATGCTTAATTTAAATTCATAAATAAATAAGATTTGATTAAGACAAGACTATAGACAAGGAGAATTTGGAAAATGAATTCACTGGGAAAAAGGAGGAGAAAGTGTCCTAGCTATTCTACATATATAAAAACAAGGTTTATATTTTTTTTACGGAAAAATAAGGTTTATACAGTGACCTAATATAATCTACGATTTTAGTATCCCAATTTCTAAATTTGAAAATATTGTCACCAAATTTTTAAATTTTTAGAAAACTATTCAACCACGGATATTGGGGTCTATTTTTGCTTTAATAATGCGATGACAAATTAGAGGATGTGGCAATACATGTGTGGTTTTTCCTTTTATTTTATTTTTATTTTAATAAAGTATTGTTTAAAAAAAATACTTAGAATGAACAAAAAGTAAAATCCTGGAAAAAAAATCCAAAAAAATATACATTGCAACATCATCCAATGACTTACATTATCCAGATTGACAAATCATAAAAAATGAACCTCAAAGTGGTGAATTTTTATTTTTTTTATATATTTTAAAAATTGGAGACTGTAATTTTTTAATTTAAAATTAAGGGAAATAAAATTGCAAATCTATGAAACTTTGGACTAAAAGTGCACAAAACCTAAAAATAAAGTAATTCAATATAAACTAAAAGTTATTTTTTCATGATCTGATACATAAGCTATACACTATAGTTGAGCCGAAGAATATTTGGTTTAAAGTTGAAGAAACATTTAGTTCAGTTGGTAGGAATATCGCATTTTATATGCAGGGGCTGGGGGTTCGAATCCTGGACACTCCACTTCTCCACAATTAAATTGTGTGAGCTCTAGTCACTAAGCTACTTGACAAAAAAAAAGTTAAAATCTTGGAGTGTGCTTGTACTCTTCTCATTGTTTTAATTTCAATTTCTCTTGGTGTTAATTTTGGTGGACTATATTCATACAAAGTTATGTTCTAACTCAGCTTTAAATGGGATCTACGCAAGTAAATAGTGAGATTAAACCTCATGGGTTAGTCGGTCCTTTATCGGATATCAAGTTTTGAAAGAAAAAAAAAAACATTGGATATTAGAAAGAGAGGAAATAAAACTGGTCATCAAATTTACCATCTAAAATGCTTATAGCGACGAAGTTGGATATGAATTTTATATATTTAAACCTCTAAATTTTTATCGTTATTTCAATTTTATAGTAGTTACGAGAGGACCGTGAAGAGAAGTAGAAGGGAGAAAAATCTCTCAACTTGTTTCGATGAGAGGATAACTCGACCGATTCAAGAGAGCTAAAAAAATCAATTGAGAAGACCTTTTGATGGTTTTAAAAATACCTCAAATGCTTTCCCTCGTTTTAAAAGTAACAAATAAGAACCAATATGGTTGGATATGTTGGAAAAGGCTAGTCAATCAAAATGTGGTGAAACCAATATTCAAATATCAGTTGACAGATATGTTCATATTTATTATCCAACAATGTTTCAAATATATTTACCTCCAATTAAAAGAATTTATGAGAAAGAAAAAAAAATAACATAAAAAGATTAACCATAAAACTTCCCCTTCAAAACTCACATCTCATACAAACTAAAGATTGATCAAATACACATAGACCAATTGAAAGCAATGTGAGACATATGCAAAATTAAGTGCATATTTAGTATCTATGTAGTTTGAACAAAATCAGGGTAACTCGCATTGATTTTGTCAAACTCGCCACAATACCAAACAAACACTTAGTATGGGAAAAACATGAAGATACAATTAGGCCATGTGTAAGATTTGTTGGGAATCAAATAGAATGGAGACTATAAAATAATGACTTTAAAGGTCTTATCTTCTTTTTTTTTTTTGGTAAAATAGCATAGTAGTTAGAAATTCATCTTCTTTTTTTTTGGTCAAGTAGTCTAACGGTTAGAGAAATTCACCTTAAAGTGAATAAGTGAGGTGTCAGAAGTTCGAACTATGACCCTTGCATATATTATGAATTATCCCTTACCAAGTAAGCTAAGCTCATAGAGACGCTAGAAGTTCATCTTTTAAAGCGAATAAGTGGGTGTTATGAGTTTGAACCCCGACCCGTATATATAAAATACAATGTCTCTACTCTCTACCACCTGAGTTAAACTCACATGAACTACATATCTTATCTTAATATTTGCCTGTATTCACTTCACATCAGTTATAACCTTGAGTTACCAATCTAATAAGTGTAGCTTTAAATTTGTGACACAATCAATTATGTAATGCTTACCAAGCAAAAAAGTAAACTAAGTTTTAGGTACATAAAGTGAATAGCCAAATTAGTATGGTAAAACTTACCCAAGTTTAATTTAATTTTTTTAAAAAGCAGCGGCAATGTGGCCTATTTAAGCATGATTACTGATTAACAAAGAATGAGGTTGGTAACTGTTTTAGCACATAATGAGAAGTTTCTATGTAGCAGTTATGTTCCAATGATGGTAAGAGGGCCAAAAACTTTGACTGAATAGTTAGGTGCAATAGAGCTAAAAAGCAAAAATGTAGCACCAAAAAGTGAGAAATTTTTGTTGCTTGCAGAGCAAAGAATTCTTTACTATAATCATGGCGCTTGTACTCATAACGACATTCCCCATCTTTGCCTTTCATCTTTGTTGCAACACAAAGTAGATGCCACTTGATAACATTTCCCATTCCACATCTTTTAGCTCATCAAACCCTCTTAGCTAGCAACCAAAATCAGGTTCTAGTGGGAATGAATAGTAAAAAATAGAAAACACAAAAGATAACAACTCTCGCTTAAAATTGAACATAAGTTGACACTATAAATTAAACTATAATGAGGTAGTTAATCATGTAGCCCCCTTCTTCAATTTGAGCAAAAGTGATTGTTCATTAACCAACTGAGGTTGACACAAATAGTCAAACTTTCAGCTCAACCCAATTTGGTTTAAATATAAGACGTTAGGTGAAGATGTGATATTCAATTCACTTGTGTAACTTTACTTAGTTTAATGTGATAATCGACTCTAGCAATATTTTTCAAACTTATTTATGTGTATGCTCTAGTTTGATGTGATGATACGCCTCAATATTTTAAGGCTCACTCTCGTAGTCTCAACAATATGGGGTGTGCCTCCCCCAATCAATTATTTTTCTTATAAAAATATTATTGTTCATCAATGCTTGTTTTAACATTTTAGACAAAAACTCCCTCAAAAAAAAAAACATTTTAGACAAAAACAAAACAAAACATGCTATTTACTATATGCATCGAATTGGAGTCACGAGCATAATTATACGAATAGGATTTGCCAAATAAAAACAAGCAGCATGCATTTTCACAATTTTTCTTTATGCATTATGATACCACACTACAAAAAGATCATGGATATTGTGTACTCATTCTATTGACTTTTTCTAACTTTTTTTTTGTGTGTAACTTAAATTAATATATGATTCCATCCACGTAAGTACACACGCACAACATGATGGTATTTAATCATCTCGTATTCAACTTCTATTAGAAGTTTGTACAAAGTGATTATGAAAGGTAGGAAGAAAATATTTTAGTGGAAAATCTACATTAATTCTTGGGTTCATTCCATGTCATTAATTACTCAAAGTCGAATTTCTTTATGAAAAGAAAGTCAAAAAAACTATCTACATTTTAACCTTTTTGTCAAAAATTTAATTTGGAAATTTTACAAAATGTAGAAAAAGGAGAGTAGGTGCCACACATAACATGATGACAGTTTCCATCAACTTCTAATTGAAGCTTGTACAAAGTCATGAGAAAGAAGAAAAGATTTTTTTTGCCACACTCACACATATAACTATATCTGCAGATTGTCGCTTTTAGTGATGGGTTTTTTTATCTATCACAAGAGTTGGTATTTCTTTTATTTTGTCCGTAAACAAAATGATAAATATTACCTGAAATTCACACACACAACTATAAAGTTTTGATTCGAACGCAGATGAAGGTTTTCAACCTAACAATCAATATTGTAAGTTGAATTAGACTTTACAGACTTAAGGTTGAATTTCTTCTTGTAGTTTGTATTGTTTTTTTATTAGATTATATCATTGGAAGACATGTGATATTCATTAAAAACACTCAAACGAAGATATCAAACTAAGTAGTTAATGAATTTCAGTTAAGTACAAATTGTTTGAGATTGAATCATAATTGAAACAATCACCGGACAAATTTAATTTTCTTTTCGATCAAACACTCAATTATGGGATGCAGGATCCACTCATGTTGGAAAAAATGAGGAAATAATGCGAAAGATTTTGACCACTAAAATATAAATAAAGGTGGTTTTAGAATTGGAAAAAGATAAAAAAGAAAGAAAAAAAACAAGAGAAAAAGGTTGGTTAAGGGTTGGATGTGAAACATGAAAAAATATGAGGAAATCCACAAAATGATTGAAATGTACCCTTTTAACATATATTAAGTAAGTTGATTTTTCATTAAAAAAAAGTAAGTTAATTTGTCAAAATATCCGAATTTTATTTTGGTGCAAAAAAAATAAATAGAACACATTGTTCTGGAAAATTCAATGTCTTGAAAAATTTCGGAATACTTTTTCTACAAGCAATTCTTTTAAATTTTTTAGAATTTTTTAATTTTACTTTTAGCAACGGCCGAGTCTTGGATAATTTTTTAGAATATTTGAATTACGGAAATTTGGGACGTAGAGATTTCCATAAATTTGTATATTCAAAAAATTCGTTCACTTTGAAAAAATCAGGAATATAAAATTAATACCAAATGTTTTGGTTTTTTAACTTTCAGTAAACATTTAATTCTGGATATTTGACTATTTAAAATGTTTGGAATGTATCGTTTGTTCAGAATTTTTTATTTTCGGTTTCGAAAATTTGGTGCGTGACAGTTACAATGTTTGTTACTTAAGTTATTTGTAAGGCTAAAATGGGAATGAATGAAAATTTGGGAAGGGAGGTGAAGCACAGGGGTGAAAAGTAGTTTTTTTCTCAATTACAAGTGGCCTTCCAACTTCCAACAAACATAAGAGTTAAGACAAAACACGGATATAAAAACTAATTGTCTCATATTAGAGATGAGACTCTAATATGAGATGAGAGGAGTGTGTTATAATGAACGAAGATAATATGAATTAATGTTGACATTTGAATTCAAATCAACGTCTCGTATTAAATATTGTTTATAAAATGATGTTTGTTATTTTTAATTAGTCTTTGACAAAGTTATTTGGGTTAATTTCTCTTTTTCGAGAGGAAGAAACATAGCACAAGTGAGTAAGAAATTAATCGAAGAAGTCTCACATTTAAAGAAGAAAACCATTTAAGGTTGAGTATTAGAGAAGTGGAAGGTACAACTTTAAAAAAATATTTGAAAAGGTATAACACTTGACAATTTTTAAACAACATATAATTTGAAGCGTTGATTTGAACTCAACGATCAAAATTAATTTATCTCAGCTCTCATTATAACACACTCTTTTTTTTAAATTGCACACACTACTCATTTCACTTGATGTGTCATACATATATATGATATTACAACTTTATTTAGTAAAAACAAAGTTTTTATTAAATTAAAAAAAATGTTGAAGAAAAGTCTTAGAAATAATAAAAGTATTCAAATCAATTTTTTATAATGAAAATAAAATAAATTTCAAATTCAAAATATATCTTACTAGTTTTGAAATCAAACTTTTTCCCAAAGGCAGCATAGGTCAAATAGATGAGTAATTCATCGATTTTATTTTCCTTCTAGATAAGCCATTTGGTATATTTATCATTTATCTAATTAAACCCGTTTAAATCCTTAATGGAGGTTAACATGCTTTATAACTATTTTAAAAAAAAAAAAAAGATTAGTTATGCCATAACCAACACCAACAATACATATGTAATATGCATATGACAAACTACATTTGTTAAAACATTGAAAAATATGTTATAAACAATATATAAAGCATTTTTTTTAATGCAAATTGTAGGAAAACTACATTTATTTTTCATCTCATACATTTCAAACTTTATTTATTACTTGAATTCAAAGATTCAATTTCACTCCTATAAAATACATAATCGATCATAACACAAAACCAACATTAGATTCATGTGTATCGGAGGATTCCAATGACCAATTCAAAACTTTCTTTGGTCAAACGTTTCGGAACACTGGCATTAGCCCTTGCTTCTTGAAACATTTGCACATTGTGATCATTGAAGTTTGTTAGCATACCGACAATCTTGCTCTGTATCCCCATTGCACGCATCTGTCTCACCAACTACATAAATTACAACCGCAATTTATTTTAGTGGTAGTTTTTTTGTGTGTGCAACAATGATAGAGTAATTATGAACATTACATGAAATGGGTTGTTTATAACTATTTATTTAAATTCGAAGTCTGACCTACAATCTGTGACTAACTTAAGGACCAATCCCATCATCAATTAGTGGAGCTCCAATTGAAGCCAAAACAAAGTCTTGTATGAACATGTCCACCACATGAACTGTAGGCACCTAAATGATTTTGACCAAAGACCTAGAGAGGAGTACACACCTAGGTCCCAAGTCTACACGATCGGATCAACCCATGGGGATTATTAAATTATTATTATTAATAATTGTTCAATTAATTCAAATAAAAAATTGACAACTTGTGTCCAGACTTAGATTAAAAGAGAGAAAGCTTTATCTCTTGTAAATCATAATATAATTATCCAGATCTGGTTGCTTCATAAAGTTGACGACAAATGATCTATTTCGCTCATGTATGATTATAGGTGAATATTGCCAACAAAAATCAACTTAGTTGATAAGCATTAAGTTCGGATCTAGATAGGATATGAGTTCAAAACCCACCGTCAATAATACGAGGGTATTTCTAATGGTTAATATATATGCAGTTTTTTTAAACGAACTTTGAGTTGGGATTTTCTTTAATTTGTTGAACCCCAAGATCCATCGTAAATATGATGTTAACTTTTTTTTATGTTGATGTTAACTTTTTTTTATGTTGATATTAACTATTAACTCATTTGCTCGGAATATGACAAACAGAATTAACAAAAATAAATATAAAATAAAGAAATTGTTGATACCTGGGGTCCATTGGTTATGGACAAATCAAAATCAACAAAGATGTAGTCAAATTTAGCACCAGTCAATAAAATATGGACTACTTCTTGAGAACTATTTGCAGGCTCTGTTTGAATGCCTATTGATTCAAGCATATGATGCTCCAAGCGTCTCGTTGCAGTCACACTGTCTACTAACAATGCATTGATGA
>Ga0315914_1008644_pt1 | contig 13467 bp, 7 predicted proteins | sample MpolenodulesMG_FD_203920 | JGI IMG/M metagenome (GOLD analysis project Ga0315914, IMG submission 203920) | Medicago polymorpha root nodule microbial communities from Los Angeles, California, United States - elongated nodules | ecosystem: Host-associated > Plants > Roots > Nodule | place: USA...
TATTTAATTTATTTCATGTTAAAAAATTCTAAATTTTAGTAAGCGAACCTTTTGTAATGTTCTAAACTTCTATCAAAAAAATCGTTGAAAAATTTAAGAGTTTAAGGATAGTTACAAATTTTCCCATAATTTTTGTCAAAGCCTATCCCTCTCCTTCATTCCTTTTTATTCTTCCAGATCCATAAAATATTTCACCTACAAATATTTTTGATCATTCCCTGAATTTGCCGGAAAAAAAACCAGATTTGTGTTACTGTTTCTCCTTGTTACTACTTCGCTCTCTTCAATCTTTTTCGCTCCCACTCTTTGTTTCCCGATCCGAACCTTGAAAATCGATTGGTTCCGCTTCTCCCTCGAAAAGGTTGTTGTTGAATTTTTCAATGGTGAACATTGTTGAGTTTTTGTGTGTTGAAGTTGTCGTGTGATTAAGTTGTTGAAATTGATGTCTTAGATGAATTTGCAAGCAAAGGTTAGAAGAGTGTTGCTAGCGTGAACGAGCTGGTGAAAAGAGTAGGAGGAGAGAGTTTGGATTTTTCACCACCTCGTTCACGCCGGCTACGCTCTTCAAACTCTTAATTTTTCAATGATTTTTTTGGTACAAGTTTAGAACATCACAAAAGGTTCATTTACTAAAATTTAGAATTTTTTAACATGAAATAAATTAAATATAAATATTTTTAAAAGACAAATACTCAAAATAAAAGTAACAAAAATCTAGACGCAAAAATAAAATTTTGCAAATGAACTTTTCGTAATGTTCTTTTTTTTGACAAACTTTTCGTAATATTCGTAACACTTGTGCAAAAAATTGTTCAAAATCTTAAAAATTTAAGCATAATTAAACAAATTTAGATTTAATAGGGACTAAAACTGAGTGCATAATTTTTTTTTATAGACTAAAAACACTATTAAAATTAAGTAAGAACTAAACTTAAAAGGTCAAAATTTTATAGGGACCAAAAACATATGATGTCATTTACCACCTGTATGCCATGTCACCTGAAATGTTCATGTGGCATGTCCGAGTCAACATTCTGTTAGCCTAGTCAGCACAGTTTGACGGCAAGGACCAAACTTACAATCGGAAAAAAACGCTGGGGATTAAAAATTTAATAAAATTTAAATAGGGATCAATGTTAGAAGCTCGTTTATTTATAGGACCTTAAACATAATTAAGGTAAAGCAAGTAAACTCATAAATAAATCAATAATTAATATTATATGTGTGCGCGTCACAAGATGCATGCATCAACATTCAAATTGCAGGAATAAAGTATGTTAACTTGTGTTCCAGAAATAGTTAAATAATGTCTTGCACCAATTTTCTTTTGCAACTGAAGATAAACGTTAAGAAAATCAATTTTTCTTAGAAGAACTGTTGTCCGGAATTCCAAAGGAAGCCTTCAACTTGTTCGTAAGAAGCGGAAGCATTTTAATGCTGTCTTGAATCGCTTCGTCAGCACAGGAAATCATATCATTCATAGCTCCAGGTTTCTGTTGGAGCTTTGATCCCTCATACTTGTCTTGACAAACCATCATAGATCTATTCAACTTCTCCTGTACCATGTTGAAAACACAATTAGACCAAAGAGGAAGGTAGTATATGAGAATGCTTCAAGGAAGTAGAACATGCTACAAATGTCAGAAATCAAAAATTAAATTAATACAAAATGTACAAATAATTTGGACAATAGACTAGCAGAGCAAATGAGCTCAGCAGTTTTGATGAGAAAATTAACAATTGATATTTCATGAACATGCGTAATAAATTATAGGTGTTCAAACTATGAAACACTAAGACACAGACACAACACTAACATGCAGAGACTGGTAATAATTTGAGAAAATGGAAGTCATAACCACAGATGTCGGTATCCGATACTGGAGAAGATTTCAATCTGAAATGTCAGTGCTACATTGTCTTTAAATATCAACTGTAAATTTTTACATTCACATTTTGAATGTTTTATTTTCTCACAAGAATAACCTTTGTTATCAGCTTTCATTTTGACCCAGTCTTGGCAGTCATGGAAAAAATATATGCATGAAAAAGCCATGGAAGTGGAACAAATAGTGAAGCGTTAACAACTCGGTCTTGATTTTCCTATACCATGGCTTCATTAGTACGGTGATCCAAATGCAATTGAGACTGTAATGCACTTCAGAGTTTCAGACATTCTTTGAGCTCATAACACTGGAGAGAAGGATCTAAATTATTCCTACTGCCGAAAAATTTATGAATCTAAGTTAAATTTAGTGTTGAAGAGAACAGCTAATAGTAAGGTAGTTGGATCAGAGAATATATCTATTGAGGTAAGCAAAAACTAGGAGAGAAAGACATCAGATGACTCACAAAGATGATCAATGAGATTGTGAGGTCTAAGAGTAAGCGAAAGAAAATTAAGAAACCCATATCATAGAAAATTAATTTGGTCCCAAAACCATGCAAAAAGATCTACACATTGTTTTTTATAATGTGGAAAAGGCTTGTGATAATGTACCTTTTTCTATCTTAATTATTTCAATTTCTATACTTGTTTACTAAACATATCCAAGAGATGACGCCAGCATGTACACTTGTTGCATATGATATAGTCTCAACTGAAGAATAAGAAAACAAATAAATGAAGATAGACATATAGAGACAAACCATGGAAACAGAAGACTTCCACCCGAGTATAGGTAAACGAAAGTATATGGAATGGAAGTTTAGCAAAAGACACACAGATCAAAATTTAGAGATGGCAATTGGAGGAACATATAATACATTCATGGTAGTCAAAATCGGTTGTTAGCACTTTTTCAATGTTGCTCCCTATCGCCATGTTCTGTGACATGCAGAAACGTAAATTGATAGCAGACAGCGGAATCGGCAATTCCGTTACGTTTCTACGCATTCTTCAATTTCTGGGTTTTCCAGGTCGAGTCACACGTCCTGGTTTCTATTAAAACGACCCGGTTACAAGAAAACAAAAAAAGGGTCCATAACCCACCAAACTCCACCGAATTCATTGGTGTTAATGACTGGAGCGGGTGTCTCGTTTCCTACTATGTGATTAACTGTTGTATTCTTCCCAATACAATGCTCATTGACCCAACAACTGCTACTTACATCTCACATGATCATTATTCAACAAAATTCCATTCACTCTCCTTCCCTCATACAGTCACAGCTTGTAAGGTGAGGATTGCCCCCACTTATAAACACATTGTCAGGTCATCTCTTATCCAATGTGGGACCATTTAACACTTACGATCCGTGTTACGATCCTACAATTTATGATCTTGTGACCCTTCCCTGATCTTACCTAGGATCCTGATTCTGACTACCTTGAACACATTGTATCTCATGTTTTAAGCACCTTAGGTTCATTATACAAATAGACAGGGAGATAGAAGGAGATATCAACCACAGAATTAAAAGTAGGATTAAAATGGAGAAGTCCGATTTGTGATAGAAAAGTACCCCTCAAACTTAAGAATTTTTTTAGCTACCGCCTCTAAGACCTACAATGATGTGCAAGGCCAAATATTTGGCAATAATAAGCAAGCAAACTTGGTTTTGCAAAGACCACAATGTTACGTACTACGAATGATCAAATAAAGCAAGATAGGTTTGGAATAATCATTTGAGACAGAATCGAGATAGTGTACATTGTAGAAAAGATTGTAGAGACTCATTTTAGTGGTTTGGACAAAAACACGGATAAAGGACATTGACCAGAAGGGTAGTCTAATAGTGAAAGGTAGTGAGAGACAAAGGAAAACTATAGGTTAAACCATTTAGAAAGATTAAGGGAAACGGTATATCTCTGGACCATTGTTGTCAAATTTCTGCTATGGCTGCACTGTGGCGTTATAGCATGGCAATTTTTGTGCTAGCCACCATAAGCGCAACACCTATTATATCCACCATGTTTCTGACATATGCTGCAGTGCCATATTTATGTCGCAGATTGTTGGCTGGCTACCATAATCCGCAATTGATAACACTGCTTTGGACCAAATAAATGACATGAGTTTATAATGTCAATTTGATCTATGTAGCCAATATCAACTAGTGGGAAAAAACTTGGTTGCCGTTGTAGTTGTTTGATTCAACAAATAGATAAGTGACTTAACATTGACAACAAACTAAGAGGAAGACAAATATAAAACTGGATGACAATTACAATTTTGGTAACTAACCTATGTTGAACTGTAAATCTAGACAAGGAAATCCTATTCTATAAAATTGAAAGCATGGTTAGTTCTAATCAAAGTGGATGGCACCACTTCGATAGCATGTTAAAAGTTCATTACATAGAGAAAATAGAAAGGGATCGGAGTTTGAGAGCACAAGATGTTGAAATAGAGACAAGAGAAAAGGTATAAAATTGTACAGTATCAATCAATCAACCCTCAAGCAAGCTTCAGTCATCATTTAAAAGTTAGAATCAAATTAAAAAAAGTGATAATAACAGATCACAAGATATGAGAGAGAGAGAGAGAGTATGATCACAAAATTACAGGGTAGCTCACCTGAAACTTTGCCATCTCATTTTCAAATGTCTGTTGCACATTAGAAAGAGGAATACTGCAATTTTCAACACAGTTGCTTATCTCTTCCTGCTTTCTGCTTCTATCAAAGCACTCATATGCGCATTTAAAATAGGCTTTCTGCAAATTTCAATCAAACAATCAACTATACAGAATAGAAATTCTATTTATCAATAAAAGGGATTGCCGAATATTACCATTATATGCAAAAGCATTACCTATCTATATTAAAATTTCAAAGCATTTGGTGAAAAAGAATAAAGATACAAAAAGTCAAAACCTTTAAAACCAAGAATTATAAAAGACATGTCTTGTAGTAGTTCATATTTAGGATTTATAAGCACAAAAGAATATCAATAGTACAATAATTTGAATCAAAATAAAAAAGCAAGGAAAAATGCAGGACAAAATATTAGCAAGCCAGATGATATTGACTTTCTTGCCTACTAATTCCAATATAGTTTTAGTCATGAAGCCAATAAAAACATTCAATATTCCAACGAAATATACAGGTCTAGCATTAAATTAAATTAAATTTAAAAGTCAAAACAACCATTGAAGTACTTATGACATTAAGAGACCAGAAAGAACCTGGAGAGTATAATTGACATGGTCTTGAACAGGGGCAAGATTAGTTTGAGCAGCTACATTCACATCCTCAAGTTTCTGCCTAATTCTCTGTTGAGCTAATTGCGCTTCAGCTGCCGCAAAGTGATCCATCTGATATACGCGCTGTTAAAATGGGTCTGAAACACTTAGTTTTGAGATTTAGCCCGTTTAAAGTTAGCACTTAGTAAACTGAGAAAACTTATTAGTTAAACAAACCTATAATTTGTTATGATGTGCCTTTAATATCAACTATTGGTTTACTAATCAATGATTGATAAATGATATTACTTTCTTTTAGACTCTAAAGCAGTAACTCACTTAAGAGAAGTTATAATATAGTAGATATTATGATCTATGTAGCACCAACACTTCTAATAGAAGGTGTGTTTGGCGTACTGTTATCAATGGCGGATTATGGGAGCCGATAAAAAATCAACCATCTAAGCATGGTGTTGCAGCCTATGACAGATATAATAGGGGTTGTGGCCTATGGCGGATGGCACAAAATCTGTCATGGAGGAAATTTGACAATATTGGTGTTGCGTCTAATATGTGCTGGTGTCTCACACATACACAACAACATTGATACGTGGTTACATTTCAATTACTTCTATTTTTGAAAATTATTATCAGCGTTCAAGTGCTTGTGTCAACGTTGTGTTCAGTGTTGTGCATGTGAGTACTTCATTGGTTTTAATTTGCTTTTAGAAAAAAGGTATATGATGTTCCGACCTCAAGCCCATCACGCCACCTTCCGAGTTATTGTCTGCTTTGGGTTTAAATCTTTCATGGTTTTATCCTTTATAAAAGACATCTCGTTGGGTTTAGGAATGTGGATGTTGTTTATAAACTACCCTTGGCCTAGATTCCCTAGGAATGTGCCACTCTTTTTTTTTTTAAATACGAAAGTTTAGGTGAGTAATAACAGAGATACTTATAGATCACCCATCGAAGAGGTCGTCACACTGGCATAGGGAATTGAACCCACAACCTTGTGCGTGAGTCAATCTCCCTTACCAATAGAGTCAACCTTTGTTAGCAACGTGAGACTTTTTAGGTGTGGTGAAACAGTAACCCTAATTGAGAGCTGAGACGAAGAAGTAAAGGGTCTATCGGCCATCATAGACCTCGTCCCCATATACAATCAATGTTCCACACATGCGTCACTCCACTTTTTCAGGTGTTGTCTGCTCCGGCTGTAAGGGGTGTTAAAAGTCCTACATCGAATAAAACATGGCATGAACATGCGTTTACGAGTGGGGGCGATCCTTACCTTTTACAAGCCGGTTATCTGGGTTTGTGGAAGACCCAACCACGATTCTATAGGGTCTTAAATGTTTGATTTTATGATTAAAACAAAAAATAAACACCTTAAATCTAATCTAATCTAGAAGTGATAACAAAACCCAAAGAAACAATTTTTGAGACCCACGAAGAGAAAATCAAAATTAGGTAAAAACAAATCAAGGGTCTTATTCTAAACTATCTAAAAGACGAATTTTTGAAGCTTGCAACATAAAATCTAAAAAAAAAAAAACCGATTATTTTGATTAAAGCAACAAAATTGAAGAATGAAGCAGAAGAAGATTTTACTAACCTGAGAATGTGTGATTCGAAGTAAACAATCTGGGTTTGGATTCTCTTTGAAAACTCACTCACAAATTTGTATTTGTTGTTGAAAATTCTTATGCGGCTTTTTCCTCTTCTCTACGAAAGGGTTTAAGGGTTTACGCCTGTAGCAAAACAATTATTTTCTTTTATTTTTATTTTTGTCCATAATTGATTAATTTCTTTTATTTTAACTACTGCACCAAAATTTAAAAACCGTGAACTATACTTTTTTTTCATTTTGATTTTGATTTAAAAATATAAATGTACGTTGTTTTATAGTTATAACAAATCAAATTAAATATGATTATCTATTTCAATAATACCAACAATATAACAAAAAAATATAATCTAAATTCTTTTTTTTATGACACCAACAACAATCTTTATTATAGAAAAAGTTCTTCAAGTGTATAATTGGGATAATAAAAAAAATAAATATAAAATATATTCATCTAGTTTGTTACATATTTTAAATGATAAAGGAAAAAAATCAGACACGTATATATTCATATCGTGTTTGTTATATTTTTTAAATATTTAAATTTATTTTTATCTATTTGTTACATGTATTATTTATATTGAAATCTGATGGCATTTTTGGAAAGAGAAAACGTCAACTTAAAAGTGCTGAAAGAGTTGTTTTCTTTATATATAGTATAATATTTTTAATAAATTACCCTTTTTGCAATTACACCCTAAAAATGTGTTTTGATGGGAAAATGTTTCGAGGTAACGTAATGTTTTGAGGGAATTCAAATATTTTAAGGTGAATTTCATTGTATGAATAATGATTTGAACAACTTTCAAAATGATGAAAATTTATGAAGTAATTTACTCAAGTTAAATTTAAACAATTTCACATGACACTTAAAAGCTAAGTATTTCAAGTTTCTTCATTGTTATAATATTTCAAATTTTGCATTTTGATCCTCAAATTTCCCAAATATTTTAAATTGCGCACAAGAAATTTCCAAAAATTATAAATTGACCCCTCAAAATTTTCAAAATTTATAATTTGACCCCTCAATTTAATTGCAATTTTTTAATTTGGGCCAATAAAATTAAAATTTATAAAAGTTGCCCAAAAATATGACAATTTATTGCTCGATCCAAACAAAAGTATTGAGAAATTAAAGTAATTTAATTGAATCATTTAAATTGTCTAGAATTCTAAATTCTTTAATCTGTCGAAATTACTTCATCAAAACACACTATAAGTATTTGGAGTTACACCCCATCAAAAATACCATTTTTTTTTTGAGAAATGATATTTGTACAACCATTTTTTGACAACTTTTGTGACAACTTTTTCTCTCATGCTCACATTATGTTTTTACATTCTCTCTTTATTGTTTTGGTTTTTGTGTTAATACCATATTTTCTTTGTAAATTACGGTTGTTTCATAAGTTCTCATTGAAATGATTGTTCAAATAACATCACTCTTTCTTCTTCTTCTTTCTTTTAAGTTTCGTAAGTAAAAAAAAATTGTAAGTAAGGAAAAATTGTTTCTTTTTTCACCAAACTCTCTTTTTGTGCACCTTCCAAAATTTTGAAATTACTCTCTAGTTCGAATTATAAAACCCAAAACAACTAAAAATTAAGGAAAAACACAAAACTTTGATCTTGTTTATCTAAAACTTGTAAATATAATTTTCAAAAAATAAAACTTGAAAACCCCAATAATAGTTCATCTTATATAATCCTAAATGTGTGGAAACCTCCTTCAAGACCATTCCAAAGGTGAATTACAATTTATAAATAATCTGAATTGTGTCAACACAGAAATAGAACATATGTTGATTAGTTAACACTTTTTTTAGCAAATTGAAGAATCCATATTGATTTAAACATGCATCCAAATAAAGTATAAGCAAATATTTAATGGAAACATGTGGAATAACACAAATTAAACATTGATTCAACTAAGTAGCATCAATATTCAAAGGTTACATCAAAATATTCAAACATAAATTAAAAAAATATATAGATATACTCCAAACTACTTGGTCGTATGGCCACCCCTCCGCCAATGGTGCTAGACCATTCCTCCCTGAACCTCATTTAGGATCTACTCCAAACTCAACCAAGTCGGACTGCCCATTTCCACTAGACCACCTCCCATGACCCCTCAGACATGGTCTCTGATACGCATTAGTCATAAGCTCATGTCTAACTGCTAATGGTCCCACTTCTCCTCAACATCAACCTCCTAAAAAGGTCTCCTACTTGGGTGGCCTCAAAGGCTGTATATTTTTGTGCAAGTATGACGTATGGATGTGAAATAGTAAAATATCATTTATGTCTAGCTGGCGTCTCTACACCGGTCACGACAACCTGGTCCAAGTACTGATCATACATCATTCGATCAAGATACTTTACATAGTGTTGGGACACCTCTTGTCGGGTTGCCATGGGAGAAGCAGATTGATATAAATGTTTGGAAGTAGACTGTGTTGGTGTAAGCCCTAGAGGCCAATAGTTTATGTTGAACTTATCTTATGTATCATGACTTCTATTATCGAATAATATATGACACTCTTTATTATATTTATAGTAATGTTAATAAAGTCCTCAGAATAGATAGTTCATGTAATAATATATTATGTGTGACTTAATCATGATATTACCTTATCATAAAGAACGTTATTCTTCAATGTATCCATAGTCAAGCTTTAATATGAATAAGGATAATAATAAAGCGTCGAAACTATTATGTATGTAGACTAATGACCGCATCTCATGGGTTATAGATATGAGATATTAAGTCTATACATATGTATAAATATTAGGAGTAATATTTATACTGGATTGACCCACTGTGAGAATACTACATAGTATGTTATGAAATTGTCATAAGATATTCTCACAATGATAATAGTGAATATCACTCTTAGACCTATAACCACTATGATCCCTATATGTAGACTCAAGTGCTTTATTGCCATTCTAACGTTGTCTGTAAAAGGATAACCATAACGTTGGTTGATGGGTACTTGATGAATCATGTTGAGGGACATGAGTGTCCTAGATGGGATTTGTCCATCCTCACAAACAAGAGATATATCTTTAGGCCTCTTGATGAAATATGACTGTAAAACTGCATGGCCATGCCGAACTAAGTCAATATGAGATATTGGACTTATTCGTTATTCAGTATATTTCGGAATCAAGAAATATAAATATTGATCTATACAAGGGTGACAAAATCTATGCCTTGAGATCAATAGATATTAGGACAAAGGAGTAGTCGTACACATAAGTATTATCATGGAAATGTTTCGTCAGATCATTTGACATTCTTGTCACTTGGGTAGCAATGATGTGTTGCTAAATACCGCTCATTGTTTATAGTATTAAATATTAGATTTAATATTATTGCCAACGTGACTAGAACCTATAGGGTCACACACAAAGAACGGTCGAAAGAGAAATATATAAGTATGACTTATTTAATGGGTGCGTTTAGTAAATAACGCTAATTAGTTAGCAGAATTACTAAACTCGTTATTGGGCTTACTGAAGGCCAATAGTGACTTCTGACTTGCAGAGCACATAGGAGTTCTATAAATAGAACCCTAGTGCTAAAATTTTTGGTTACACGTTTTGAGAAACCCTACTTCTCTAAAACTTCTGATTCCTTGGCTAGCACCGAGTTTTGGAGGAGCATTGTTCGTGTGGACTTGCTAGAGGCTTTGCTGCTTGCTGCATGCTTTGCTGTGATCGTGATTCCAGTTTCCAATTTCCAGTTTTTTCCACACGTCGAGGTAACAATTGAATCACTGATTCATGTGTAATTCGTAATGATCCAAGGAAAGAAAATTGAAAATTTTATCCGCTGCTCTATTCTGTTTGTAATTCGATTTTCCTTCAGACTGCACATATCCAAATTAGTGCAACACGTGCTCGGACAGATAACAGACCATGTGAGGTATGTATCTGAGCCAACCTGAGTATACTTTAATTCGCTCAAATGGCCATGTCTGGCGGTGCGTCTGGTATGTGTAGAATATGATATTAGTATCTAAGATGTGATATTATCAGATCTGTGACAAATTGACCCTTTGTTGAGCAAACATCATGGCACGTGGGTGCTAATTCTTCTATTAGCATCTTGGTAATCCCTGACTCCGACTCCCTCAAAGTGCTAAAATATCCAAGACCTCATCTACATATACCAATCAGTGCACAACACATAAAAAACAATTAAATGAATAACAATTCAATTATCATACATGAAAAAAGGTCGCGTATCCAACTAGGTGCGCAATATTAAAGCGACATGCATTGATAAACTCTCTGCACAAGTGAGAAATGGTTGTAGTTTCCCATGGATAATCATTAACCAGCTCAAGGTCATTGAGGTACTCTAGGTATGTCACATCGACATGGGTGGTAGTCTTGTCAGTAAAGTGTGCGGCACCAACCAATTGGAGCAAATATATATAGATTGATCACGGTTCAGCTGCATCACCTCATCATCACTATCCTTCTTAGTTGCAGTTGTTGCCGCAAGACTAAGCCCAAAATCATTTTTGAAAAGGCTCAAATGTGCATGAGCACCCTTCATGGAATGCATCTAGAACTCAGCATCCTCCAGATTAGACCCTAATAATTCAACAATCAAATCAACTTCAACAGTCTTAGAAAGAAAAACATCACGGTCCAGGATACGATCCTTGATGAGGAGGTGAAACAAACAAGACACATCATGCAATTTCATTGTCATCTCCCCAATCAAAAGATAGAAGCCAAAAGTCTCTTTGTGCCACCTCTCAACAAATGCAAATAGCATGTTGTGGTCAATAATGTTATTGCTGACATTCTTGAGTCAGTTAACCACTGACTTTTAGGGTCTGTCTGAACCATGGCTCACACATCCCCCCGTCATTGCCCTTATGTATAGCATTTGGTTTCTTCACATTGTTCACACACTTTAAATTGGTATGAAAATGCAAAATAATAATAATAATAATAATAACATCAGTTTACATAAATACAAAAAATAGACATAGTACAAAAACGTTAAGTTTGAGAATCTTACTTGTCCATCATACATGTTCCTAGCCACGCAATCATATGGCCCACCAGGATAAGTATCTAATGGTTGTGGTTCCTCCTCCATGGAATGTGGTTGAACATCATCATCAACCATCACCACCTCCTCCTTCGCCGCATGGTCTAAACTATCCTCCTCAACATGGTGATGGGGTTGAGGCTCAGGCTTGTGCACCTGAGATGATCCGGATCCACCAGTCATAATAGGTTTATCACGTCTAATACGGTATTTACTGTCCACATGTGAACCATTCAAAATCACATATACAATTAACAAAAATCAACAAAATAACCGAAAACAACACGTAATGAACCAAATCGGATTATATAATTTGAAAAGGAACGACCTGGTTTGGCATGGTTATAAATACTTATTTTTTTCATCCGTCTAAATTTACTAATTTGTTTAGATAGAGGAAATGATGAATTGAGGAAGACGGGTGAACATTAGTCAATTACACATCAGTAATTTTTTTTTTGAGGAAGTAAAAGTTGATGTTGTTTCATCATTTAGATGAAAAGGACTAACTTGCACTAAATTAATAAAATTAAAGGATAAATATACCATTTTATTGTTAAGGACAAAGATGAACCCAAAATTAAGTTAAAGGAACAAAAGATAATTAAGCCTGTCTCAATATACGGAGGCTATTTCTTGATTGTTTTTTGGTAAAATTATACGATTGATCCCTTAACTTAATTTCTGATAACATTTTTCTCTTTTACCTCTATATTTTTTTGACTTTATCATTTATATTATAATCAGATAACACTTTCGTCTTTTATCTTATTCTTTTTCCGATTTAGTCTTCTATGTCATAATAAAATTTTATCATTGTTATCCTTTTTTATGGGATTTTTTCAATGAAATTTACGTTTCTATATGTTTGTATGATGAAGATTTGTGTTTTTTTTTATGAGTTTGATGAATTTTTTATAAGTTTGTTTATGAATCTTTTGATAAAAAATGAGAACAATGTTGACACTTTATAACATAAAAGACTAAATCAGGAAAAGAAAAAGATAAAGGATATAAGTGTTACTTAATTATAACATAAATGATTAATTTGGGAAAAACAAAAAATAAAAGACAAAAATGTTACCTAAAATTAAGTTAAGGGACAAACTGTGTGATTTTTTTTATTTTTTATTTTATAATAGAAGCTAGGAATTCATATATGAAAAAGAAAAACAAAAAATTAGGGTAAAGAACAAAACACAATAAAATATAAAAAGAAAAAAAATTCCTCATATTACATAAGTATTCCATTCATTTAATCAAAAAAAACATAAGTATTCCATTCTTATATCTCAAATATAGTCTTTATTTATTGATAAATCACTCTAAAAATCGACCATACACATCTCTTATTCCTTAAAGTTAACCCAAACGCAAAATGTTGCCCTAGATTTAACTTAACTTCACTGATTAATTTTACTGTATTACCCCTATTTAATTAACCCTGTTTAATTTAATCAAAATGTTATTTTCAAATACTTCTGAAATCTCTTATCTCTTATTCCTTAAAGTTAACCCGAACGCAAAATGTTGTCCTAGATTTAACCTAACTTCAATGATTAATTTTACTGTATTACCCCTATTTAATTAACCCTATTTAATTTAATCAAAATGTTATTTTCAAATACTTCTGA
>Ga0315914_1008646_pt1 | contig 13467 bp, 9 predicted proteins | sample MpolenodulesMG_FD_203920 | JGI IMG/M metagenome (GOLD analysis project Ga0315914, IMG submission 203920) | Medicago polymorpha root nodule microbial communities from Los Angeles, California, United States - elongated nodules | ecosystem: Host-associated > Plants > Roots > Nodule | place: USA...
TAGCAATCAACCATGAGAATAGGCGTGGTTGCTAGAGGAACACACTCACTGCACCTCGAAAGAGGCTTTGATACGCTAAAGAGAAACTTGTCTTTAAAAAGTAGGTCGAATATAAAGTTATGGTTTAGGGTTTGTTTGTGAAGGATTCGTCACTACGATGAACCAATAATCCCAAGGCGTCTTTTATTTTTATTATTTTCTTTTAATTAAAAATCCAAACTTTTTAACCTTTGAAACTTTCATTCTAATCATTATTAAAAGTTAATTAAATTCATAACTCCTTGTCGAAACGATACTCTATTTTTACTACTTCGGTAGAACCGTACACTTGTGGTTTTGCTCATCACATATCTAATCACATCGCCACCTAACCCGGAGTACAAAGTGACATCTTTGAATCTATGTTCCAATACGGTAACGCCCTGACCAAGGGTTGTTTGTATCGCAGTGAACTGAAGCACCAACATGTCATGTCTTTTCTCCCAACAAGTACCCAAATCACCCACACTATTGTCCAAATATTTCTTTACTAAAGCATGAGCCAATTCTACCCTATTGGTGGTTCTGCAACCAAGATGCAACACATGGTATGTCCATGCAATCACTATTTTCTCCTTCACTTCTTTCAAGGTGGTCATGACATAGTTTAGGAAAAGTGGAAAATCACTACATGCATCTTGGAACTCCACTAATGCATTTTCATATAACTCTTGACTGGGCGATTCAATCATAGCTTTCCATGCCCTCATTATCTTCTTCACAACATTGCGAGGTTTCATCTCTTTCCCATCCTTTTTTCCCAAAGGATATTTACAATCTAAGATGTACATTTGTTTAACATTTGCTTTCACATGAAAGTAACAATTCATTGCATAACTTTCAGGGAAAACATTTCCACCCGCTTTCATTAAAGACATATCCCTGTTAGTCACAATCACCTTAGGCATATTCATCTTTGACGTAAGAAGGTTACGCAACATTTTTAAAACCCAAACAAAGTTTTCCTCTTTCTCATGTGTGACAAATCCAAACCCAACCGAATATGTCAAATCGGTCGAAGTGACCCCAACTACCTCAAACATTGGCATCTTGTACATGTACGTTTTGTAGGTGGAGTCCATAGCCAAAAGCGTTAGAAAATTGTTAAACAACTTAACAAATGTTGGATAAGCCCAAAAGATATCTTCAATTGTAGTACTTTCACTTTGTGTTCTTGAGAAATAAGTATAGTTTTGCTCCTCCAACTTCGAGATTAGATATTGCAACGGCTTCTTGTCACCTCTATTTGCCTTCCATATTTGTTAACGTTCATTGTACACTTGCTTGATATTTGTCATGCAATGTGGTCTTTTGTTCTTCAAATTTATCAAAATATTTCTTGGAAGCATCTTGCTCTTGGTCAAGTCACGTACAATCTTCTTGTCGTCCTCCTTTAATCTATCGGTAAGAATGTGTCCTTCTAAAGCCGGCTTCATCGCATGGTTGTGAACTCCATTAAGAATTTCCAATCCCCATTCATTTGTTTGCCTACTAAGATATCCACTAACCATGAACAAGCACCCACATTTTCTTGAGCCCGTTGTCGCATGCTTCGGTTTTTTTTTTCCGGTACTTTGTGAGCTCCACTCCTTCCCCACACTAGGCACAACAATGGATTGATCAAACTTGATCTTTGTGTAACAATTGTAAATCCCGCCTTATTTGCTTGACGACGTGCCCACTCAAGCAATTCTTCTCTATCTTTCCACTTAACGTCGTCTGAAAAAACCCTAGTCGTGTCAACTTTGTGGGCATGAAGTGGGAGGACACCGGAGTCAACATATTTAGAAGCTGCAACATGGACGGAAGCTTCATCAATGTTTGGTTTGACTTCAACCTTAGGCAGTTTGACATCTCCGGAAATTTCGACAAAATTTGGTTTTGTCTCTCCCGGAACATTTTTCGCGTTCTCTACCATTACTATAACTAAACAACACAAAATTATGAATTAACAACTAACTAATGCATAAACATCAATGCCATAATGAATTAAAACAAAAAAAAAACAAAGAAAAAAAATTGGAAAAAATGGCAGTACATGCCTTTCCAATCGTTTTGAAAAAAAATTCACAAGTATATCTCGGCAGTTAACTACCGAAATTTACTTCGGCAATTAACTACAGAAGCTCGCATAACTCAGTACTAAATTGCCGAGGATTCCCATGACAGTGAGAATGTAAACTCACATAAAAAACTACAAAAACAGTTAAAAATCAACCGATTAAAATGCTCAATACCTGTTTTCTACGTCAAAAGTGTGTTCATACCTCCTATGCTTGATGCTTCAATGATTTTGGAGCAAGATTTGATGAAAAAAAATTATTGGATTTGGGGATTAGATGGAAGTTGATGATGAAATAGTGTAGGGGGGAGCAGGTGACTGTTTCATCTGATGAAACATTTTTCTAGGCAGTTAACTGCCGAGGTTTTCCTCGGGAGTTAACTGCAACCGGTTTTTGAATTTCTCGGCAGTTAACTGTCGAGGAACAATTTCGTATTTTACTCGTGTGTCTCAGCCTTATGATGTGTGTGAACAACAATTTTCAAAAGGTAAAACTATCTGAACTTTTTCCGATAAGTGGTAACTTCTAGTACTAGTTTGTTGAAAATTGTTGTATACACATTTGCTTAGGCTGAAAATACATGTAAATTACTCAAATGCCCCTCGGCAGTTAACTGCCGAATTATGGAACCGGCTGCAGTTAATTACCGAGGAAAACTTTGGCAGTAAACTACCGAGGAAAACCTCGGCAGTTGCAGTTAACTGCCGAGGAAACTTCAAACCTCTTTTTTTTTTTGACAAAAACCATAAATTGTCATTATTAATATTTATTGATTTTAAATGTTTCAATCATTATTTTGGTACGTTTCAAACAATTGCAGTATTATACTTATGCATATATATCTTAATAAGAATATCATTTAAATCTTGACCAAAAAAATAAAGAGTAGTTAAGTCCTCAAAAAACATTTCAATGAGTGTAAAAATTAAGCATTTGAATATTGTTTTGCAAATTACTTAAATAAAAAAAAATCGTTGTGCACAATTATTTTAATGTAGAAAATATACCAACATACTATACCTTATAAAAAATCGTTGTGCACAACTATTTTAACGATTTTTTTATATTTTTTTATTTAAGTAATGTGTAAAACAATATTCAAATGCTTAATTTTTACACTGATTTAAATGCTATTTTTATTAAGATATATATGCATAAGTATAATACTGCAATTGTTTGAAACGTACCAAATAATGATTGAAACATTCAAAATCAATAAATATTAATAATCACAATTTATGGTTTTTGTAAAAAAAAAAAAAAACAGGTTTGAAGTTTCCTCGGCAGTTAACTGCTGAGGTTTTCCTCGGTAGTTTACTGCCGAAGTTTTCTTCGGTAGTTAACTGCAGCCGGTTCTATAATTCGGCAGTTAACTGCCAATGGACATTTGAGTAATTTACATGTATTTTTCAGCCTAAGCAAACGTGTATACAACAATTTTCTAGTTTGTTTCCTAAAATAATCACCACTAGTGTCGGTGAGGGGTAAAATAACTCTCACCAGATTGCAATATTCAAATAAGCTGAGTGACTATGACTCATATGTCTCCCAAAAAAACAGACAAGGGTACAAGAGCTAGTAATTACCACTAGTGCAAACAACTAGTATGTGACACACAGACCAATGTTACAGTTATTACCTCTGCAACTCATTCAAAGAGTTTAGTACATGACACAAGTAACTTCAAAGTTGAAAGGACAACAACAATAGTGTCCACCCAATTGAACCAAAATCACAGCTAGCTAGATCTTGCTGATGTAGTATCATTCTTCAAAAATTACAATCAATGCCAGAAGGCACAATGTTCCAAATCTTATAAAGAACATGTAGCTGACCTGGGAGTGGCGTTTGATGACATAAAAGTACATCCGTACGTTATTCGATGTAAACATGCTGTGATTTTAAGAAGCTGAGAATTAGAGCTTCTGCATTAAAGTAGTTTTTTATCGTAACTTCAAGCAAAATGTGATTTGCAACCGCCAAACCAAACAAACACCTAGTGGAATAAAGTTTGACTGTTGATGTATAAAAATATTGGATTCGATTATGTTTTTAGTTTCTATAAATATATGAGCTTGACTAAGTTTTGGTAAGTTTTTTTATGGTTGTTTTGCTTAAAAATGTTGAGGTGACCAATTTTTTTTGGTAAGATTTTTGATGATTGTTTTGCTTAAAAATGTTAAGGTGACCAATTTTTAATGACATGATAGTGTGAAGTTCAATTTTTTGATGAGTGGTTTTTTTCCCAAAAAAAATGATTGTGAGGTTCAATTATTGGTGTTGGCATAGATTAATGATCTCGTTCTATGGTATACATGTGAGACTAATCTTACATCATCTATAAGTTAGTCTCTATGAATGAGTCAATAAATCCTACTATCATATCAAATGAAATATGACGAGACTTATTGATCCAATGATAAAAATACACACTTGCGTATGGTGCAAGATATTTTAGTTGTGCATATTAGACAAAGTCGGAATAATGTTGCCCACTCAAATTTGAATGTTTGTAAACTTAAACTTGTATATGATTAAAAAATTAATTTTCTTAGGAGAAAAATTAAGAAATAAAAATCAAACATCTGAAAACCCATTAGTTTAAACATTCAATCACACTATTGGTCTATACTAAAAAATAAATAAGGACACAATGAACAAAAAAAACATTAATATTCTTCCAATAACATATGCGTCACATAAAAAACACATTGCTTCCAAAATGATATAAGGTCCAATAGTCATCTCTGGCACTCATCATAAAACAAAAATCACAAGTTAACAATGACCTAGATCATTGTACTTTATTATTTTGAAATTAGAATTTCAGCTAACAATGCTGCAAATTCTAAGTCACAATAATATGAAAAACAAAATACTTGGCAATAAAGTACATAATGTATATAAATTACTCAAATTCAAATTCAAGATGAAAAACTGTATTTGTAATTAACCAAGATTGGTTTAGAAGTTGTCATTGGCTTAAGCTTTTTTAGCAGGGTTAAGTTGATCCCAAGCTTCAATCCAAGTGACCATAGCATCAGCAAGCTTGTCAAAATAAGGATCAATCTTTCCAAGTTTTTCCTTGACTTGTTTGGACATTTCAATGTAACACTTTTGAACAGTTGTGCACTCTTTTGGAAGAGCAAGATTTTGGAAAAATGGAATGATGTCTTCCTGCCAGAATATGCCTTTGTACTCTTTCCTTAGGTTCACAAATGGGTTACTTGCTTTGCTATGAAAGATATAGGGGAGACCAGTCTTGATTCCAAGTCCCAAATGATCACAGATTACCTGAGAAATTCACCATGAACAATGATTCTCTAATCACAAGTATCGACGTTGTGTCGGTATCAGACATGACATATGTTAGACACCAAAAAATGCCTTTAATCAGAAGTGTCTGTGCAACGGAGATTCGAGTAGAATTATTATAAAAATAATGCAAAAGAAAGAAAAGAACCTTGCAGCACCAGCCAGCCCACATGTCATCATAACGTCCAATTGGCTGACCATCTCCCATGAGACCAAAATACATAGCTGGTCCAATCAGATCACGATCAAATGCTAAGTTCATTCCACACATTGGAAATAATGTTCCTTTTGGTATGGTTAGAACAGTATCCACATACCTTATACATCAATACAAATACTCAAAATCAAACACTTTATGTATAAACCAAGAGTTAAATATTATGAACCAACGTTTAATATATATTTTTTAAATAGAAGTTTAATCAAATCTCACTACACTATCATGTTATACTATTATTTCTTGGATAGCCTCATCTAAATCGTTCAATTAAGATCAAACGGTCCAAATTTTAACTACATTATGTTAAAATCTAAGATACTAAACTTTAAATTTGAATTGTCTAATCTTGACTGCGAACAGACACCGGTTGTGAGTGTTCCTAACATACATGCATAATATCTCAATGTTGGATATGACTTGATGTCCATGTAAATTGTTTTATACAATGTTAGTATATATATATAATATTGAAATTCATATACTAATAACCTAGGTTTTAAATAAAGATTTGAGACTGCGATGTGAGACACGACATGACAATTTTTAATATGAATCTAGGTCACATCAACTACATATGACTACGATCTTCTACAATATTAAAGTTTGTGACACAATTAAAATTGTTACCGTGACCACTATTTAAAACCGTCCGAAAAACATTATATTGTACATGTAACATAGTACATACCTAGTGTTCCTCTCAAGAGGCTTGACAAGCTGAGTAGGAGCATCATAATCTGGAATGTTGAGCCAAAGTCCATGAGAAATGGCTGTTGGGACACCTTCACGAAGACTAAAAGGGTATCCACGAACAAAATCAGCACCTTCTCTAAAAGGATCATAAAGGGTATTGAAAAACAATGGAGTTGATGGACACAAAAGGTTCTTAATGTGCTGCTCAAGTGCATTGATTTGTTTTCCAGATGGATCATTGGCAACCTAAGGCACACAAAAAAATATATCAAGAAAATTAATGTACAAAATTAATAACAATAATAAGATGCATTTTAAATGAAAATATTCTATGGTTTAATGTACATTATTTTATTTAGAACACTAGTCTCAAGAACTATGAATCACTAATACGGACACCAGACACATGACATCAATAATAATTTAAAGAAAATAAAAGTGATTGAATGTAATCACATGTGTCGGTGTGTCAGACACCGGACACTCCTTCAATCAAAATGTTATTGAAAATAATTCTTAAAAACTTCCAAATCTAATGTTATAGAATACCAAAATGTTTCCTTGAAGAAGATTGTTGTATAATAATAATAATAATAATAATAATAATAATAATAATAATAATAATAATAATAAATTAAACAAACAAGGATCTAATACATGCATAACAGAACCAATACAATTATACAAGTTACACAATGAGAAAAAGGCTAACGTATTGACACATAAAACACAATTATTATTCCGAATTGTCGTTCACAACCGCATATGCGGCCACATTTGCTCGCATTTTACCCTAATGTAAAGGCGTGCAGCGCAACCGCAACCGCAATTTAAAACCGTGATCTGGAACACAATATCCAAAATTAAAAAGCTAAAGTAGAAAATGCAAACAAAATCATCACAAGGAGGCCATGAAATATGGAACATAAATGTGAAGAAATCATATCAAGATCTCTCCATAAACATTGTACAAAACAAAAACACTCTAAATAAAGAAAGAAAATAAATGATTCAAAAAAAAAAGCAAAAAGTGATTGAAAAACTTACAAAGCAATCATCATCAATAGTGAAGATGTACTTCTTCTTAGAAACCATGTAACCAAAGCAACGACATGCAGAGTCCTTGAATGAAATGCAAGAAGCCCTAGGACCAAGAAGCTTATTAATATCATTCCTATTATAAAGTTCATAATCAAAACCAGGTGGAACCTTAATAGTTTTTGAAGGATCACCATCTTGAACAATGATCAAATGATAAGGTTCAAAATATGGTCTCCACATTTCCAAGAAATCAAGGTTCCTTATAGTAGGAATCACAATGTCAAGTTCATCTTTCAATGGAGGTGAAGATGAAGCCATAGTTGCAACAAAGGGAGAGAAAATTGTTTGTGAAAGTGATGAATGAGAAATTTAGAGAGAAAGAGAGTTTGTTTATGGAAGGAAATAGAGGGGAGTGTGTGAAGGAATATAAGGGGTGAGAATAGTGGTGTTACATGTGAAAATGCCTAAGTTATCGGCACTAGTGTGTGGTTAATTATAAAGTTTTCTGAATGTTTAAGGTAACTAAGACTTGTTCCAAAGTTGTGTGGTGTTGCCGTGAGATTTGGTAACCTTTGTGGATGGAAGAGAGAAACCAATTTTTAAGTTAAAGCTACACCAAGAAACAAAGAAGTAATGTCGTAGGTTCATGTTTCATTTGCATTAATGTTAGAATTTTTTTTTTTTATTACAATGAGGACTAAGCCCAATGTTAGAGTCATTGAGTTTAATTATTTACACCTATTCTTAAATTATTTTACACATACATCAACTGTTTTGTTGATACGTTAATCGATGAGTATGACAATTCATGTATTTATATATTCATTAATTGTACATTTTGACATTGAATACTAATTAAATTCTAGAGTAATTTTGTTTACAAGTTGAAATGCGATAGAGATTAATTTTTCTGTATTTATGGTGTAAAACTTTTTTACACATACATCAAAATCACTCCATGACGTCACATTTTTTAAGTTAGTTCATAAAATATGTTTACACATATCTACGTTAATGTTCAAATAATTGATTGAATCTGTAATTGACTGAAGATGGTCTTTCAACATGAACCAAGTGAACACACTAGACGGAAAATCCAACAATGTCGCACAAGACGACGAACAACACAATGTCGCACTGAGACAACAAAATTACGAAAAAATCTAGATCTATATGAAAATCACTTATTTAAATTAAAATATGAAGAAAAAAGAAGAAAAAATTGCTAATTTTAGATCCCAAAACCACTCCGTCAATACATAAAATTAAAAAGAGAACGTAGAGAGAGAAAATTAGGATCAACTTTTTTTTGTTGAGGGAATTAGAGTTGACTTGTTGGAAAGAAGAATCTCAAGATGGAATAAATGATACTTGATGTAACATCTCAAAACGGTAAAAACTCATGAAAACAATACTCGTTACCAATCATTGAGACAAACTTATACGCTATAAGAGGTTTGGCGTTTTTTAATATAACCTATGTTTAAGAAGTTATAATCATCATCGAAGTTAGCCAAAATTTTACGAGGGGACCAAACATATAAAATATATATATGCTTCAAGAATTTTCTCTTAATAATTTTTATTGTTGATAAAAGTTATTTGTAGTTATTACAGAGACTAAAAAACAAAAATCATCTATTAAGTCTTAATTTTTTGTCTTACATATTTCTACTAATAATTTTGACAAATAAATTTATTTAAGATAACTAAATCTATATTATTTTTTTTTATAGAAATGAGGGCCTGAGCCCAACTAAATCTATATTATTAGAGTAACTGTACATTTGCTAAAAAAAAAAAAAAAAGAGTAACTAAACATAAAATACACTAACTTATAAAAAAAATTAAATAAATTGAAAACAAATGGAAACCACCCAAAGCAGCAGTACCTTTCTCCCCTGTTTGCAATACTCCATGTGTGTAAACATATTTTTATACACACTTTTAACGCAGTCTCTTTTATTAATCAAAGAGTTATGCTATTTATCGTGAAGGAAAAATATGTGAAACCACCACAAAACGTGTTTTATAGTTAAAATGGTATTACGGCAAATACACATTGTAATGTACTTGCAAAATACTTCTTTTTGCTGAAGATAGTATTTTCCTTAATCAAAAGTTATGAGTCCATCAAATTTATATGAGATCTACAAAATTTCATGTGTTCATGTGAGTTTTAACTAATAAGAAAGAGAGTTACTCTCTTTTATTGATCAAAATTCATGAGTCCCACCAAATTTATAATGAACTTGCATGATTTTGTAAAATTCATGTAAAATTTAACAATTAAAAAAAGAGTGTATTGAAAAATGTGATACTAGTACCCTCTCTTAGAAAAAGAAAGCGTGTATATTTTTATTTAGGCATGTTAGGAAAATTAAAATGAATAAATTGTCATAAAACTTCCTCTCAGTAGGATTCATTTCAATTTCAATTAGTAGGATTCATATCTATGTTAAGAAAAGTGAGTTGAAAATATATTTCTGGCATTTATAAACCCACATGCAATATTGCTTTCAGATTCAAGCTTTGAGTCTTTTCATGAGAGGAAATGGCGGACAAATAACTTGGAAATTAAGCATATGGAATCAGCAAATGGCCATAAATTCAAAATATCACAATACAAATTAATCTGGTCACAAATTTCTATGAATCCTGAACTTCCCCCCTCCTTTCATAAAGGAAAACAAAAAATAATGATCAAAGCATCATTGATTCATCAATATTACAACCGATCTAAGTGGATTTTGACTCAGATTCTTTAACAAATTTCTTAAGTTTGAGTTTTGTGGATGCAAAAATTATAATTGAAGGAAATACCCTATTAAAAGTTCGAGAAATGCTAACTTATGTCCTTAAGATACAAGTTAATAAGCTAGTAAAAGATAGATGTTTTTTTCTTGGAACTTGTGTATTCAATGTTTTTTTAAGCAATGTATTCAATGTTCTAAAAGTTTAAGAATTTACATTTTCAATACAAAATTTATTTATTATTTCTTTTTTAGTTGTTTAACTTGTATCTTTAAGGCACAAATTAGCATGACCCAAAAAGTAGTTAGATAAATTCTCAGATGGAGACCGATCATTGACATAGTAGATAAATATTTTATACCAACTACCGGAAAGACGGGCACTATCGTACCCGTCTGCCCGTTCTTTCTACTGCGCTAACGCATGTGATTATTTTAATATCTTTGTTTGTATAATTTTGATTAAAATTTTTAAATATTAATGGAAATTATTGATGTATTGATTTATAAACAAAATATTGTCAAGACATATAACAAAATTATTTTTGAACTCAACATATTTTAGTTTGCGTGAATATAAAATTAAGATAAAATAATGATCATTTATTGTTATTCTAATAGTAATTAGTAACATCATAACATAAATGTATAAATGACATATTATGTAAAAGAAACATTGCTATGATTGCTATAAAAAAAAATCTTTAAAAACTACATTTTTCTTAAAGTCTTCATCTTCTCCTTCTATTTTTCCTTTTTTAATGAGAACTTTTGTTGAATTTTGAGAAACTCCTCTTGATAGAGCTACATATAATTGACCATGGCTGAAAATATGTCGTGGAAGATAGACTCCGACATTGGGAATGGTCTACCCTTGTGACTTATTTATGGTAATAGCAAAACTTAGTCTAACGGGAAACTGTTTTCTACTAAGCACAAAGGGAAGTCTTGAACTCGCATTTGTTTTTAATTTAATTCTGGACAAGAATACTCTTTTTCCATCATTGCTTCCTATTAGGATTTCCACATACAACATATTCTTAAATAAACCACGACATAACAATCGTGTTCCTTTGCAAAGGCCATATCTAGGGTCTATGTTTCGCAACAACATCAAAGGTGCACCTTTTTTACTTTTAAAATATATGGTGTGATACTTCCTTGAGCAGAGTTTAGGAATTCCTGTTGATATGGTAGTGTAGCCATTTGTTTCTTTCTACCCTATTTATCTATCTTTTTTTTTTTGACAACCTCCCTATTTATCTATCTTTAATACACCGGTTCTATTTCCACTTCTATTTGATTTTTTTTCTTTTATATTGTGAATACGAATTATGATATTACTCCTCGCTTGTGATTCACATACACTCCTCATATTAGATGTACTTGAACACATGTTGCATCCTCATCCACAAATATAATTACCCTAAATTATGTGATTTTCTCAAATCACCAATGTTATTGGCGTGCCAGTATCCGTGTTGTATCTGGTGTCGGTGTTCATATCCATACTTCTTAGCGGTCCTCTCTTTTAATGGCCTCTCAGATAGTGGTTTGAATGTAACCAAAAACAAAAGATGGTGGTTTGAAGCTTTCTAGTATTTCTGTTTTTAGTTGTTGGTAACATGAGTACGATTATGGTTTAACAATTTTGAATTGTTTAAATCGTTTTAACACTTTGATTTTACTGTATTTTGTTGGATATTGGATGGGGGCCATGAGAGAAGTTTATCAATTGTATATATGCAGAACGTTTGGAAACACAAAGAAAAAAACGATGATTTTATTCCTTTAAACAGTCGTGGAAGGAGCTTAACGGCAGAGGATGTTGTTGCTTATTTTCCCTTTATTTAATAATAATTAAAAAAACCACGGTTCTCTTTATATATATATATAAAAAAAAAATCACGTTATCATAGTTTGTATAAGCAATTATAAACCAACAAAGTCAAATAATCCTTAAAATTAATCGTAAACAATTTGAATCATAATCACTTATGAACCAGCAAAGTCAAATATAATCGATAAAATAAATCGACTTTGATTATTTGTAACATGAAAGAAAAAGAAAAAAAACTTGCAGGTTAATTCTGATGCAGAGGGTTGAGAGAGGTTGAGAAAAACTAAATAATGTGGGAACGAACTATTAACTGTGAGAACCCTACTTACTAATATTTAATATAGTGCTAACAAATCTTTTTCTAAAATATTTTAAGTTCTAATCTTTTTTTAGAGGATTTAAAGTCCAATCTTTAACATTATTTTTTGCTCACGTTTGTTACTATTTTTTTTAGAGGATTTAAAGTCTAATCTTTAACATTATATTTTGCTCATGTTTGTTACTAATCTTTTTTCCAGAAGATTTAAAGTCCAATATTTAACATTATTTTTTGCTTAAGGTTGCTACTAATTTTTTTTAGAGTATTTAAAGTCCAATCTTTAACATTATTATTTTTTGTTCACGTTTGTTACTAATCTTGTTTTTAGATGATTTAAAGTCCAGCCTTTAACACGATTTTTTCCACACGTTTGTTACTAATCTATGGTTAACGGAGGTAAAAGAGGGTTAACGGAGACAATTAGTGACATTGATTAATTAGTAATCCACGTGTTATTTTATAATTGGCTAACAGTAAGATCAGTTTATAAGGAATTGTGCGTAAGATTTCTCCTTAAACTAGCGGAAAGACGGACACTATCGTGCCCGTCTGTCCGCTCTTTCTACTGCGCTAATGCATGTGATTATTTTATTATGTTTCTTTGTATAATTTTGATTAAAATTTTAAATTTGTAACTATTAATGGAAATTATTGATATATTGATTTATAAACAAAAGGTGGATTCTAGGGTGAGGGATCAATTAAGTCCCTCACCGGTGGAACATCTAAAACATACCGTTAGATTTTATTAGTGGTCAAGATTTGTTTAAAAAAATTTGAGAACATGTGTAAGCTCCTCCACAATATCTTGTCCACCTCCCTCCCCAACCACATCAAAATCCTCCTTGAACCTTCATCAAAATCCTACTACTCTACATTTTCAACAACTTGAAGGTTCTAGATCCTATATGTGTTATCAAGTGAGAAGCGTATCATTTTTCTGGAGTCATCTCTCTTGCTTAAACATTTTTCATCTATTTAATGATGCTGCATTTGAATAATACCTATTGATCTAATTTTTTTTTCTTCTTTTCTTCCTTATTTCATTTTGTTATCGTCAATGGCATACTTTCATGCTAAATCAAACTCTAAACAATTAAAAAAGTGTGTTCATTGTTTGCTAACTCAAAGTTGTTCTCCGTTACTCAAAGTTGCTAAATCAACCCTTTAAACAATTAAAAAAG
>Ga0315914_1008647_pt1 | contig 13466 bp, 11 predicted proteins | sample MpolenodulesMG_FD_203920 | JGI IMG/M metagenome (GOLD analysis project Ga0315914, IMG submission 203920) | Medicago polymorpha root nodule microbial communities from Los Angeles, California, United States - elongated nodules | ecosystem: Host-associated > Plants > Roots > Nodule | place: USA...
TTTGGTTTCCCAAAACCTTTAATATCAATTCAAACACTCAAATCGAATCATTTGACGTCACTTACAACACTTCCTCCACTATTATTATTTTTTTCGAAGATTGGAGCATTGCATTAACTGCACTTTGTGTATTGGGAAGTCACTTAGTGATGATAAGTTTTGGTTTTTTGGTTTGCATAGAAGAATGGATTACCAAAAGGGCAGAGTTATGTATAAAACTTGACTCTAAACTTACCGCTCTTTATATGGATGACATAACTTACTTTTAAAATAGAGCTATATTGACCACCAAAAATTCAATTGTTGAGGAAATTCAACCATTTCAAAAAACAATAGTGGCGATGCAATCGAGGACATCCATACACCAGAATTCCTAAACACAATCGTTGTTTTAGGCCTTCCTAATCACAAGTTAAGGTTAAAGGTTGGCATCCCAGTCATGCTATTAAGGAATTTAGATCAACAATTTAGGTTGTGTAACTGAACCAAATTGATTATAACCAGGATGGGTAAATTTGTGTTCGAGGGAAGGGTAATATCTGGAAGTAATGTTGGAGACAAAGTATATGTACCTCGATTATCTCTATCACCTTCTGACGTCCGAATTTCTTTCAAGTTTCAAAGGAGGCAATTTCCTATCGCGGTGTCATTTGCGATGACTATCAACAAAAGCCAAGGTCAATCACTCGGACACGTTGGTGTATACCTACCAACGCCTGTATTTTCACATGGACAATTATATGTGGTTGTTTCCAGAGTTACATCCAGAGAACGGTTAAAGATACTAATAACTAACGAAGATGATGAAGATACAGATGAGACGTCTAACGTAGTCTACGAAGAAGTTTTTCGAAATGTGAGGGTATGATTACATTGTAATCCATGTTGTTATGAGTATATCAAACTTTTCATATTTTATTATGTTACATTAGTAAGACAATAATATCCAAAATTCATAACCTTTTGGTGTATCAGTTTATTGTTATTCTTCAAATTATATATTATAACTTTCAGCTTATAAGACCCGTGCGGCGCACGGGTCGACGTTCTAGTTGTTTTGTAAATTTATTATGTTTTTCAAAACATTTTATTTTAATTCTTTAACATATGCCTAGACACGTTAGACCCTAACAAAAATGATCAAAATGACTTATTTTGTGAAAATGATCACATTTTGAGAACATATGTTTGGCGAAGGTATCCTTCATATCTTTTCTCTCATGTTGGGTTGGAGCTACCCCTAACACGCATACTACTCTTTATTTTTCTTCTTTCTTCTCTTGCTATGTTAATGTAGCCAAGTTTAGGGATTTCGAATCCCTTCTCATCAAAATTGACACAATGGCCAAACCCATTCACAAACATGTTTACACTGACAGTGCTTGTAGCTATTGATTGAAGAATGATTTGTCTCCAATTGGTTCAACAACTCTTAATGGTGGCCAGCCAGGTATGAATTTTTCATCACAATTACTTTCTGGGCTTCCAATTTCCAAACTTGGCGAGCAAGCAATAGCATTAATTAAATAGAGGGCCAAAAAGGAAACGAAAAAAATCTAATTTTATTTATAGCATTAGGGTTTGTGTTGAGCGACAAATCGTTTACAGTTTAACCCTAAAGCAACAAACCTAAGCAGCGAATCCACATTCTCAACGCAGCCGCGGTCGGAAGTTAGGGGTATGAAACTCTGCTTTTTCTTTTATTTTTTATTTTTCCGATTTCCCTTCCTCTCTCTCTCTCCGGTAGCGCCGTGAAACGTGTCAGAGACACTCATTCGATCATAAGTGTAAGGGAATGAAGAGGAATTTCTCAACTTGTTTAGGTAAAAAATTTAAAGGAACAGAGAAGAGGGAGAACATTCTGACTAATATAGTAATATATATATTTTTTTATTTATTATGAGAAAGAGTAGAATTATTTGGATAGATTAATAAAGCCCTTTGAAAACCTTGATCCAATTCATTTTTTGGCTACCCATGTAGGTAAGTTTTAGTTTGGCGGAGAAAAATAGTTCGCCAGGGGAAGATTGAACTATTATCGCTTCTGCTTTAATTTCGCTCCTAAAACTTGTGATGATATGTTTGGAGGTGAATGTGATATTTGTATAATTTATGATGTTGGTTGCAGAAGAGATTGTATTTTTGGGTTGCTCTAGATGGGTGTTACTCGGCAGAAATGGTCATCGGAAGAGGAAGCGGCTCTCAAAGCTGGAGTTGTGAAGCATGGCGTAGGTAAATGGAGTAAGATACTCAAGGATCCTGAGTTTATGATGTTGGTTGTTATGCTTATTTGTTTATTTATTCCCTTTACATATAATAATGTATTGAATAAATGTTGGACCCTCAAATGTGGATCTCAATGTTTGGTTATGTGGGTTGGATAGGATAAATGGAGAAATATGAGTCTGAAGGCAAATGGATCATCCTCCGGGGACAACTCTCAGCTAGCAATAAAAAGGGTGCGTCATCAGGCACCAGAACAGCGTGACGACTCCATGGCTGTAAATCTTGTTACTACTATTGATGATGAAATTCTTGATGTTCAGCCTCTTCAAGTTAAAACAGATATGCTGGAAATTAAGGGTCCGGAAAGGTCTATCAAAAGGTTGGCCCCATATTTTTTGTTTTGTTTAGTATGGTAATTTATTTAATGGAAAATGCTAACAAGTTCCCAAAGACATTTGTTAAGAAGTTCAAAATGAAAAATTTATCTTGGAAATTATGTATTCAACACATTGAAACATTAAAAAGAAATTTTTTCTACATAAACTTATCAACTGTTTCCTTTTTTGAATCCTTAACTTAGCATGACCCTTATTTAATTGCATCTTATAGAGATTGAATTTTAACAAACTGCTATTGTTCTGCGATGCACAATTTAATACAAAATATCGACCGTAATATCCCTATTAGTTTATTTGGTCGAAATGCGGGAAAGCTCCGTTTGGTGGAATCGAGTTTTGTGAATTATCCTTGGAAGTAGAAGATAATTTTGAGATCTTCAAAAGATATCCAGGGGTTCATTGTGACTAGTGTCACTTCAGCCAATACACAAGACGAGACTTTACCACCGTGGAGCGGCTTTTTGCAAAAAGACGACGGAGAAACTCAGCAATAGACTATAGCAGCACTTTATCACTGTAGTGTAGCAGAACATGGACAAACTAATATTTTCCATGATCCGTGATTCGCAACACTCGCATCTATGAACCTTGTTTGCAGAATAGGACATATATAATTTAATTGTGCTACCGGCGATTGTCTTTCAATTAGGGATTCTTGTTAATTACCAAGCGTGTTAAGATCATCCAGTTTCCTTGCTAGTATGCTTGCCTAATTTCATTCTCTTGTTTTGCTAGCATCGTGTAGAGGATTCTTTTATTTGAAATTTTGTTTATATGCATTCCTCATTTTGACAGTGTATGCTTAACCATGTTTACATTATACAGATTGGACAACCTTATAGTGGAAGCAATATCTAGCTTGAATGAGGTCGATGGTTCTAATAAAACAACTATTGCTTCTTTCATTAAGGTATAATTATGATTTCTAGGCCCAACTTTTATTTGTTCTGCTTTTAATTTTTTAAATTCGGTGTCATGCTATTATTTTAACTTCATGATTGAAGATGTTGAACTACGTAAATATCACATTAAATCATTGTTCTATCTGAACAGTATTTTAGAATATCTTAGAAAATCTCTCGTCCATATTCCATGATGTTATTTGTTTAATTTTGATTAGGAGTTGATATTAGTACAAAAATTGGTTAGTACTTCATCTGCAAGCGAATCTTGGCACATTGGTAGGTGACTACCTTGTAATATGGAGGTCATAGGTTGAACTCCTTGCAACAGCATCTCCGCTTGCGGGTGTAAGGCTGCATACGTCTATACTCCCTAGAACCCACCCAGTGGGAGCCTTGTGCACTGGAGTAATAAATGAAAATCACTTTTGCGTGAATAAATTACAAGAAACTATCCTTGTTTGCAGTCGTAGAATTGTATAGAAGAAAATGTAAGAAGTAGGGAAAGAAAATATACAAATGTTTAATCAACTACATATAATAACACTTATTACGCAAATATTTAATTGCTTCAAATTTCCTCTTCATTTATATCTATCAAGGATTGCTTACACATGAATAGAATGCAAACGGGCAACAAGCTGTGCCGCTAAGCCTTTTTGGATGGAAAAACCAATCCTCGTAAACACAACATTCATGGACCTAGGAGACATGACATTGCTATGCATGACCCTTTGAACTCTACGTAGAAGGTCAACACCCTCTGATGCTAGGAAGCGGAAAGTGTCAAAAGCAAATGGTATAGAAGCATGTTGATTGTCAGAACGCGCTTTCTCATGTTTGGCCACTTTGTTTGGCGCGGCTTTTAGGGCTGTCTGTCCTATCATAAAAGCCCCAACCCCTAATCCCACAAGTGGTGATACCCTAGTCAAGTCCACACATGCATGTTTTCCTCCTACCCATCCGTACTCCATAATTGCTTTGATTTTTCCAAGTCGATGCCATCATGAAGCAGAGCTAGTTTAGAAAAAGAAGGTTAAAATTAAGCCATGTGCTGAAAGACAAGTGAGCCTATTTGCACAAAGAAGCTTGAGTGGTGTGAGTGTTGTGCAACTTGAAGCTTTTTGAAACCTGGTTACTGTGACTTGTGATTTCCATGAATGGAAGCTTAGTATATCTTGAGCCTTTGGTGCTTCAAATGCCCCTTGTGGTAGAATGCGATCTATGATGCTATTTCAACTTTCAATTGGCTAAATCTTACGTGGTTAAGAAATGATTATATTGATTATTGCAATACTAACTAAAGTTCTATAGCATTCCATTTTGGTTGGATACTTTTCTATTTTATTTCTTCTTATGCACTATTGTTTTTGTGTTAAACATAAGTTGAATTCATTACTCTGTATTCTGTAGAATCAATACTGCGCATCAGCAGATTTCAAAAATAAGCTGTCAGCAAAACTGGTGGATCTTGTATCTAGTGGAAAACTGATGAAGGTATATTACCACATGTTTCATTATGTCATAACTATTCCATCTCATGCAAACATACTATAAAAATTGTCATAAATGCATTTGTTTTCAACAACGTATTTTTTTGTGGTTTTATCCAATCACCAGTGTCGGTGCACTTTACAACCCTATCCTATGGGTTAATGTAGGAACATTAGCATCATGGATATTGAAACATGGGTTGACCTGTCTTTACATCCCCTATCTTTTGGGAGTGGGTTCTCCTCTGCAATACTGTTTTATATTTACCGCTTCATGGACAAATACTAAGTCAAGCATTTACTCTAAAGAGGTAGTGGATTTGTATTCGGAAAAACCAAACTCTCACATTCGCCAGAAATAAGGCCTAAGTAGAGCCTTAGAAGTTGGCTTGGTGGAGTTGAGACTGCTGTATTATCCATGAACCAAGTTCAGTAGTGTTGGGTGTGAGAAGATGTATTAGAAAAAACTCGTGTGTGAGATAAGGCCTAAATAGAACTTCTAATATCTAGGCAATCTCCTCCTTACAAGCCACTTTTTTTTATCTTTTTTTTTTAAAATTCAGAATACATATATTTGTTTCAAATAAGCTGTTGCTGCTGATGCTCTTGTTATATTCTATTCTCTGCAGTCTGCTGCTTAGATGCAGCTGCTGGTTGTGAGTTTAGGTTCAGATTCTAGTATACAACTCTACATTTTTTAATGTTGACATGGACTAAATTAGTATTTTTTGATGTGAATTATAAACAGTTTTTGTTCTTTATATTTTAGGAATCAATATTTTTTCTTGATTTAGTGTTATACATTTATTGTGAACCATATTTGGGTGCTATTCTCATTTTTGGTTGATTCAATTAGAGATCTTACTAATGGGTTGAGCTTTATATTTCAGGTGAAACATAGGTACATGATTGCGCCTACCCAAGCATATTCAGATAGAGGAGGATACCCACCCATGTTATTATTGGAAGGGAGGCAGAAAGCCTCTATTAAATCTGACAAGGGTGGGGGTAATATCCCTACAAAGCCTGACATAGATTATCAAAAAAGAAAGGCTGAGATAGACTTGGAATTGGAAAAGTTAAAGTCCATGTCTTTACACGAGGTAATCGCATGTGCTGCTCAAGCAGTTGCTGAAGCAGAAGCCGCCATGGCAGAAGCTGAAGAGGCAACAAAGGAGGCAGAGGCTGCAGAAGCAGAAGCAGATGCAGCGGCAGCTATTGCAAAAGCTGCAGAAAAATCGCTAAAATCACTGCAGTAAATCTCGGCTTTTCCTTCCGTTGTAATACTGTTACATAATACATTAATCGGGATCATGGAAGATACTTTTGTATGCAACTTAGAAGCAAACTGACATAGAATGATTTATTTATTTTTTCATATATTTACATATGACGTTATTTGGGAAATGCCAATTTTATTTGTGTTATACATAAAACCTGCTTGCGAGGGCATAAAGCCCATCTCTTCTCAAAACCGATCATCTAAAATATAGAAATGTGATTAGGTTGCAGAGGGATTTAAAATTTCGGAGACTTTCTTTTAGGCATCGTATTGATTATTTGGTATTTTAATTTTTTTGCATATATTAATTTGTAGATGATCCCTGCTCTTGATTGAAGTGTGAAGAATGAGACATGAGGAGCGTGATCCGTGGCTTTAGCCAAGATTCATTTCGTTTTAAAGGAATGATAGCCAGATTCATATTAATCATTTCCTTGCATTTTCTATGTCTTATATTATTTATTTAAAGTGGCTCTAGGCTTAGCCTTTATCAGGGGAATATTATGAAGAACTAGACCTTGAAACTTCCTTATTGGAGAAAGGAACACTGTTTGAATCTTTTGTAGCAATTTCTTGAGTGGTTGTTACCATTAGTGCTCATCTAGTATACCAATTTTAGAAAGCATATGTTCAGATGAATTGGAATCTATTCAAATTTCTCCAAAAAGCATACAGATTTATTAGTTCGCCCTGACAAATAAAAATCTTTTTTAAGTTGAAACAAGGTGCCCTTTTCATTATTACTTTGTTGCCTAAGTAATTGTGTGAAAAACAACTCCTGATCAGATATTATATTAGTGTTCAAGGCTTTTTTTTGAAGGAGGGGCATATGTTGCAAGAACTTGGTGCAGTCTTTCATTTACCAATCTCTATTCCACACACCTCATTACGCAGTTTTCTATTTAGATTTTAAATATAAGGCCTCTTACAAGGAATTGTTTAGTAGAAACTGATTTTTGATACAATCGTAGTGCTTTATTTTTTTTAAGAGATTAAAGTAAATTTTTAAAACATATGATGGATATAACAAATAGATTTTGACAAGTTTCGGTGTTTCTGAACAGAAGTGTGTTTGTCTCCAAATTCGATAATATCGAGATTTAGATTTGATTTGTTTTTCTTGTTAACACGGTTTTTAATATTAAAAAAAAGGACCAAAACTGAGTTATTTTGAAATTGGAGAACCGATCTATGAGTGAATGAAAATATGGGGACCAAAACAATAATTAAGCTTTTTTATGTTATTTCTAAAAACTTAAATGTCGATATATTTCAACCTAAGTAATTTTACATTCAGTTGTCTTTCAATTTTTTGCCATAGTAGAAAGAGTGGATAAATATAGTATGAAGAGTTATTCGTTTTTAGGATCATGAATTTATGGGTCTCATTGATGCTGCACTTTCGCACCCTAATTATTCTTTTTCATTAGCTTTTACTTGAGTAGTCTTATCTCTCAACTTATACCCCACAACACAACAATTACTTCAACTTGAATTTCAGATTTTTTTTAATTATAAAGCAATAGTTTCTTATACAAGTAACATTGTTACGTGCCACTGGAACTTGTGTATAGTATGGTCCAAGGAAAAACTCATTACAAGACCCAATAAAAAATTATCAAAATTGTGATAGGAACATACTAAACTTTCATTCAAAACATAGCATGGTTGCTGAACTTACTTTCACCATTGGTATCCTTTTTCTCTTCTCGCTATGTTAGTGTAGCTTAGGGATTTGAAATCCCTTGTCATCATCGACATTGACACAATGACCAAATCCATTGACGGAAATACCAATAAGAGAGTGAGTATTAGAGAAGGTGTTCAGAAGAGAGTGTTGCTAGCATTACTCTTAACTAAAAATTCAGGCTTAGTATTAGAAAAGAGTGTTGTTAGCATTACCAAATGTTGATGATATATTAATGTTCTGAACTAATAATTTCAACAGTAAGATCTTAGTATTTTGTAATAATGTTCTGACCTATTAATTTTCAATTTGAACCATTTGGTTAGAAATGTAATTAAGACACAAAAGTATGCTAAAATACTCAAGGGTATGTACTCTATGAAACAGAACAACAAAAATATTTGGGACATAAACAAATTACTAGAGTGAAATAGCAAACTCATTGATGAACATTCAAATTCAAATAGTGTTACAAGTAGAGCTTAAGATTCACACATAGAAGCTAGTACTAACTATCTAACTCTAAGGTTACGAAAATGAAAATTTGGAAATTGGAATTGGAGTGGATCATAAAACTACACCCTCTTCTCTTGCCTCTGATTCTTCTTGTTATTCTCTCTTCCTTTTACCTAAAAATCTCTCAACGACAAGCACTAACGCCATCTATCTGTTATTTTTATATGTATTATATCAATTTTATTTAATTTTGTAACATCTATACTGAATTGGTTAAGAACAATACTAAAATTTTTAGTTCTTTAAATTACATGTAAATGATTTAAATTTGAAAACAATTGAATTACGAAGGGTACAAAGATATATTTATAACAACCAAATTGGTTATGTTCTTGCTTCTCTAATTAGTCTCATCTCACTTCCCAGAATATCTTATACAACAATGTCTCAGGTCCCATTCCATTAACACCATTCTTCGAACCTGCATTTGTTCCAAACTGTTGATCCATTAATGGTATTGCATGTTCTTTAATATTAAGCTACTTCTCTATAAAAGCTTTTGCAAGTTTTCGAACCAGTGGTGCATTTCACCACAACTAAAAGCACAAAAAAAAGCAATGTTTGTTCCTTTCCTTTTTTAAAACAAAAAATACTATTGTTTGAAGAGGATGACTTTTGGTTTTTTCAAATTGACAACAGTAAAGGTCATTGTAGCTAGCATCAGAGATTTGCAGAACAACTGAGAATTGAATTGTAATTTTGTTTGAGTCAAGGATCAATGTGATAGCAAATTACACTTATTGGATCCAAAATGTGATAGCACATTGTGCGCTTTAATATTATCATCACCAATCCATAGAAAATCATAAACTTAATCACCACCCTCTCAACAACACCCAGATATTCCCTTAACTTAAGAACCGCTTGTTCCATGATTTTCACTTACTTTCTCAAGTTTTTCTTCCTCCAACAAACTCATAAATATACAAATGAATCTTGGAATTCATCAAAATTATAGGGCTTACTAGTAAAAAATTTAAAACAACAACAAAATTTTACATCTTCAACAGTAAGGTTTTAAATGTTCATATTATATTCTATAATTAATTTTTGACAAAATTATTCTATAATATGTATGTAACAGAATAACTAACAAATTCAAAGTTTAAACAAAGAAATCACTAAATTGAAATTGCAACATTACTGATTAATATTGAGATTAAAATAGTGCTACAATTAGATCTGAAGATTCACATAGAGCCAATACTACTAACTATCCAATTTAAGGGCAAAGAAATTGAAATTGCAAAAGATAATAACTAAGCCCTCTCGCCTCTGATTCTTCTTGCAAGTTGAATGTCCTTAGGCATGATTGTAACTCTCTTAGCATGAATGGCGCACAGATTTGTGTCCTCAAAGAGACCAACCAAGTAAGCTTCAGCAGCTTCTTGAAGAGCAGAAACAGCACTGCTCTGGAATCTGAGATCTGTCTTGAAATCTTGAGCAATTTCACGAACAAGACGTTGGAATGGAAGTTTACGGATGAGAAGCTCAGTGCTCTTCTGATACTTACGGATCTCTCTCAAAGCAACTGTTCCAGGTCTGAATCTGTGTGGCTTCTTCACTCCTCCGGTAGCCGGAGCTGATTTCCGAGCGGCCTTTGTGGCGAGCTGCTTCCGGGGAGCCTTGCCGCCGGTGGACTTGCGGGCTGTTTGTTTGGTACGTGCCATCGTGATTTCTAACTGTGATTGCAAAATGGAATGTGAGATGAGTTGATGTTGTTTTCAATTCCACACTTTAAATGAAGTTTTGGAGGGAGGGAGTTTTGGTTTTGGGATCGATCCGTGTGAGTTCAATCTAACGTTTATCATTGGCTTACAAGATAGCACGCGGATTCCACTTTTGTTTCCATACCTCCGCAAAAATATTTGTATGGCGCCAACATACCCTGTGTGCTAGGCGCCCAGGACAGGACAACGGGAACGTTGTTCCGTGTTTGGGTGCGTGGGGGTTGTCGTGTGGGGGTCCTATGCGATCGTTTTGAAGTGTTCTTTTGCTTTTTTCACTTACTTTCCAACTGTAACAAACTTGGCTTTATCGAAACTTTGATTTTCTAAATGGCTTGAAACTTATATTTGTGTTGTTTCGGTTTTTCAGAAACTATCGAAAAATGAACTTTTGTGAACTAAAAGGATTGCAAGCTTGGTCTACAGTTCATATGGACTTAGACAAGGCTTGTAAAGTTAGCATAATGTCTTAATCATATCAAACTTGATTTTCGGGTGGGATTGTGGAATATATGAACTTTGGGTTTGTCCATACGAACTTAGGCTAATCTTTTAACTAATGCTAATAGTTTGTTAGTGGCCTACATTCATGCTTATATGATTGATTAAGATTGATTTGCATGTTTTCAAACTTGGATAAGTTACTTTGTTTTGAAAAATGTCAATGTTGGCTGTTTTTGCAACTTGATACGGACTTTGTCGAAAATTGTCTTTAAAACCGATTGCTTCACCAATCTTTTGTGAATAGCTTTATACGATTACATAAAGATGTATGAATGATTGCTAGGTGTTGAAAATGATATTTATCTTAGTATAATGTATTTTCTTCTTTACTTGGATTGTGAGAAGTTGTATGTTAGTGTTGAACTATGTGAAGAAGTTGATATTGGTGAATACATATATGTTGATTGATTGAGATGTTGTTGGTGAATACATCTATGTTAATTGAATTGTGAATGTTGTTGGTGAATACATATATGTTAATTGAATTGTGAATGTTGTTGGTGATTGCATATATGTCAAGTGATGGTGAGTTGCTGGTGAATACATATATGCCAAATGATTGGTGATGATGTGGTGAATCATTTGCGTGAACATATGCATTGTGTCGAGTCATATGTTCATGCATACATGACTGATGATGACGGATTTTTATATCCAAAATGTAAGACGGGTGTGAAATCTTACATACGATGTTTTTGTTGCATCGAAGGTGACGACTTTGAGGTGATTTGGTACCGCATGCATCTAGAAGAGTCTAGAACATTGCATGCATTTGAATGATTGGTGAATCGTGTCCTAATTTTATACGTGACTTTGTGGATTTGTGCATTGGTGAAATTTGTTGAATGTTGTGATCTACGTGGATTGGTGTATATGTACATTGGCGGACCTTGTTGATGGTTGTAAATAAATGATCTATCCTCTAATTGCATGTCTTTCTTTTTTGTGGTGAATCTATTTGATGGCAATTACTTTGATAATAATGATGAGGTGAGTTTTTTATATGTGTGTGTATATATATATGATGTGGTGATTCCTTTGATAAAAATGACTGCTTGCTTATAACTTTGAATTGATGAATTGTACTTGTTGAGTTAAGTGTGCTAAATGAAGAATAAGGTTAGCAATCCTTTCATTGATTGATGTTGATAAATGATGAGCTTATGTCGATTAGAGATTTAATATGCTTGATATGCTATGTTAGTAATGTGATAGCATGATATGTATGGGATGAGGGATAATAATCATGTGATGTTAGTATTCCAGGAGGGATGGTTATGTATATGTCCTATGCATGAAATCCTTGAATGCTTATGTTTGTTTATGTTGATTATGATTGATGTGAAGCTAACCCCCAGTGGTTTTGACTGCCTACCTGTTTGTATGAATGGGTAGACAGAGTGCAGGAGTAGTTTTGCTTGGTGAGTACTTGGATAATGGGAGCTATCTCCGTTATCGGTCTTTGGAGTCTTAGATTAGGCTTTGATTAGGTGTCGGTCTTTATGATATTCTGGATTTATTTATGTTATGGAGTTTTTGCTCATTTGTCGAGATTTGGAGATTTTATATTGATCTTATGACATGTATATTTTAGAGATGTATGACTTATATCCGCTGCGACTGTTGATGAATTTTATATATGCATGTTGTTCGAATTTTGATGTGAAGACGTAGCGTCTATTTCTTGAATATTTATATTATTCGCGTGTATTATTGCTTTAATAGAAATAGGGCGTTACAGCAAGCACTCCGACACTCAAGTCAGTAGAGTTTAGAAATGAGGGTTGAGAAGTGAAAGATATTCTACCTTGGAGGTTGCGAGGAGCCTCCTATTTATAGAGGTGGGTGAATGCAGAGCCATTGTAATTGCACACTGTGCCCGACGGTTATGAAATCAAGGGAAGTGTAACCATCGGTGAGATATCCGCGGGAACGTGGGAAAGAGACGTTATAGTTCGTTTGAACTGGTCTCTGTTGCTCCGAGCACCTGATAAGTGCTTAAAAGTAACACATTTTATCTGTTAATCTAGGCATTTTAGTGACTTGTTCTACAAGTTATCTAAGGAAAAGCTACCTGATTGTGTTCTTTTACCATTTATGCTTTATATGCCTTACTCAACCCTTTTTGTGCAGGAAAATGCAAGCAAGATAAAAATGTACCAAGTTCACAAGATTTCGCTATTAGCGAGATCTGCGCCATTAGCGAAATAGTTGGCAAAATTCCAGTGAAGTTTCACCATTAGTGAAGTCATCAGCGAAGTTCAGAAGTAGAAGGCCAAACTTCGCTATTAGCGTATATTTCGCCATTAGCGAAGTTGCATCAGAGAGATTTCGCTATCAGCGAACTTCAGGAACTTCAAGTGGATTAGGGACACGTGGAGCAACTCCATTGGTGCAGAGACAGATTCTATACATTTCGCTAGTAGCGAAATATTTGGCTATTAGCGAAATCTTGCAGAAGTAGTCCATATAAATAGTTTTCTCTTCTCTTTCCAACACATTATTACATTGTTCTTGATATTTTTCTGGTTTTTAGAGAGAGACTAGGGCTTTTCTTGAGAGAGAAACACAAAGCAAGGTAGTTAGGAGTAGATTCAACCCAAGATTGTTGAGACATCATGGATCTAGGCATTGAATCTTCATCTTTTCTTCATCCTTTGCAAAGCTATCATAGACATATGTAGCTACATCTACCCTTGTGGGTTTTGAGGTATTCAAACAAGCTATTATG
>Ga0315914_1008650_pt1 | contig 13462 bp, 6 predicted proteins | sample MpolenodulesMG_FD_203920 | JGI IMG/M metagenome (GOLD analysis project Ga0315914, IMG submission 203920) | Medicago polymorpha root nodule microbial communities from Los Angeles, California, United States - elongated nodules | ecosystem: Host-associated > Plants > Roots > Nodule | place: USA...
TATATCATTCTCGCGTGCCCTGTGTTTTTGACCAAAATGCCCTTGAAGTTTCCGGATTTCATAATCCGTACTAGTGTTTTCCTTTGTTATAGGGGGAAAAAATGAGTTACAGATTTTTCTGGATTTTGCAATCCGAAAACTTCAAAAAAATAGGGCGCGTTACATGATTTTTTCGGATTACATAATCCGAACACCCCCTAAACACCATTTTTCAAGGGAAAAACAGTTGTATCAGCACAAATTCTAAACATGTTTGTAACATGAATAGTCATTTTAGGGACAATATTAATCTTCCCAACTCTCATCCTTCTGTTTTGGGTCATTGATACATGTTCTTTGTCAAAAATCAGGTTTTCGAGCTACTTGATCGGATCGCTCCAAAACTTCCCTAAAAAATCAGAAAAAAATTCAAGGACCATAACTCCCTTAGAAGAAACTTCTTACGGGACTCTGCCCCTCAAAATCCAAAATTCCATCGTTTAGACCCATTTTTCATTTTTTTTAATTTTTCATATTCTCAGAAAAATTTGAAAAAATTTGCATTAGTTTTATTTGATTTTTAGAATTTTTTGGTGGTATTTTTATGATTTTATTTGACAGGTTTTTAGCATTTTTTACTTAGTTTTTTTTTTGTTGTTTTTAAAAGCAAAACTCAAAACTGCTGAAATGTAAGAGTCTGATTGCTGATTATATATAAAAATTGTCCGGATTTTAGAATCCAAATTGTGAAACATGAATTCGGATTATGAAATCCGAACTGCACAAGAGTTTTTTTTGGAAAATTTACAGGATGCGGGAGAAGGTCATGGGAAAAGTAATACTCAAAATGAATTCCAAGCAGGTTTGAGTTGGATCAATTTAGCAAATTTTCTACGCAGCAGGTGGAAGAAAATTCTAGTTACACCTCCCTTATCATTTTATTCACTTGCTCTTCTAGTTTTCGATGTCATCGAACATCCAATTCAAAACAGAAATCACGCACATAAAACATAGCATCGTCCACAGTATGAGTTGGTAAAATATATTGGTTTTATGATTATGATCTGGATTTGAAGATATTTCAGTGATACGAAAAAAAAAGTTATTTCAATGACTTTTTTGATTGAGTCGCAATGGAAACAATTACATTTATTATTAATCAATTAGTTTTAGATAAAGTGTGTGTAACAAGTTCGTGTACTTAGTTGCTATCCATAAGGACACAACTACGGGTATTTTTTTTCCTTTCAATTACCCGCATAAAGATGAACATTATAATAGCCTATCAAAGTTTCATTATTTAAATGTATATATTTGTTAAGCTAAGAAAGCTTTGTATAAAAGTTGCACTTCTGTAACCCAAATGGACAAACGAAAATAGAAAAAGCTTACATAACAAAAATTATTAACTAACAATTTGTCTATCCAAAAGAAAATCAACTTTGATTCAGCGCACTCCCAAAAACTGGATATGAGCTCATAAATGTCTTCCAATGATGTAGGTGACGAGAAATTAATCATCTTTGATTCAGGGCATTAAACTTACGTATTCCTCCAAAATCATCAACAAGCCTAGCTCCAAGTATGGTCACAATGCTAAAAGATAATAATATTTCACTTATTTCAGTAGTTTAATACTTTCCAGAAATGCAAGCAAACAACAAACACACACAGATAAACCTTTGCGCCACTCCTATATGAAGTTGTATTTATTGACAATGTAGAGTCAAGACATTTAGGCCTTTTCATGTTGTTAAGCATTATATCAAGGCAAATGCTAGATTATCGCCAACATTTCAAAACTATATACTGTTCAATACATCCCTAGCAAAAGTTTCTAGGTAGATGTCTGTTTCATAATTCATAATGAAGCCTACAGACAATCCACCCATCCAACTAGTTGACACAGAGATGGTAATCAAAAGTACAAGCCAAATAGAGAGACAGATATCACATGCCATACATAGACGAGAAACATAGTTGTAAGTGGCGACAATAGCAGGGCAAGATACCACAGCTATAGTCCACAACTAAATATAAGATCAAAATCATTTGATAAAATCTAATCACAGTTCATCTTCATATGATAGTAGGTTGTAGCTGTAAGACACAAGAAAAGACTTTAGACTAAACAACCATAAGTAATCTCATGATAACAAAAAGAAAATGAATATGGACATTTTTCCATATTGTATGAACATAACAACCGATTTTATAAGTTATACCACTTTAAACAAAATAAATATGGAAAGCTCTGGCTCATGTATAAAAGCCTAGAACAATAATATATATCCCAACGACAATTACTAACTAACCTCAGAATATCTGAAAGAAAACAAATTGTTGAAGTGAACCAGTTGTACCAACTTGTCTGCTTTCACTAGAAGATGAGCAAAAATTTATGGATAGTATGTCATGTCATATCCCATACAATTGGAAAAGGCGTACTATCGACTGAAAATCAGTGCCCTACCATTTCCAAATTAAACAGAGCATTTTGGCCTGCATGTATTTCATAAAATTTTCAAAATTGGCAAGTCAAGATTTGAGCTTTAATATACTTAGACAATCAAAGAAAACCATAAAAACAGCGTAAATAGAAATCGCACATTTCTCTGCAATGCTTCGAACAATGACTAAATTACAGGAGGGTCTGCCCTTAACACTAGATGTAAGTATTCACTTATACCATCTAATAGTTTTTTACAGAACAAACTATTAACCAGTTCAGCTGTTGAATCATGTGATTATCTTGATCATGCATATTGCATGCCTATTTTCAGATAATTTAGTACATTCTATGTATATAATATAATCATAAATATTTACTTATATTATGAGTTAAATGGTTCGATTACGTAATAACAACTAAATTCTGAATTTATGAAATTTCACAGACCGGATCTACTTGGAACTTTCAATCCCATGGTTGATTTAATAAAACTTAACACTCACACAAAGTTATTAAAGTGTTTACTCATGTATGCAAAAAGAACATCTAAACCCCATAGTTGTCACATTTAACACAGTCAACCAGAATAAGTACTTTTTCTCCGTGAATTCATGCTTATAATCTATAGAGAACAACTAGTTGTGAATGTCCACCCACTACATACGCTATGGCTTTATCTTTCCAAATAATTTTTGTACTCGCTTAAATGCCCCTAACAGCAAAAAAGCTCAGCGACAAACCTTGGCAGTGTATAGTGCTTATTTCTGGCCCTTTCATCTCTATCCCGTCATTGTCAAGTAAAACAATCCCCGATGAAGTAATGTGAAAAGGGAAAGCCAAAGGGGGTGACATTGGAGATTTTGCCAACTTAATAAACCTTTTACCTGCAAGAAATTGATCATCCAAAATTCAAATGTGTTATGCAAACACAATCATCTATCGCAATAATTATATAGTGATTGACACATTGGCATTTTGCAGAATACTAGGAATCCCATGTTAAATAGTATAATTGAGCTAAGTTATATACTTAGTTGTGTTAGTTACTCCCGAGTGTTTTTAGGTTGGCTTTTGACATATTATACTACACTTGTTCTTGAGTCTTGACTCAAGCCCCTAGTGTGTATTTGGTTTTAGTTGACATTTAGGAAAAATCGCTTTGTCCTCACCAAGTTTGGTAAGATTGAAATTACAAGTTTGGTACCCAAAATGAGCTAATCCAAATATACCCGAAAAAACCAACAAAATAACAAAAAAAAAAGTTATTTTTCCATTAGATAGGATGGGCTAAATGATCAAGAGATGTCATAAAAATCTGGGTATAAGGTCATACTCTCTTTTACCCTTTACATCTAATTGCTAAATTTTCCAACTTCAAACACTAGCACGTTTTTAGCCAAAATTGATAAGAGTTTTAACCAAGAAGGGAGACATTTGTTAAAACCCGTCCACATTAAACTCTTATTTTAAAAGAATGTTCGATTATTTAACAATTGATATTAATTTCTGGTTTCACTCTTTTTTGTGTTCAAACAAATTGTTTTAAAAAATAACAAGGTGGAAGACTCCAACCACTCTAGAACTTGTTATTAAGTAAATATATAACATTTTTCTATGAAGTCAGTATCATGAGTTCACTTTATGACCTAAACCCAAATCGCCCCCACTCCAACTATATGAGTCAAGTGGCATGTACAGAAACCTGTTACAGAAGAATGCATTTAAAATCAAGAAGGCAGCTGCAAATTAATCAACCTGATTTGGATTCAAGTACAAGACGGATGGTCACAGCATGAGCCCAGTTAATTCCCAAAGCAGCAACAAGATGAGAATCAAACGTCACAGGAATGTCTCCTTTTGTAGAGTGCCTTTGTGCTGCTTAACATGCCCAATGATATGTTAAACCCTAGTTAAAGCTATCTGAAAATAATTTGTTCATCATACCTTGAAAGGAATACATGAGAGATTCATCACCAACATGAGATCTTACTTGATTTGTCAATACAATTGGAATGCGTGAAAATTCAGCAAGTGACCTGAACTGGTTCAAAATCAGAACTTACTTCAAGAAACATGTAATTTCACTTCATAAAATCTCACAAGTGGTTCTTACTTGATGAAAGAAACGTGCCAACCCAATGCTTGTTGCCTGGAAGCCCCACAATCATGTTCACTGAATAGAAAAAGTGACCAATTTATATGCATCATGAGACATTATGAGTAGGAGTATAGCACAAGAATGATAAGCCGCAACATCCAATTAGGAGAGAGGGTCCCAATTTTTGAATTAGTTATGACAATTACAGTGTTACAAAACAACTAATCAACTATTAGTTGAGATGATTAGCCGAGCAAGGGTTCTACTGTTCATTGTACTTCTGCACTAACCTAGTTGGAAGAGATGACGAAGAACCTCACCCAACTGATGATGCCATGAAGAACCATGCAGGGAGGAAGGCATTGGAATAATGAAATTCAGTCATGGTAAAGATGCACATTATGTTGGAAGCAGAGAGGGATAGTTTGTAACTGGATGGGCATTGAAGAAAAAGCCATTCCTTTACTCTTGAAGGGACTACATTTCCTTTTTAAGGTTGAGGAAGTAAATCAGCTGACACGGACGCAGCAAAGAGATGAGTTGTTGGTTGAATTGAGAAGAAACGTTATCAAGGCACAAGACCAGTTGAGAGAAGCAAACAACCATAGGAAAGGAGTGAGACCAAGTATTGAGTATTTCCGAAGCCGCAGCTTTACATCTAAAAATCCCGATGAAAGTTCCCATTGTTATGGGCCTTATCAGAGAGGGTTGGACAGGTTTTATACAGGATATAAAATTACCTCATCACAGCAGAACCCACTCATCTTTTCAACTCTCCTTGTTGAAGAAAGCCTTGGGTCCAGATCAGAGGGCCCAACCTCTGCCGTCTGCCCCCAATGCTATCAAATAAAACAGGAGTTGAACGCACAACTCGTAGAAGTGGTTGACATAAAGAAAAATTCTGCATGTGAATTCAAGGTGTTGATCAAATGGCTTCATTCACCGGATTGGGAGACTAGTTGAGAACCTGCGGCCAGCACTGTTGGTTAGTTGTTCTGTTATACTGTAACTGTTTTCTTTAACTCAGAAACTGGAATCCTCTGCTCTCCTATTTCTCATCACATACACCATCCTAATTGGATGCAGCTCCTTTTCAAAGAATAATTATAACTTTGAAGAGAGCGTCTTTGACTACGTTCTTCACAAACATTGCCAAAAAGTTTAGCTCACCCTAAAACAAGAGCAGCCATGCTATCAATGACGAGCAACTTCACTTGTTGCTGGAGGAGTGATACTTTGATCCGTTGCAAACTGGCAGTGTTAACACGTTATGTCATACAGTTATCTTATATAAACTTAGAATGAGAAAGCAGAGCAAAATAGGAGTTGAGACAGATTCTATCTGCATAATCAGCAGCATGTTACACACAAATCGGTTAAGAGTGTCGTGAATCAGAAACAGACTTCAAAACTAAAAGAAACACAATTGGCATATCCAGTCTAAGGTTTTAAAAAAATGTGTGTGACCGCAATTTAGACCACAACATCAAGATGCTTTGTGTCTACACAACTACAGTTGAGGCAATATTAACCGAATAATTTAAAACTTTGGTCAAGTCCACTTCTTAACTACTGATCAACGTTTGTATTCTTTCAGACTAGGGACAAGATGGTCTTGACAGAGTACGTGTCATGTAGCATGTTGAGATCTCAAAACACACCCTCATGCTCAGAACTGAGTGTCTAGAGTATTTGAAGATCTCAATACACCTTCTCACACCTAGAACTGGACATCTGGAGCGTAGACAAAATATTGGTGGTCCAATAACAATGTCCAAGATAAGCTCCGATACAATCTTAGAATTAAGACTAGGCCTAACTGAACCCTGAAAGCAAGGTAAATTACCAAGGATTTCCCAAACCTTATACTGTAAGGACTAACTCAATCATATTTATAGTCGATCTGGAATCTCAATAATTCCATTCTGTTGTGAAAGCGAAATATGAAATACCATATCGGGCTGAATGAGATTTAGGCTAAAGGCAACTATCTCAACACATAACCACATGACTACAATAGTTAATAACCATTGAATCCTGTACAACATCGAAACAACTTGTTTTCTATCTTTTTCTTATTTTCTAAAGAGCACAAAAATATTAATTTATCATGTTCTGTTTTGCATTACTTTTGTTCTGTCTTTTCTGAAATAAAGCTTTGATATTTTTCATGGCCATCTTCTAGTGCCCGCTAGGTAGTGAATCGCGGTAAATAGAGGCGCGAGCACGGTGGTGCATAGCGGTTAAACCAAAGAGCACTTAGTTTCCTCTACAATTATACATAACTTCATTGTACATGAACAAGCATCAGTAAGTTCTCATTTTTAACCCATTAATATGGTACCTAATTCTCATGTAGGTCTCACATATTGTTATATTGATTTTTGTGTACCATGGTTTATGTTGCTAAGAATAGCTACAATTAAGTCGTATTAAGATTCTCACCTTTCAGCAAATTCAGAAAGTGATGTAGGACGTAAGATTAGGATTCTACCAGCCATCTGTGACATGTCAAGTAAAAACAATCCTTGTCAAGTTCTTAATTCTCAGATATTATCAAGTTCAGATGAGCCAGAAAACCTATGAAAGACACTGAAAAAGAAAAGGAAAAGCAATCTACACACCTCCTGTGCCATTCCTTTCTTGTGAAATATTTCAGGAAAACTCTTTGTTCCAATCTCTATCAATCTAAGAAAAAGTAAAATCACTAATAGAAGATACTACAATGTCTTTTAAAAGAAATCAAAATATTAGACAGTAAACAAATAGTATTATTATGATTGAATTCGCTCAAAGAAACAATGCAATGCATGCGTGCTTTAACTACCTTTTTGAACTAAATTTGGATTCAACGTCAATATATATCACTCGACCATCTAAGCCTCCATAATTTACCGGCAATGAAGCAAGCAATGAGAGCTTCAAGCAAAACTGCAGTATAATAACCACCCGTCATGATAAATGGTTAATGAAAGCATTCTCAAACATTACCATAATCCAAGGGCATGTTTGGATTTACTTATTTGAACTTATCTACTTGTACAAGCACTTGCGACACTGTTTGAGAGAACTTATGAAAACAACTTATGACAAATTCATATATTTCCTTAAGCTTGTCCAGATAACATACGAAAACAGCTTATAAATTATACAAAAACAGTTTAACTTTATTTTATCTTGTGTTATAGAAATAGCTTATTCATAAGCTGCAAAATAAATTGTTAATCCAAACAAGACCATCAGAAAAGCATCCAGATAAGAAACTTTCTAGTGTTAAATGCTACAAAACCAATAATTCACCTGTGTTTTGCCAATTCCTGGTGGACCAACCAATTCTGTCACAACACCAAACGGTATACCACCGCATAAGGCTTCATCCAACCCTTTCAATCGAGTGGGAAGATGACCAGCCAAGCTCTCATTTCGTACTCGCTGCTCCATCAAAAGCAACGCCTATCATATTATTATTATCACAAGATTCAGTAACTCAGCAAAAAAAACTAATGTATGAAAACAAAATGAAAGTCAAACATGTTGACTTCGGTAAGAATTTAAATTTAAATTTAAATAAATCACATAATTGAATGTAATTGCATGTGTCGGTATCTGACACAGACACGTGTAAGACAGTGATGTAGTGTCGGTGCTTGCTACAGAGTGAATATATAATGTATTACATACAGTTTGACAAGGAGGACAGACGAGTTCGCTAATGTGCGCCAATGCGGATGTTACTTCTGCCATACCAACATCTAACAACTCCATCAATTCAAATTCAGTGAGAGATAATGCATCCTGCAATTTTTCAAAAAAGCGTTACTAATTAGGTCATGGAAAATTGAAGAAAGGGGAAAAGGAAATAGCGGAGAGGGTACCTTGGCGGTGATGATGTTGCGAGCGGTGAAGATGTTAGCGATGGATTTGGGTAAACCTAATTGGTTGATGAGTTTGTTTGCCATCTTGCGTTTCTGAACCAACTCTCTTCTTTCCCGCCAAAACCACACGCTTTCTTTTTTGGTGCAAAATCGCCAACCGGTGACCTAGAGGTACTTTTGTTAAGTTCCTTCCTTAAGCCTTGAAATTTGTCATGAGTCCGATGCATATTTTGAGTTTTCCTTAGTTAATATAAAATTAGGCTTCGAGAAATCAAATATATTCATAATTAAATATTTGATAAATAGACTAACAATTTCTTTTTCAACGAAGACAACTAAGCTATTTGCATTAAACTATTCTCTATTATGTTCGACTATTGATAATTTTTATTGTTAAAAATGCTTTTCTCTATTGTTGTTGTCAAGACTAAAATGACAAAATAAGAAAAATAAGTTTATTAATCAAGTAATAATTTTTTTAGCCTTTTGATTTATGCTAATTTTTTGCAAATAAATTTATTTGAGGTTGCTAAAAATATATTATTGGGGTAGCTTACCATATTAATACACTTAGTGATTCAATAAAAATAAAAATTTTGGGTAGCCAAAGCTACCCCACCCTATCAAAGGGATTCGCCCCTAACTAACATCTGATACACTCATATTATTATACTTTTTGTCGTCTTATTTTAACATCTTATATCTACAGGGTCATTATTTATGATGTGACATATTCATTTATGACTTAACAGTGTTTATTAGTCATGTTTTTTGTCGACGTGGATATTGGGTGTGATTTTTCTACATGTTCATTTTATAAATTAGAGATGATTTTATTCAAGACAATGTATTGCATTAAATATAGGCAACCCTTCTAGTTAGGATTTAAACTTTGTCCAAAAAAAATAGAAATGGTCTTGCTAATGAGTACTACACAGTATAGAAGATTTGGGTTAGCTCAAATAACTACAAGATTTTAAGAGTTTAAGATTTAAAGTTCAAGTTCTGACAATGAGAAAAAATACTAACATTTATCATCTAAGATAAGTTGTCTTCAAATTCTAAAACATTGTCTAAGAACATGGGTTAAAGAGTTAATAAAAAAAAAATTAAATTCCTGCCAACATTTGTCAAAATAATAAATACATTATTTACTTATATATTACGTCAAAAAATTATTAATTTTTTTACCTTTTTTGGTACAATTATGTAAAGATACTTATTAGCATTTTCCTTTGAAACTCTCTTAAAAAAATCTCCTTTAGAAAAATCAAAAAGTTTAATTTCATATACATAACCTGGTGGTTAGAGCATATACATTTTAAATATGAAGAAATTGGGTGTTGGAGATTTGAACTTCAATCTCTCCATAATATTATTATACTTGCAGTTACCAACTAAGTTATACTTACATGGCGTGTAATTTCATGTACTTACATATAAAACATAAAAGCACGAAGAATCATGAAATTTTGTCAACATTGAAATGAAAAATAGACAAAGACCCATCATGAATAATATTTTTAAAAAGTGACATCAAAGAGAATTCATATTAAATATATAAATACTTGGTCTTTTTAAATGTAATTTAAATTACAAATGGATTATAAATTTCCCAATAATAATGATAAAATGAATAGTATCATCATCCACATTTAAAATGTGTGAGCTCTAACCACTAAGCCATTTGAAGAAAAAAAAATTGTGTCCAACATGATATTGAGCAAACTAGGGTAATTGAACTGATCTAAGACCATAATGCGTTGAACATTGAAGAAAGTGATAGTTTGACGACAAAAGCATTTCTTCAAGAATGCTTGGAAGCCACACTTTTTGCTTACTACTAGTGTGAAAGAGGTTCTTAGGAACATAGTACAGCGTTGAAAAATCGGTGAGGATAGTCAGAACTTAGAAACCATTCATAGCGTTACTACGTTGTAGATGCTTTAAGTCTCTATCAAAGACTCAGCTTTATACCAATCCTATTGTTATATTAAATATGAAGAAGCAAATAGATAAGATGGCAAACAACAATAACAAAATTAACATTAGGTAAGTTTTAGTTGCATACATCACTGATCAAAATTTAGTTACTTTAGAATATCTAAGCTCGCTCTATCAGAAAATACGAGATTAAGAGCCAAAAATACAACCGCCACATTTTTAAGTAAAAAAAAAATTCAAAAGCATGAGTTTTCAAATTCAAACTGATTCAACGTAAAATTTGTAAACCGATCAAAAATTGTATATTATTTTACGTGTTTGATTGTCCTTTTGTAAAGATCGTTTGGATCATATATTGAATCACTTTTTTAGAATCGATTAGTTTAATTTAATTTACATTTTTACAACTTCATATGTGTTTAAAATAGTTGATCTTTTTTTATTTTTCTATATAGACGAAATGACAAATAAATTATTTAATATTACAAATGCAAAATACAATTGTAACTTTTTTATTAATAATAAATTTGATGAAAATGATTGATTTTTTTATATTAATAATAAATTTCATCCAATTTTTTTTAGGGAAAATTTCATCCAAATATTAATAAAAAAGTTGCAATTGTATTTTGCATATATAAAAAGGTGGATTCTAGGGTGAGGGTCCAATTAGTTCCCTCACCGGTGAACTACGAGAAAAACACCAATAGATTAAATAGGTGGTTCAAATTTATTTAAATTAAAAGAGGGAACATGTAGAACTGCTCACATTCAATCATATTCTGCAATGGTTTTACCCTATGTTACAATTCGTGTAAAAATTCTTCCCATAATCAGATAAATGCTCTTCCCCTCAAACCATCAAATTTGTAAATCAAATTACATGAACCCTAAAATTAAAATAAAAAAAATTCTTCTTCTTCAAACACCAATTCCCTTTTTTCAGTCCAAGATCAGACGGTAGAGTAGAAAATTGTATGTAAATCATTGTTAACAGATTTTTATTGCAAGAAAAAGAATTGGGTCTACCGTCTGATCTTAGACTGAAAAAGGGGAATTGGTGTTTGAAGAAGAAGAATTTTTTTTATTTTAATTTTAGGGTTCATGTAATTTGATTTACAAATTTGATGGTTTGAGGGGAAGAGCAGTTATCTGATTATGGGAATAATTTCTACACGAATTGTAACATAGGGTAAAACCATTGCAGATATGATTGAATGTGAGCAGTTCTACATGTTCCCTCTTTTAATTTAAATAAATCTGAACCACCTATTTAATCTATTGGTATTTTTCTCATGATTCACCGGTGAGGGACCTAATTGGACCCTCACCCTAGAATCCACCATATAAAAAATATTCAAATTAAACCTTATTAAACTTGATCGGATCCAATTGGATTTTTTTAAAAGAGTTGCCCAAACTGATGACAATGACAAACTAAAGAGTCCTAATCATTTTTAAGAAAACCTTTAATCAAACATGTGAAAAAGAAATAGGAATCTTGGAGGACACGCCTGCTACAGTTGTCTAGTGCCCACACTCTCTGCCTTTGTCTCTTTATAGCACCCTCACTCCCATCCCATTTTCACTACAATTCTAAAGTTTCTCTTCAATTCTTCTTCATTTCTAATCCTTATCAATGCCAGTGTCAATTACTGCATTAGCAAAAACTATAGTTCTTCAATAGTGTATTCTAATTATGCAATTTCTCACCCCAATTTGTTCTTCAGCTTTAGCAGAGTTTGAAGAAGCCAAACAGAGGAGTAAATCCACTCAAATGTTCCCACCAAGGAGAGGGCAAATCAAGATCAGGATAATCAAAATGATCGCAGAGGCGTTTTCGTGTTCGGGACGTGGGAAAGGTATATAGCTCCACAATTGAAAGCGGACAATATAGCTCAGAAGCTTAACACCACTAAACTTGTGAGCGGTGTTAAGCTTCCGAGATATATATCCACTTGGGTTCTTCTACGGCTCTTCTCTGTTTTATTTTCTTTCGTAATTTTGTAGAGTCCCTGAATGACTTGTGTATATATGTATGATGTTGAATGTTGTAATTAAATTTTGCAGCTGAATTTGTTACTTGCTTCATAGATATATAAATGGTCTTTGACACTACACAACAATGATCAAATAAAGTTAATCCTTGCGTCACTCTCTATCACTTTATGTGTCGTTATGTGTGTTGTGTCTTGTTGTCACACACATCACTGCACACATAGGTGTCTCGTTGTCACACACACCACTGAATTCGTCTCCGACTTTGCACTCAAATAAGTTCTTAACATTATGATTCAAAAAGTTAAATTTTACTCGCTTTGTTCATACGAGGGTATGTTAGAAACTAAAACAATAATAAATGGTTAAATATAATAACCAAAATTGTTAAAATATAAAGATCTAATTGATTATAAGTAGTTAAGTATACGAATCAATTTGACAGTTTGATAAACTTAATGACTTTTCTGAAATACTTATAATCTCATACATCTAGCTACTTGAACTTGAGAGCTGTCTATAAAATCATGAACTAATTGGATGGTTTACTCGACACTAGATCCTGTGAGAGTCAAATGTAATGAACTTTTCTCGTCCACTAAGGGTTTTAACTTGTAAGTGGAAGAGCCTACGGTGTATCATAAACACTTTTTTGCTACGTGAAACGAAGGTAGTCAAAAACGGCTTTACGCCCAATAAGAAGGTTGATCATAGGAATTAAGAAAATCATAAGAACTTTTTAAGAAAAGTTTCCTAAAATCTTCTCCATTACACACAAGATGAAGTCTTGAATCGTAGATTTTAATTTTTAACAACCGATGAAGATGCATGGGAATATGAAATAAATCAGTAACTGGTTCATCAAGCCATTTATTTGCCAAAATGACATTGTGGAACTATCACTAAGAAGCCAAGTTACGTTGTCCATAACTGAACCTAGATGAGCTTTTAAAGAAGACCAAATAAAAGATTTGGCATAATCTGATAGTTTTGTTCCTCATATTATAAAACAGGCCTACGGATTTTGAGAAGAACCAAATCAAAAGAGCTATTAAGCATAACAAGATCATTAAAGACATGAATAGATAAAAAAAAAAAAAAAAAAGTAAAGACCCT
>Ga0315914_1008651_pt1 | contig 13461 bp, 9 predicted proteins | sample MpolenodulesMG_FD_203920 | JGI IMG/M metagenome (GOLD analysis project Ga0315914, IMG submission 203920) | Medicago polymorpha root nodule microbial communities from Los Angeles, California, United States - elongated nodules | ecosystem: Host-associated > Plants > Roots > Nodule | place: USA...
CTTTCTTACATCTACAAGTCCCCACCACCACCATCCCCATCACCACCTCCGCCTTATGTGTACAAGTCACCACCTCCGCCTTATCCCTCACCTCCTCCACCGTATGTCTACAAATCTCCTCCACCTCCCTCTCCTTCACCACTGCCTCCATATGTCTACAAATCTCCTCCTCCACCATCTGCATCGCTACCCCTTCCTTATGTCTACAAGTCTCCACCTCCTCGCTCTCCTTCACCTCCACCACCATATGTCTACAAGTCCCCACCACCACCTTCCCCCTCACCACCTCCTCCATATGTTTACAAGTCCCCACCACCGCCTTCCCCCTCACCACCTCCTCCATATGCGTACAAGTCTCCTCCCCCACCATCACCTTCACCGCCTCCTCCATATGTTTACAAGTCTCCACCTCCACCTTCTTCTTCACCTCCTCCACCATATATTCATAAATCACCTTCCCCTTCTCGTCATGTCCACAAGCATCCGGCTTATCACCTTCCCTACCTCTATAACTCTCCACCACCTCCTCCAAGAGTCTATTGATGTGGCTAAACCAACTTAGTTTGTTTCAATATTATGCATTACATTATCGCTTTTCATTTATATCAGGGTCTACATCAAAGAGCATTGCTCTGAATGTAGCCCTATTGTATCATTTTGTTTCATTCTCAATTCAAGAGCTTGTTTTGTTCTAAACATTCTTCGTATTATATTATATATTGGAACTGTTGTCAAGTCTATTCTGCTCCTTCGAAAGACTTTTTTTAATTAATAGAATTATTTTTTTCCCATAAATTTTTTAATCTAATCCAAACAATTCAAGTGATTCTTTTCATGACTAAAAAATAATATTTGCAGGCCTTTAAGTTTAAATTGAAAATATATAATGGTAATATAATCAAGCAATACTTAAGGTTCATATTCACGCATGACAAATCCATTATGCGACAATTAGTATAGAAATGCATTTTTTTATGGCAGTGGTTACGGAAATTAAATATAGAAATCAAACCGATAATGTTACCAGATGAAAGTGTAAGTTCTATTGCTTCGGTGCAGTGCTGCAGTTGCCACATCATGTCAAGGTGTGAGATTTTGGACATTCTCTAGAATTGAGTCCATTATTGGTGCTCTCACGCCCCTATATAACTTATTTTCTATCAAGTGTATGTACATATGATGCTCTCTTTGTAGATTTCACATGTTGATATAGCAAGGAACTTAACAAATGAATAAATATAGTATCAAACACTAAGTTTGGGATGGAAATCTGAGTTAAGAAAAGATGATGTAAATTCGTCTAAACAAGCCATCCGAATTCTCTCAGGAGTTGCTGGACTATCAAGAGGAAACCAGTCGGTGCACCCCGTTTCAACTCTTGCAGCTCTGATGGCATCCTTGATGGCAAAGAATACAGCTGATGCTAGGAAAAATGGAGGCTCGCCAACTGCTTTAGACGAATGGATTGCCTTTACATTTGGATGACCCTGCAAGTTAGATTACACAACAAAAGAAAGTTAATATGCAGCTATCTTCAAGTTCAGTATGAATCAGAGATAGCCAAATAACCAAAAATGTGAGTCCGATACTATTATGCCTTGGATTACACCTATGATTCCACTGTCTCATCAAGTGACATAGCTCAAGAAAAGAACTGAAACATGTTCAGGGTTCAGGAACATACCTTCAAAAGAGAGACATTAAATTTCAAGGGAACATCATTTACAGAAGGAATTTTATAAGCTCCAGGTCCACAAGTGTTAAGCCACCCAGAGGGGATCCATTTATGTGCTCCATCTCCCCATTTAAGTTCTTCTAAAGCAACCCAACCCAAACCTTGAATAAAAGCTCCTTCGATCTGTGAACATAAATAGCAATGAATTAAATATGAATACATCATGCATAGATATATTAAAAAATGACTTCCGAAAAATAGGGAGGAAAATTAAAAAGTAGGAAGTTGTAATTCAGAGGAAATTTTTGAGAATTTTGAATATTCTACAACCAGGAAAACATCTTTCATCTTTTACCAAAAAAGTTCATACAACCAAGAATCCAAAACCAAACATATTGCATTCAGCAATAAATAATTCCATGAGTACAGCTTTAGAATTATTTTACATTTCTCTTAAAGTGAGGATAACTTCATACAAACAGACATTATGTTATCCAGATCAAATAAAGTCTTGCAATAAACTATAAAGTCAACACAAGCAACTTGTTAAGAAAAAGATTAACACAAATATAAAAATTATTGCTGAAAGCTAAAACTTATTCACTATATAGAATATAAGTAAACTAACTTGTTTTTTTCATTCAAAATCCTCATTTTGATTAATGGAATTCCTATCCTCTCTTGTTTCTCCATCTTTAATAAATTCCTTCCTTATTCGGAAATCAATAAAAAGAACAATGTCCAATTGTAAAAGAAAAGCACCTGGCCAACATCGATCGCTGGGTTCAGAGAATAGCCAAGATCTAAAATTATGTTTGCCGCCCTAGTGTGAAAATCTCCAGTCAACGTGTCAATTTCAACCTCAGCAACTGCAGCCCCATAAGTGAAATAGCTAAAAGGATTTCCTTTACCCGTGATCCAATCAAAATTAATATCAGGTGTAATATAAAATCCATGGGCAGAAAGGTCTATTCTCTCCATATAGCATGCATTAACTAGCTGAAAACAACAAAAGCATTACAAAACATGTTCAGTAGTTTTCAACCACAGGACACTTCATAACAGTGGAGACAATCACAAAAGCTACCTGTAATTAGAATTTGTTAACAAACCTATACAACATATACCTTCAGTAGGGATACCCCACTTAAGAGGGGAAAATGAGGAGTTAGCCGCTAACTGAAAAACCAATGGTCGAAGTTTAAAGAACAGTGTAGTTTGTTATACATGTACATGGCTGTAATTCCTCAATTTCACCTTTAAAGTGAATTTGGAGAATCCAAATCCTATCAATAACATTCCGATATAGTACATGTAATTTCTTACACAAGCCTCGAACTACAGTAATCATATCTATTTTTTTGTTCTTAATGAAACCCAATATATTCATACGAAAAATATATATAATATCTACTAAATGTTATTTTCGCAGAAATTTGAATACTCTCAATGCTTTCTTAATTTTCTCTCAACTTGCCAACTCTCAGCATGTGTATAAAATTTATAATAAAAAAAGAAGCTTCAGTAGTACAATTAATTAATTTGGTTTTCTAGTAATTTATTCTGAGTGGATCACTTCATAGACTGAGAAACAAAAACTGCAAATACAAGCATACCTCAGCAAACGAGGTGAAGTTATGTCGAGAAGCAATAGGTTCCATGCGTGCCTTTATTTGCTCACACGCATCTAAAACTGCTCCTCCATACATATCAGAACTTGCAGAAGCTGCTGTTGGAGAAGAATTAGGAACCTAATCACAGCAAGCAGGAAGAAATGAAAACAACTTAGCATCGGAAAGAATAGGCACAGATCCAATAAAGGGGAAAAGGGGGAAAAAGAAAAGGATAATCCAGTTGAAACTTGAAACAGAAAAGCACTGCATGATACTATACTCCAATTTGAAAATATAATCAGCAAGGTTGCAAAAAACTACTATCTTTTTTATCTTGTCTTGGAAGCTTTAGTTATTTTCTGAAATTACTTTGGAGATTCGATAAAGTTTTATATGAAAAGATATTACGCTAGTGTTGATTTTTCTCCTTACATTTGGGTCCTAAACCTTGAATATGCTGCTTTTCTTTTGGAAGCGAGTACATAAAAAACTAAAGAAAATAACAAGTATTATTATAATAATGATGGGAAGGAGAGAAGGAAATAATGTATTGCTACCATTTACACGATATTATTGGCAGACTCTAATTTCCAAGAAAAAATAACACCACATAAATGATAAACTGTGTTACGACCATGTCGTAAGAAAATCTTGTGTATATCTTTTGTCATAGAGATTAAGCCCCGTTTGGATACAAAACTTATTTAAGTTCTTATAGCATAATAGTTTATACTATAACATGAGAGCTTATGTCATAAGTGCTTCATTGAGTAAACTAATTGCTTTTGTACATTGAAAAGCACTTACAAAAATTGAAGTGTTTAGATGTGTTACTACTAATAAGATGTTAGATAACTTTTTTAAAATTAAATGATTGAAGAGTCAAACCATAACAAAAAATATACTAATAATTTATAAAATACCATAATATATCACGCCATTATTTTAAATAAATTACCAATCTCCATAATGCAAATTATTATTATTTAGACATGAAATTTTAAAAATCAAACTAGTATATAATAATCTAATGTACAAGTATATTGAAAATGAAATAATTAAGAGAAGACTTTTTTTACAATAATAATTACGTGAAGACTAATACATGTATTTGTAAATATATCATAGATGTATGTCACATGCTTATGTCAGTAGATAAGCTCAAGTAAGCCAACAATAAGCCAATTCAAATGCACGCTAAATAGCTTAAACCCTATTAAAATTTATGAAGAGAAGAGAGCCACACGTACATAATTTTCACAAGTTCTTGATATCTTTTAAAAGAGTAACTTAATACCTTGTCAGTACTTGTTTCTGATATAAAGACAGAACTAAGGGGGATATTGAAAGCCGATGCTGCGATCTGAGCAACTTTCGTATGTAAACCTTGCCCCATTTCCACACCCCCATGGGTAACTAAGACAGTTCCATCCGTATAAACATTAACCAGAGCACCTGCCTACAGTTGTTGAGAAAATATGCGCATGATGTTATCTCTATTCTAATAATGCAATTATTTCATAACTAAGAAAATAGGAATATGAAATAGAAATGAAATCTTCAATGAAAAGCATCTCAAAAATATCAAGCACAATTAGGAAGTAATGTAGATCAATACACAATCGCTCAAATGAATATGTGGCATTTAACCCATCAAGCTCTTTCAATCTTTTGATTTACAAGTTATTTCTTGCTTTCCATTCTATGTTGTTTTAACAGATTTTATTGTATTAAGTCACATTACTAGCATCGTGGGATTTTTAGTAACGGTTGAGCTTAGCAATATCAACTAATCTAGCATATAAAACCCTTACCCTTAAGATGATAGACTCAGCCGCATATGTTATAATTTAAAATTTGAAGTGATGTATAACCCGCGACCCATAGTTTCTGCTTCATACTACAATTTTCCCTACTCTTGATCACAATTCTTAATCTTCGTTTACTTTCTTAGCATCAAGAAAGGTTTAATAAAGTTTATTGGTGCTTAGAGGAATAACAAACTTGAATTCTTCACTAAATGGCAATGTGTTAACCTATTTAACAGGTACAGCGCTCAAGAGTTCAAATGAAATACTTTACCTGGGAAAGCTTAATCACCAACAGCATACAAGTGAACACGGAAAAGTTTTAAAATTCAAATAAAAAAAATTGCAACCAAAGTAGGAGACATCTTTAACAGATAAATAACCTCTGAACCTATTCCTTGCAGAAGCTGTCCAATCTTATGCTAGAAAATTGTTTCCACAACAACATATAAAACAAACTTGGCAAGCTTCCTTCTAATCATCCATGAATTTCCTAGAATTTCATGTAAAATCACTTTTTATTCAAAACATGATGGAAGTCAGAATTTACCTGGTTCATAAACTTCGTTGTAAAGGATATACCAAACTTAGTAGGAACCATAGCAATGCCACGCTTCCTCCAGCGGTTGTGAGCATTGAATTTGTCAACCTCTTCGCGTGTCTTCACAAAGTCACAGGATAACTTCAGTTCATTCCATAGCTGGGATAGAGGGCAGTGCTCAAGTATCTGGCCATAATGCAAAATGGATCCTTCACCTTGAAAATTAATTTCCTAAAAGGAAACTTAGTTTAGGAAGATTCACAAGAAAATCCAACATCAAGTAGGATGACTGTACAATTTCATATGTATAACTCCAAAGTAACAAATTGACAATAATCCAAAATTTTATATCTTACCTTTATCATTTCTGGGCTCATATTGAGTTCCACAGCAATCCTCTGAATCCAGTTTTCAGTAATAAGCATGCCTTGAGGGCCACCAAATCCACGAAAAGCAGTATTGCTAGGAAAATTAGTGAAGCAAACCCTTCCCATTATCCTCACATTTGGTATTTCATACACATTATCTGAATGAAACATAGCACGTTCAAGGATAGCAAGTGACAAATCCAGTGAATTTCCAGCGTTGTTATAAATTTCAAGATCCAGTGCAAGCACCTTCCCTTCATTTGTAAATCCAACCTGAATCAAATAATACCTCTAATTAATTACCCAACCACATCAAAAATGAAGAAACCAATGCTAATACTGCACCCAAAGTCTCAAACAATGGGCAGGAACATTGGGATGTAAGAAACCAAGGGTGAGAGAAACAAAACAAGGTTGACCGTTTCTCCTGTGTCAATTTTTTTTTACAGCATTTCAATACTAAATAGTGGGATAAATCTTGGTTGTTGTTGTAAGAAAGCAAAACAAGGGCCAATGGGCATCAAAATGAGAAAAAGTAGGGTGTTAAACAGTATATTATATGCCATCATTTCAAGCATCACTCAGAAATATCAAGATATTGTCAAATTCGTATTTCTGGCACAAACAGAATAAATTAGTAGCTCTTAGACAGTTAGACCTAGATGACATTTAAATGAAAATAATTCACAGGATTCAGTTTTACACTAAATATTGATGTGGGATGAAATAGACAAATAAAATCTATTTATGTAAATAAAGCAATACCTTATACTTCCCTAAAAAACTATGGCGTTGCCCAGTTATCATCATGTCTACATCTCGATCCAGTATGATTTTCACTGGTCTATTTAACAGATACGATGGAACTGAAACTGCAGCAGCAATAAAAGCTGATCTTGTCTCCTTTCCCCCAAATCCACCACCAATTCGCTTTGTTTTGCAGACTACCTTTGACATGGGAAGACCAAGAACATGAGAAACGTATTTCTGGTGCTTCTGAGGGGCCTGCAATAACACAATGATATTATCACAATGCAGTTATTTCTTCCAAGCCAGAATACGTCAAGTTGTTTAGTTTGAGAATCCTTTTCAATGGAATTGTCATCATAAAATACAATTTGAAATGTCCCTATTACCACCACCTTATAAGATGGTTTTTTCAAGGGAAAATTCCATCTCCCACTTCGGGTTGGGCAGCATAAAAAAAACATGCAGTAGCAACTGTGAAGCCCGGATACGAGATACGATACGGATACGATACTGCACCGATACGCCGATACGGAAAAATTTCAAAAATCAAGATACGATACGGCTAGGATACGTTAATAAAAAAAATTATATAATTAAATATACAATATAATTATAACCATTTTTTTTAATATTCAATTATATTAACAAACAAAAGAAACCAGTCATAGGCTCGTAGCACATCAACATAAATATAAATAAATAATATTGATGATTAAGAGAGTGATGATTAGTCAATTACATACACAATATATCCCAAAAAGAGCATCATCAGTGTTATATTATATTTATATCCAAAAGGAACATGGTTAGTGTTATACTATATCGATCCGAAAACGAAACACTATATCCAAAAAAGAACACATCAATACTCAAAAGTTAAGTTGAGTTAAGTTATTTTGGTTAACATTAATCGAGAAATATCGGGGCAGGTATCGGTGCAGGATAATTATCAGATACTCTCCTGATACGTATCGGGAAGTATCAGGTAATTATTTTTAAAAAAAATAAAATTTAATCTTCGGATACTCTCCTAATACGTATCGGGAAGTATCAGGCAGGTATCGGTGCAGGATACGCAGGGGATACAGTACGTCATCCATTTTGAAGTATCGGGGCTTCACAGAGTAGCAAAGAAATATTAACTATGCCAAAGACAAAGCTGGCATAATGGTTCAGTACCATTGTTCATTGTTGTTTGTTAATTCTTGAACATCACTATACTGATCTGCAGTTCTTAACACTAAATTATACAAAATCAAATAAGTGGTTGAGTAATACTTGGCTGAAACTTTCCATAATGGAATCGATACAATGAAACAAGCAAAAGATTTCAAAAACTTCAATTTCCAAAAGATACAAAAATATAAATTGTAGGCATTCACTACAAAATTGTGTAACTTACTTGAGTAGATGATATCATATGAACTTCGTTTCCACCATCCACTGTCCATACCAAACTGCCATGTGGCTCCAGATAAAAGTGTTCCTGACCTCCTATCTGAACTTCCCCCTCAATTATTCTGTCACACTTGCCAGACTGAAAACAGTGATCAACATCACCTTTTCTCATGTACTTTTCTGTGTTAGGATGAAAACTTCTAGCATTGATGGCGTCCTTTATTGATAAGATAGCTGGGAGCTCTTCATACTCAATTTGAACTTTTCTTGCTGCTGTCTTTGCATTTTCATGAGTATCAGCCACAACAACCCCTATTACCTGGAAAATACATGTAAAACCAATCAACTAATAGTGGCAAAAGACTAATGCAAGACTATATATTCCACGAGAATTCATAACCAACACTTTATAGGTCATCCACCAAATTCAACTTCAAGATTTGTTCATAAATATGCCGGAAGTGAAAGACAGTTAATAGCACAAGGCTAAGTGGGCATTCAGAGTGATTGAGAACTGGTAGACGGGGTGAATTGGGAAAATCATCATGATACTATATGAGATCTTGAACTACAATTTATTGTGTTATGAGCTGATAAGATCATTGTAGAATATTCTAGAGGCTCCAACTCGGTTCAGCAACCCGACTTTATTACAGTATACTTGTGTGAAAAGAATTGCAGGCAAGGGTAACAGGGTACAATAGAGAATAATGAAAAGTGTGAGAATAAAAGTCAATGCATGAAGAGGCGTGGGTCTTGAATAAGGAGAAGTAGAAACATACTAGTCTTCTTTACATAATGCTGAATTAAAACTCTAATATGTAGATCGTAAAGTGTTGTATACCAAAAGTCTCCTCACTAGCTATAGTATGCACTACAAGTCTAATCCATGCATGTGCACAATATATGTTTACATCTAATGCATTGCATATCATAATTTTCTTCTGTTTTGCAAGTGACTTTGAAGATCTTCCTTTCATAACATGACACTGTCAGTTAAGAACAGGCACAAACTGCAAATGCCGCACAAAGGAAGCAGGAGAACTCCATTCCCTTAAAGCTCAAAATTATAAAACAAAAAAAAAACAGATCACAAGTGAGAGAATATTCAGTAAGCCAGATACCTGACCCACGCAGGTGATATATTCTACAGCAAAAAGCTCCTCATCAGCAACAACTGCTCCAATCATATTATCACCTGGTATATCTTTGGCTAGAAACAAGCCCACAAATCCAGGTGAAGATTTGGCCACTGAATCATCAATTGAAAGTATTCGAGCATGGGGTTTTCTACTCAAAACTAAGGCAGCATGCAAGCCATTTGGAGGCATTGGTGTGTCATCAGCATATAATGCTTCTCCTGTAACCTGAATGTAAGTTGTAAGAATCATGAAGCCAACATTTTACTAAATAGAAAAAGATATAATTTTCTAAAGAGACCATGTAAGCCAAACATAACAGAAAGATAGAGAATAACAATTGAAAACATGGCAGAGAGAGAGGAGGTAACAAAGGATGCTACAACAAGAAACAAACCTATGAAAGACTCAATTAATATATCATGTATTCCTTCTGAACATCGGCTAGTAAATTTACTAGTTAAGACCTTTTGAAAGGAGCAATTTTATCAGCTTCTTGCAAGCCGGGAATGTTGAACATCCATTCACCAGCTTGAGATGGTATGTAAATAACACTATTTTAGGATAGAGTATTTCACTCTTTCCTTTTTCTATTTTCTGAACACATCTTTAGGATAGCCCATAATTATTAGGATATTTCATTTCCCTTTGTCTAAATAACAGTCTTTATGCTTCTACTCAAATATAATCAAATAATATTCACATTTCATTCTCTCTCTAGTCTTAAAAAAAATGGATCCGATATATTTCTAATTAGAACGTATATGGAAAAAGGAATTTTGTATCAAAGCTTATTATTTTTGAATAAAAAACATGTACGTCTGTTATTGAATGACCCTCAAAGGCATCAATGTCAGTAACATGCCTTGACGCAAGAATGTTATTGGGAAAAAGCAGACATAGCCAACATTGAGGTTATAATTTTCGTTTGATTAGTGGGAACAGTAGACAATACAGGATTCATTGGGATGCAAATCATGTTTAACATCTGACTATTTACAATTAGAAATTCCTCAACAGAGATAAGTATAATGATCTAGTCCTTCACAATGTCATATTTTTTAAAGTTAAACAACAAGAGAAGCAGTAAAAAATAAGATAGAAAAATGCTTGAGTGGGTAGAACACTAACAAATCTATAGATGAATGCATAATTGTTAAATTTGCGACATGAGTTTACATTATAAGCTCAACGAACCTGAAGTCTTGAAGATTGATGAACCTCGGGAGAACCGACAGATGTCCCGTGCTTCATGATTTCATAGTCCTGAGATCCTGTAGCTGGTGGCCGGTGGACTGAGTGCACTGCAGATAGATGGGATATTGGTATAGACTCTTTGATGCCATCCATTTGATGAGACACCCATAGAAAAAATTTAAAAAAGAAACTCAGAGTCAAAGATTTCCGGAACTCTACCATTCCACCAGGAGCATCTTCCTTAAGTACTATATCCTTTTGCAGAATTGTCAATGCATTTTGCAACATGTCTTGGTCCCAAATCTTTCCAATGAGAAATTCCTTAGTTTTTAAGGCAGAAAGCGAACATGGTGCTACCCCACCATAAACAATTGATGCATCAGCAACAATCCAGTTTTCACTATGTTCCTGAAGATGAACGCGAATACCCGCATTTACAATTGCAATATCATCATCCCTTCTATGGGACTGTTTAAATTCTTTTACAAACTCAAAGGTCCTATTCCATGGCAAGAATACTGACAGAAGAATTTCATCAGATGCCAAATCCACTTTGCGATAACCCAGGAAGAAATTTTCTGCCAGTACTGTCTTGATATTCCCTTTTGAGTCAATAATTCGAAACTTTGCTCTGGCTGCCATCCATAGAGGATTCAAGTCTGATATTGGGCTGGCAGTACATATATTTCCACCAATTGATGAAACGTTTCTTATCTGTGATCCAGCAAACCATTTTAGTTGCTCAATAAAGGCTTTACAAGATGAAGTTTCATGAGCAGCTCGCTCAGTCACAACCTTCCTGAAAAAATTCAAGAGAATGGATAATCTCACTGCAGCACCTATCTCTATGCCATCATCCGTAGCTTCCAAAACATTTAGTTCTGGCACATGCATTACAGAAACCAGAACTTGATATTGTATTCTCTTCAGTCTCATCTCAATTCCCACCTCAGTATTACCGACTAGCAATTTCGCATCAGGATATTTGGCTTTTAAATCCAATACGTGTTGAAGTGTTAAAGGCCGATACCACATTAGCCCTCCAAATCCAGTCAAATTTAAGAAGGTTGGTTTCCTTAACAACAGCTCAGGAGGAAAAATAAGCTCTTTTTCTGTATATTTGGTCCCGTCTACTTCATTATAGGAAGTAGGTTTGTGTCTATCAACACTTTCTACACATTTATCATTTACACTGTCTAAGCTGCATGAACAGGGTTTCCCAGTTGATGGGCAAACAGACTGGCCATCTTGAAGGCTCGTTAAAGAAACGCCAGTATATAACATATTATTAGTTTTGGCAAAGACCCGGAATGCATCCAGTATTGCTCTGTAACCCGTGCATCGGCATAAATTTCCAGCAAGGCATTCTTCAATTTGTTCTTCACTAGGCGGTGTTTGACTTGACCGCAATAACGCATACATAGACATGACAAAACCAGGTGTACAAAATCCACATTGTGAACCATGAGTACGGGCCAAAGATTCCTGGAGAGGATATCACACTAATAAGTTCAAAGTATTGATGGATAAATATAAATTTAAAATAACAAGAAACATAATAGCCAAAGCAGATATATAATAAAGTACATCATAAACAATCACCTGGATAGGGTGCAATCCAAGCCTGCAGCTTCCAAGTCCCTCGACTGTAATCACATGCATCCCTTCAACAGAATATAGAGGTGCTAAGCAAGCATTGATAGCATAGTGTCTGAAAGAATATTTTCAAACTAAAATTGTAAGTCTTATGTTGGGATACAAGAACGAATCATTTCAAAAGTAGTAGGAGTGCACGGTATGAGAAAGAAAAACTCACAAGGTTTTCCTCAAATTTGTATCATAATGAGAAACCATAACAGTACAAGCTCCACAACCACCTTCACCGCAGCCTAGTTTAGTCCCTGTCAGACCTATATCTTTTATACCAAAGAGAGTGGAAAACTATAATCAGTTTAGCTTCACAAAGGAAAACATTTAAATCGACAAACCAAAATTAAGTACATATGAAAAACCAAAATTTCAATTTAATCATAAAGTGCTTATTTAGGGTTGGTAATCAACCAAACCGCAACTCAAATTAGTTCTTTTTTTTTGAATAAAGACTACCCTTTTATTAAGATAACTAGACTCTAACCCGTGTGATGCACGGGTTTTTGTAGAGTTTCATATATAAAATATCAAATTGCCTCAATTAAGAGTGATCGACATGCACAATCTCAAAGAAGCAAATTAACAGCATTTAGTTTGCATCAACAAAAATTAATATGGAAATCAACAAAAATGAATATGGAGTAAAAGTCATTAGTTTGCCAGAACAAAGTAATGTTATAGTCTACTATAGTGATTTTTGCAAATAAAAAATCAAAACAAAAACTTCATGTAATATAATATAGGAGAAATAAAGAGGCCGACAAAATTACAGGAAAAAATGAAGTTTCTAATGAAAAAATTATCATATGGATCAGTCAAATTATCTACAATTTTAAAGATGCAACTTTAATATCGTAACACGTAGTTAGTGTACACAAAAAAAAATAAAAAATAAAAAAGAACTACTATCAATAAAGGTAACACTAATAATAAAAAATAACTGTTATGAGAGAGGAAACCGTTAGGCGGTTGGGGCTTTAAAAAAAATGTTTTAGTCACGTATTTCATTTTTGGAAGCAACAATATTTCAACAAAAATAGAAGTGGCATAGTGGTTATAGTTATAAACTGTAAGCATATGGTACCTGGTTCGATTCCTTGCAAACTCTTTTTTTCATAAAAATTACTCAGAACCACCAAAAAAGGCGGGATTAGGATTAGGGCAAACTTTTCAGAACTATTTAACATTTATATATACTAGATTGATGACCCGTGCGCCGCACGGGTCTTATGAGCTGGAATAACTATTTAATTATGTAATTTTAATTCATAGAAATAATTGTTTGAAACAATATTTAAGAACCAAAAATTATAAGTGTAAGA
>Ga0315914_1008652_pt1 | contig 13461 bp, 5 predicted proteins | sample MpolenodulesMG_FD_203920 | JGI IMG/M metagenome (GOLD analysis project Ga0315914, IMG submission 203920) | Medicago polymorpha root nodule microbial communities from Los Angeles, California, United States - elongated nodules | ecosystem: Host-associated > Plants > Roots > Nodule | place: USA...
CATCGGCATACTCATCAATGTTGTGTTTAATTATAGGCTTGCAAATATCGGACCTGAAAGCGCACACAAATATAGTAAAAGAATGCAAAACACAAGTTCACAATATAACGATCCTTCAGAATTTTTTTAAATGAAATTACTTACCGCATAGCATCATAACCTACAACAAAGGTCTCGCCCTACAATAACACCAAAGTCTATGATTAGTACAAATGAATTAATAACCATGATTTTATTAGGCCAAATACCTTTTGTGGTCCTTTAAGTTTGACAAAACTACCAGATTAGTCCTTTTAAGTTTATTAAGTTTTAAATAGATCCTTTAAGTTGATAATTTGATACATCTATTTGAAGTTTTTAAGTTTTTTTTTTAAGTTTCAAAGAGATGGTCTAGTGTTGCAAGGCAACTCCTAATCAATAAACTCCTACTGATTATTCCTTCCGTTTTCATATCTTTTCAAAATCTGTCTGATAACATAACCGCCTGCCTAAAATACAATAAATGTGGGTTGTTACCTAATAACATAATAATTGCAGCCTAATATAATATAATAACAAGCCAAGATATAGTATATCAGAAACTTTTAAACCACAATTCACAGCACCATAATTTGATATTTAAGTTTTTTTAAGTTTTTTTTGTAAGTTTCAAAGAGATCCTTATAAGGGTAGCAGTGTATTAAATTAACAACTTAAAGGACTTATTTGGAACTTAAAAAAACGTAAAGGACTAACCTGATACATTTATCAAACTTAAAGGACCAAAAGTGGCATTTTCCCATTTTATTAACAATTAGGTTTGATAACAAGGTCAGAACCTACACAACCCCTTTCTGCATAACCACTCTCTATAATAGACTCAATATGATTGTGGCGTGTAGAATCAGTACCAATTCTCTCCTATAAAAAAAAAAAATATTTGATGAAACATATTGTGACTTACGACAACTTAATTCATTTAAAATGTAAGATACAGTGTAATGATTACCTGATCCATCCACTTTAGTAGATCCGATTCTGTGATGGGAGATGGAGGTTTACTTTTTGTGTTGACAGGTTTTAATGTTGAGGGAATGAACTGTAATATCAAAAGATCTGTTAGATATAGGACTCTTAAGGGCATAAGTTATAGAATATTAGTTGTTTATTTAATAGGCTCTCTAATTCCTAGAGGTTGGTTACTTTTCTGCATTTCATTTCCTGATTCGATAATAATAAATCATTCCCTTATTATTATGCAATAATCTCCCAAATACCATACAATTATCATCAGTATTTATTCACATCTGAACCAGTATCTAACAGTTGCATATAATATTATGTGATTATTAAATGTAACCTGCTCTTTCAAAACATATGGTGCATGGGGAGAATCAGTCCAAACTTCATAGCCGTATATATCAAGGAAATTTCTCTGTTCAAAAACAAGAAATCGGTTAAGACACCACTCAACCCAATATTTACAACAGTGAACATTTACGTTAATTTTTAAATCACAATAAATCATGTATAAAGAAGTGAAAAATCATGCTTATCAAATTTACCTCTCGAATCTCAAATCCATCATTGGAAAAAAATTCCCCAGCTATGTTAATGACATGTAAGGACAAATCTGCTATAGCAGGCCTCGACAAACATGCAAGAAAGGAGAGAACTATATACCTATATACTATCTGACATTTCAAAAACAACATAAATAAGAATATAAAAGTAAGAATATAGAAGTGAAATGCAATTTTAAAGTAAAACACGTGAGCATAACTAATGATGGCTTACAAAGTGGGTACGGCCCCAATTTGAATTATTCACAAAATGCGAAATTGGATGGATTGGTTGGTTAACATGGAAAACTCCACATCCACTCGCACTCCAGAGTCCCTGATTCAACAATCTACTACTATATTGTCCCCATTCTTCATCACAAACTTGTTTTTCCACCAATTCCTACAAAAATAAACATATGAATAAGGACTAAACAATAGTAAAGTTTAGATGACTTATGATAACTATCTGTGTTTTGGAACTGTTAGAGATAACTGAATATAACATTACTTACACGCAATCGACGAACATCATACGAAAATAAACTGGATTTTGTTCTTGGGTAGCTTATAAGGTGCGCCGCGTAGAAATCTTGTGCAATCTATAAATAATTGAACAAGGAATGAGAAAGAGACCTTATATGGAAGAGTTGTGATGCCTTAATTTCCAACTCCAAGGTGTTGAGTGGGAGTGGAGGATAGATCTCATATCCAGTAATTTTATCTGCAGTAATTACCTGAAGGGTAATAATGTGTTAGTTAGTAAAAACAAGGTGATATTAGTATATGAAGCAAGAGTTTCGAGGACTTACAGTGGCTAGAGGATTTTCTTAGCACTTTGTTAATGCCACCGAAACACTTGAATATTCACTCAAAGGCGCCTTCCTGCAACAGAATTCAAAATATAATTAAAACTAATTATTGCGTTGATAATTAAAACTCCATCTGATTTAGTTGATAATTAAAACTCATTAAAGCAACAAAATACCTCCAGGTGAACTCAGTATTTTGTTGACCGGAGGTGTGAGAAACAATAATTGAACTGGTATCAGTTGGTTTCAATTTCTGTGCCTCTTGATATTTCTTGACAACAATCCCCAGAGTAGCGAACTGACAAGACCCATAAGTTAGCCGGACTTCATCCTTAATATTCAATGAGAACTTTTTTTCACCTCATTGTTCTGAAACTCAGTGAGAGTTGTAGCTAAACGCAGATCTATTTCCTGCATAATTAACAACAAAATCAAGCTGATATTAATATTCAATTCCTAATTCGCAACTAAATCATGGTGAGTAGAGCCCTCACATTTCTTACGTCAACGCTGAGAGAAGCTGACTCATGATACTTCCCAAGCCGACCAGCATTTATGAACGCATTCCAAATTTCACTGTGAAGAATCAAAACATTAAGCGTCAAAGCAGCAACAATCAAATATACAAAATACACCAATAATAATAATACAAGAAAAAGAATCAAACCTTCTATCGATTACAGAAAAAGTTGCCCTCCTACGGTTTGGTGACGAATCTTTCAGTGTACAGCATCATGGGTCTGGTTTTAGGGTTCCTGGTGTAAGGAGTGGAGTGGTACAAGAGAGAAGAGAGGTGGAAAGTTTTTGAAGGGTACTTTTGTTCTTTTCTAAAGTTAAATGACACTAAAAATAAAAAATATTAGAAAAATATTATCAAGTACAGATATTGTTTGATTTTTTGGGACAATTCATAGGAAAATGTAAATGTGATTATTTTTTTTTTAGACAATTGATATGAAATTAATCAAAATGACTTCATTATAATTTAATATACCAATTATCTAAAAAACTAACGGTTAATGTAGCTGTCTTAACTAAATTTATGGGCAACAATCGCGATAAACTCAACATTATAGTATCTATAATTTTTAATAACTTGAAAAATAATAGATTTATGGTGAGTAATATTAACTCTGATGTAACATATTCGTCGAGAGAAACCTATCTATCACATTGTTTGAATTTAGCTCAAAATCAACCGGTCCCTTTTTGGAACAATTCAGTTCATAGAATTTAGTTAAAAACTATAAACTATTTTTTGTAAAATTGGATCCCATTAAACTTTCAGTCATAAAAAAGTTTTTGCTATGAATGAAGAAAGTAATAAAAAAACACATATGTATATATACTAGGATTTCCACCCGTGCAACGCACGGGAAAAAGCTCTATAGTGGCGTTACCAAAATATTTCAATAAACGTAACACTGAACAAAAATCATATAATGGACTATTATGATAAATAAGGTGTTGTCATCATCAAAATTAATATTTCATCATTTGACATATGTTTAGAAAATACGACTAAAATTTCAACCAAAATAAACACATAATGCACTTCTTAGACAAATTAGATGTTGTCATCATCAAAATAAATATTTCAACATTTGACATATATGCACTTCTTAGACACATAATGCACTTCTTTAGAAACTAAGAAAGTTGATTTAAAGCTCAGATTAACAAAAGAAGCAACAAAGGAAGAATAAGAGAGCAAGCAATTTATGATTTGATCTTGTACAATTATATTCAATCAAAGACTACACTTTTATAGCAAAAAATCCAAACACAAAGATTATCAAAGAAAAAACAAAAAATAGCTAGTCAATATATCACTTTTTATTTCAATTCAAGTCGTGAAATCTTACCTAAAAGATTTCAAGCAAGTGATCATAAAAGATAAAATAATAAATTAAAACTCTCAAACCAATATGAAGCTACTACCTTAACAAATCATTTACAAAAATAAACCAAAAATAGTTGATGTCAGCGCATTCATTAGTTAAAAGAAGACAAATTTGCATGTAATCCTTTCCAAGGTATTTTGTCTATAATGATAATGTGATAAATTTGCAAACTGGGACTAATTCAAAAATTATATGCATACGAAGTTGCACGTTGGAAGTGAAAATTATCAAAAAATATTTGTTATTACAAAGGCAAAAGTGGAAGTGTTGGATAGATTTATAAAAGTAGAATAACCAAAAAAAATGAACAAAAAGGTAGCAAATATTCAACCATAATTGGATAGGGAAATTTTAGGTCATATACACAATATGACAGTGAATTATTACATCATCAAATTAAAGTTATGAGAATCAAATTAAGGTGGCAAACATGTTGACTATTTTACTCATTTAACAATTTTTAGATTTGCAAAAGTATCTAATGAGGGCCATAATCTGTATTATCAAAATAGGGCTATAAACTATATTGTTTTTATGAATCCTTCATATTACACTCCATTACTATGACTTCTTTTACTTAGGATTCAATTCAAACCTCATGAAAATTAATTAAGAATCACAAAAACCAGGCAATTAAAGCAAGCCTTGAAGACCCATCAACAAGTTTAATTAAAATAACGATTTTTCAAAACATAGAGGCTATTAAAAAACCAATTTTTTAAGAGCACCATGAATATTTCATCAAATATAGTGGTATCCAAAGTACATGATATAAGCGTGACAAAGCCATTTGTACAGTGGTCATCTATTATATATCTTTGAAACTTTAGGTATAAAACCTATCAAAAAACAAATTAGAACAAACAAAGTGAGACACAAACAAACTTAGAACAAAATAATCCAAACAACCGGGTCATATATTTTTACCCAAATTATAACAAACCAAATTAAACTCAAACAAAACACATTATTAACAATCTTTAGTACCATGTAACCCTAACAATATCAGTCATTTTTTGATTGAGACATTTTCTCAAACACTTTGTGAGTGATAAATTTCACAACAAAATAATCAAAACCAGAGGGTAAGAAGGGAAAATTATGACTATATTGATAATCACCCATCAAAACTCAATAATCTTAAATATAAAATCACAAAATCAAAGACTATTCATCATGTAAACCTTTCCAAAGAAATTTGTAGGCCATATAATTTCAACCAAAGCAAATATTGAATCCAACTCATATAAACCCTAATTTTCTATGAGAATTGTCACTAACATAATGAATCTAAGTCAACAGACTATTATTATTATTATAAGATAGCAATACCTTACAACCATGTTGCTTGAACTCAGCCATATCATCAAAATATCCCTTGTTCATTTCTTCATTTCTGCACAAAACTCCATCAACATAACTAAATTAATACTATACGTCATCAAATCACAACAACTGGCACAAAAATCCTTTCTATAACAAAACCCATAAACAAAAAATAAAATTTCGCGGAGGAAGAGCAGATTTGCGGCGAGAGAGAAGATTGGAGGATGAGTTTTGTGACTATTGAGAGAAATCAGAGCTATTGAGCGATGGTGAAGGAGAGAGAGGAATCAAAATTGTAATTTGAGGCTGGTGGTGGGTTGAGCGATTATGGGAAGGAGATAGTTTTGAATTTGATTCTACAAACTACACAGAGATTTTGTTTATGGTTGGTTCTGGTCTCATAGCAGAGTGAAAGCTCAGTTTCAATGCTCTAAGAAGAATGAAGCGTTTTTTCATTTTTTTTGTTATTTGAAATATTGGAAAGGATTTGCCAGAATAGGAAAAAATTCATTTAATGCTTCTGTACTGTGAGACAAAATTGCTGAAAATTGTTGGGTTTGGCAAAACTTGGGCCTTGTTTCAAATTGGATTTTGTTTTTTTCTGAATAATAGGCCCGAAAATGATGTTTCTTGGAGGGAAATCAACTTATTTAAATTTTAGTTCCATAAATTGAAATTTGATGAATTTAAAAATGTGAAACAATATGGATTACATGCTTTTCTGCTCCTAGTTACTATTTTTGATGATAAAATGAGACTTTAAGAAGTGATGATTTGGCATTGGTAGCTTAGAATTGTGACACATTGGATTGGAGGTCTAAAACATGCTTCATGTTTGTATATTATTAAGATTAAGATTAAGATACGTTACTACATAGTAATCTTGGATTCTCATCTATATCTATATAAAGAGTGCTTAACCTCACTTTCCAAGCACACTAAAACTCAACCATTTGTGAGTTTTATCTCTTCTCCCTTTTCAGTTCGACAAACTTCCGAGCCACTTCTCCCTCTTTTTTTCCGTCACTTGGAAAATAGTCCCTTCAAAATATTGTCATGTTGATAAGTTTATCCCTTCATAATTTAGAGTGGTCTAAGTATCATATTTGAGTGGTCCTAATGTCATACCTTTGGAGTGTATTTCTGGAACGTATCCTAAAATGTAGTAGGATTTCGATACAATTGTAGTTTGGTTGTTTTTATCTTGGAGACGTCCTGATTAATAGTCTGTTTACACAATTTTAGGCAGTACCACAAAACTTCTTAAAGTGAGCGACTTAATCTGCGACTCATCCTAGTAATTTCTATTGTGACTGAAAATGGATTTGAATGACTTTTAACTAATGCTAGGCAGTACCACAAAACTTCTTAAAGTGAGCGGCTTAATTTGCGACTCGTCCTAGTAATTTCTACTATGACTGAAAATGGGTTTGAATGACTTTTAACTAATGTTAACCCACTTGGATTGCCATGATGGTGTTGCCTTGAGACCTTGGCATATGCTTCTCATCAAAGTCTCATATTCGATTCTTTTTTGTGTCAATTTAAGGGGCGGCTATTTAGTTTCTTAAAAAAAAAAACTAAATGTTGCAACATTCAAGATAGGATTTCAAGCATGTGAACAACTTTTTTTATAATTATAATTGAATTAAAGGAAATACAACAGATACTCTAACCCAAGATAAAAAGGGAACACAATGAAAACAGTCACAATTAGTCTGATTTTAGGCACACTAGAAACTATGTATACTAGCTTGAATAAAGTAAATGAGACTTGCTAACCTCCCAGGTCCCAACTTATATACCACCCACACATTACAATTTGTATATGAGCAAAAAACATACACAACTAATTACCCCATTGTTAAACAATATTTTATTTCTCAATAGTCAAACACACCAAATCACCTCCCCCAAATTAAATGTCCACCAATTTTCATGTGGTTTCTTTAGCCACCTAAACAATGTTGCAGAAAATTATCAACACTATCAACATGAGGAGCCCCACCAATGCCAGTTGAGAGTCTATCAATAAGCAATCGTCAAGAAAAATATAATAAATACGAACACTTGTTAACATAACCCTAAAAAGATAATACGAGGTAATTTATGATTTTTTTTTTTTTTACAAATAGGTAATTTATGACATTTGTATGAGTCATATACACCACTTTGTGAAAATTATAATTTTCATAAAATTTGCGGCTTGTTAGGATTGGTGACCTAATTCTTGTTTTCTTTTTGAATTATCGATTGGTGACCTAATTATTGCACTTATTTTACCTTTGACAACTTTGTGCATATTCTTTTTGCACAATGTATGTATTTTTCCCCCTCCCTATGATAGCCCCAAATGGGTTCACCAAATAAGAGAAGCCTTTAGCCAACTGTAACACAATTTATTTTTTGTCATCTCACTACTTCTCATTTTTTAATTATTATGAACTTCAAATGGGGCATACGTAATTAGTTGAGAGCCATGATTGAACCACTCTCTCATTATTATTTAAATGATGATATATTAAATTATACAAAGGGATCTAAGTTAATGATTGAAAGCTAATATTAAAATTGCATGATATATAGACAAAGGAAGATGATGCATGTGATTGTGTGGAGAGAAGAGGAAATTGGAAGCATTAAAAAAATAGGAGAAAGGTCAGGTGTTATCGTTATGTTTAAAATCATGAACTGACAATAATTAATTATAATTGGAATTATGAATGTGAATATAGCCAAATACAATGTACCACTTCTTATAAAGCTATTTGTGATAAATAAAATAAATATCCTTATAAAGCTTGAAAAGCCAGCATGTCTTAGGTTGAACTTTTCATTGGCCAAATACACCTAATGTAAATTTTCGATAATTATACTTCCCAACTTTACTTAATTGTTTTCTTTCAAAAAAAAACTTTACTTAATTGTTTGTTTCTTTTTCTTGGATTTTTATTTTTCTTCTTTTTCATGTGTTTGTGTGTCTTTATATGGAATGCATGTCTCTTTTTACTTTTTCCCGACCGTCAGAATTTACAAAGATATTATAACTAGTTAAGTACCCCATAATCATATAAAATTAAGTTCAAATTTGTAAAAATATAATACTCTTAACTATTTTTTTTCCTTATATATATTCTAACTATATGATCATTGATCATAATTAAATACGTAATTCCCCATGCATATTTCTTCGAATTTAATTTTCATATAATAAATTAGAATAAATTGTTTTCTAAAGTATATAATATGGCATATGAAGTAAACCACAACAAAAGATATGCTCCAACGCCTCCGACTCTCCAACAAGGGGTATCAGAGCCATAATCCGACTTGGTGGGAGAACGGGAGCTGAATCCTATGTTGATCTTGTTATAAGAGGCGAGAACTCATATTTGAAGGCGAGATTTTTGGATTTCAAGTGTTAGTGATTAAGTTCTTTAAAAAAAAAGTGTGACTGATTAAGTCTCACATCATCTATAAATGGTTAAAATGTTTGATATACAAGCGATATGACATACACACAAGAAATTCTTAGGTAAGTCCAACATAACACGTCACCTTTAAAAGCAACCAATTAAAAAATTACAAATAATTAAATGAATATAAAAAAATAAAATGAAATTAGAATACATAAAATCATAACCACACGACACTATTGAACCTCCTTCATTCATCCTCTTTTTTTTTTTTTTTGTGTAACCAAAAAAAATTCATCCTTTCCAGATTTTTCTCCATGAGTTTCATAATTCATCAACCGTTTTCTTTAATGGTCTTTGGTTACATACATTTCCTAATATAGAAAGTATTGTCAATGCCTCCTACAAATCACATAAATTCATAACAATAACTCTTAGGAAAAGAAAAAAGAAGTTGTTGCTAGATGGAAAAAATGAGCGCATCATCAACCAACCATTATTTTAAGTTAACGTTGTTGGTTTCATGCAAAAAAATCTGGAAACAAATAGAAACTTATGGATACACCGTCGATGAATTGAGAAACTCGTGGATGAAGATGGAGGTTTAGTGGTGTTAGGCGGTTTTGATTTCCTATATTTCTATTTTATTTTATTTTTTTATATTCATTTTATTAGTTGTAATTTTTTAATTTGTTGCTTTTAAAAGTAACGTGTTATGTTCGACTTTGCAAGGAATCGAACCAGGTACCATATGCTTTCACTTTTCAACTATAACCGCTATTTCACTTCTACTTTTGTTGAAATATTGTTGCTTCCAAAAATGAAATACATGACTAAAACATTTTTTTTTAAACCCCCAACCGCCCTAGCGGTTTCCTCTCTCATAACAGTTATTTTTTATTATTAGCGGTACCTTTATTGATAATAGTTCTTTTTTCATTTTTTTTTGTACGCTTACTATGTTTTACGATATTAAAGTTGCATCTTTAAAATTGTAGATAATTTGACTGAGCCAGATGATAATTTTATCATTAGAAACTTCACTTTTTTCTGTAATTTTGTCAGCCTCTTTGTTTCTCCTATATTATATTACTTGAAGTTGTTTATTCTGACTTTTTATTTGCAAAAATCGCTACAGTAGACTATAACATTACTTTGTTTTGGCAAAGTAATGACTTTGATTCCATATTCATTTTTGTTGATTTCCATATTCATTTTTGTTGATGTAATCTAAATGTTGTTAATTTGCATTTTTGGGATTGTACATGTCGATCACTCTCAATTGTCACTTAGTTTGATTCTTTGTGAGTTTATATGCAACTCTACAAGTAATAATATAGCCAATTTGATATTTTATATATGAAACTCTACAAAATCTATGCATCGCACAGGTTAGAGTCTAATTATCTTAAGAATTTGAGTAGAGATGTCACGTCTCTTATAATTTTAGATCATTGCTCCGTTTTTCCTCTCGGCTTCCCCCAACCAATAGTTTTGTGGACAATATATGAGCATCTTTTTTAGGGAGGTGAAAAACTTCCTTATATTGGGGTGGTAATTTAATTTAATGCACGTTGCACAATATTCTACCCGGACCGTAAACCATATTGAGAATCGATGGATTAATTTGGGACAGTTTTACTAGTTCTTGTGATTTAGATATCACATAACAATTAATCATTAATTGACTAAGATACAGAAAGGTTGACTCCTAATGAATTAGTGACATCATAACATGGAGGATTCGGCCCTTAATTCATGTTCCATAAGCTTCGACTCTAATAATTTTATAATTTTGTTAAGAAGCCAAAAGATAATATATATATATATATATATATATATATATAAAAATTAAAAGCGACAAAAAGGAGGAGTCCTGGTAAAACATAAGATGTGTCTGTGAATTTAACAAAGTTCAAAATACAACAATAAAAAAGTAAATAGGAACAAAAAATTCAGAGTCATCCACTGTCAATCCAAGATGGAATAACCTAAATAAACAGAAAGGGTAGTCCTCCATGCATGGAAATCGATAAGGTCACCGGGTTTAAACACCTTAAACCAGCATCACGAATTGAGACTCACCATATCGATCATACGAGTAAGAGATGTATGTGTGTTTTGAAAAAAAATTGAAGGTTGCGTTCCTTCTAAATAATCCAAATACAAACCAACTAAATGATATGAAGGCATGAACGAATATCTTTCATAAAATTATGAGCTCCACAGAATTACAAAGCGTGCATACCAATGTCAAGGGGAAGAACACTAGAGATCCCAAGCCACTGTTGAAGAGAGATCCAAACCTCCTTAAAGAAGCCACACTCCAAGAACGTGTGATTTGTCGATTCCTGTTGACCGCAACCACCTAAGCGAGACAACGACCCTTGATAAAGAAAACACCATCAAACTAAATTATCTGTAGTTGAGAGTCTTTTATTCAGTAACCTCCAAACGAAAATAGAAATTATGTATCCCAAAGAGACACATTAATATGAAAATGCTAACGTGTGCCCTAAAAAAACACATATTAATATTCTAAAAATAGAAACTATGTTTTAAAAGTTGTGTCTATATTTATTGTTATAAAAATTGATTTTTTTTAATAAATATTTGCTATTTATGGACTCTTTAACATGTGTCATAAGGACATATGTTAGCAGTAATATATAATGAAACTCTAATAATAAAATTAGAGCAACTTTGACTTGAGATTTGGGTTAATATGACTGATCAACCCACATGTCTATGGGCCATCCCAAAATAAACATACATTATGTTATGCTGAAGAAATGGTTGCATTATACTGTCTGCTATGAGTTTGGTCAATATTGAGTTTGTTTTGGTGTTGTCCAGAAGCCTCCTGATTTGGCAATTTCCTTTCTTTAATCGTGGAATATACCCTTTGACTAAACAAGAAAAAACGAGTCATTTAGGATGAAGCCAAATGAAGTTTTAGGATTGTCATCAAAAATAGGGAATATTTTTGTTATATATGCACATTGGTGTTTGTGAGATGAAATTTGATTTAGATGGCTTTGGATACCAATAAACACTTGTGCAAGTTGTTGAGCCATTAATATGCTTTTAATTTCATATTACTACTATTTCGTATTATTATTAGTCATGTCAATCAGGAGCGGATCTAGACATTTGATATTGGTGTGAAAAAACTTTCAAAGCAACTATATATATTAATAAAGTAGACCATTGACAACTGCAACTCGGCAGGAGTTGAACACAAGTCATACAAATCATCCATCAAGCATAAACCACTAGCCATGAGAGAAACTTGTGATATGTGAGCGACTTATATTATATATATAATCATTTAAGTCAAATATATGGAAAAAAATTGGGAAATAATCTGCCACACCATGTTTCACAGTGGATCCGCCCCTGATGCCAATCCACGTGATTAAGCGTATCCATAATTAAGTTGCATATGCAATGTTCTAAATATTGAACATAATTCAGAACCAGATGAATTATTATTCATCTATAGGAAGACTTATATGCATAAAAAGAATCCGATGTCGTCTTCATAAACATTGAATTAAAGTTCATTGTTTTATCTAAGGGAGTTAATTGAGAAGAACATAAGCTAAACACATATAGCTTATTCAAATTGAGGGACTATATTATTTGCCCCCTAACAATTTCATGGATAGTGTACATAGTGGAACAATTCACCTCATACATTTTTTATGAAGTAATGACCTATTCAAATTCATAGATGAAATTTTTTATTTACATAGAAGAAGCTTGAATATGTCCTCAAAGGAGAGTTATTTGGGCAATACATTTCCACATGTTTGAATCTTGATCAATGATGTCCCCTAGCTCAAATGAATAAATAACTTTACCTCAAAGAAAGTAAAAAAATGCAATACTTTAACACAATCCGGATCATTTCCTTCATGTGCAAGTTCCTCTACTATGTTGTTTGACAAGTTTTCATCCAAAGGGTATCAAACAAGTCTAATATAGTATTTGTGATGATTCTATTAACATACCAAAACTCTTCTCAATGTAGGCACGCTTTGTTTGATGCCTTAGATAGTGAGTTGAGGATACAAAAATCTTTGAACCTTAAATTAATGATGACTATCTTTGTTTATGATTTTGCACAAGTTGGCGAAATATAAATTGTATAAATCTATGGTATTCCTTCTCATCTTAGACAGTAAATTTCTATGTAATGAAAAATCACTGAAAAATGAAGATGATTCAAACACAGTTCAGGGAGTGTCGATGTAACGCCCGTATTAAAAGAGTCTAGAATATTTAACACGTACGTTATAACTGATACTGGATACATTAATCATACAATGCGGAAAACAACATAAGTCGGAATTCAGAGTCATCTCCAGTCATATATTACATTATTTAAGCATAACCAGTCTAATGAAACAGATACATTTAGTTTCATCATGATACATGTAGCAAAAATAACATAACA
>Ga0315914_1008663_pt1 | contig 13441 bp, 15 predicted proteins | sample MpolenodulesMG_FD_203920 | JGI IMG/M metagenome (GOLD analysis project Ga0315914, IMG submission 203920) | Medicago polymorpha root nodule microbial communities from Los Angeles, California, United States - elongated nodules | ecosystem: Host-associated > Plants > Roots > Nodule | place: USA...
GTGGTCAGGATAGAAAATCGAAGGTTAGGAAAGTGGAGGAGGGTAGGAAGAGCGCGGGAAGTAGTTTGGTGCTGGAGGGGAGAGGGTTTGATGGGAAGGTAGCTGGTAAGAAGGAGGACAAAGGTAGAAATAAAAGTACCAGACATGAGGATGTGAGGAAGGAGGCTGACCCAGTAGCTGCGATCAAGAAGCAAGAGCAACACAATTTCCAGTTTATTCCGATGTTTAAATCATGCATTCAGGACCGTAAATGGGCAAACACCGGGATTGTGGGAACGGTCTCAACAGGGGAGTCGGCATTGGCAATACAATAAAAAGTAGAGAACGCCGGTTTTCCTAATGTGATCGTTACGCCAATGGGAGGTGACCGTGTATTTATTCATTGTAATGGAGGGGAGGATGTATGGACAGTTTTCAATGATGCAATCAATTTCTTTGGGATGTTGTTCTCTAATATTCAAAATTGGTCACCGTCGGAGGTCAGGTACGAACGCGGGGCATGGCTGAGAATTTACGGGGTTCCCGTTCATGCTTGGAATGAGGATTTTTTCAAATTATGTGTTTCGGGCTTGGGCAGATTTATTCTTGCAGATGCTTGTACGGTTGACAAGGCCAGATTGGATTTCGCTCGCATTCTTTTATCAACACCGCAAATTGAAATAGTGAACAAGTCAGCTGAATTTATTATTCACGATCGTAAGTATGTTATTAAATTGGTGGAGGAGTGGGGTTGTAATTTGGGGGAGGATGCATTTATGTCGGAGGAGGAGATGAGTCTAAACCAGAACCACTGTCATTTCCAAATAATGAAAATGGTTTTGAGGAGGTTCAAGGGGAGTGGGATTAGATGATTTGGTGGAAGATTTGCATAGAGAATGGAGTGGACAATGCAGCAAGAAGGCTGGGTCACAGATTGTCCAAGATGCAATTCCTAAACAACTTGTTGTTACAAAAGAAATGTCGGATACGGCGGAACAGCAGCTGCTGCCCGAGCAACAGTCATCACCGCATATCATTAGTGCAGCTGTTCCTATACAACCTATTACTAATGAAAAAGGGCCATGGAGTCTAGATTATCTTTCCAAAGTTCCTATTCATGAAGGAGGTAATGCTTTCACTTCTAATCGTGTTAATGATTCAACAGTTGTTACCAAACCAGTTAGTAAGAAATCTGGTTCATCATCTTCACATCTTTCCACAAAGAAAAATAATGGGGGATCTGTTAAACAATCTGTTGGTTTCATGAAACGCATTGCTAGAATGTCGGATGTTGATAGATTGGCAATTTTAAAAGTTTTGAAGAAACAGAAAAGAAAAATTAAAGTTGGCAAGGTTAATTCAAATGATGTATCAAATTCTACTTCTGGTTCTACGAAAAATTCTTCTTCTTCAGGTGGTAAGGATTGGGAGAATTGGGTGTTGTTACATGGTAAGCCGACAGAGGTGGCAGACGATGTTAGAGATATTGGCAAGGTAGTTGGGGTGAGGTATAATTGAGACACTCTTAATAGTTTTAATATGTTGACAAAGGAAGGGAGAAGGGAGTGGAGAGCAGCAGGTGGTATTGAGGTGGTGCGAGAGGAGTTAGGGGGAAGTGGGAGGGCGGATGAAGAATGAGATGTGTGGGGGGCTGGTGTGGGTGGGGCGGATTGAAGGTTGCAATGAAAGTTATCTCTTATAATGTTAGGGGACTTGGTGGTGGTGAGAAGGAGGTGGAGGTTCGTCGATTAGTTAATGAAAAGCATCCGTTTGTGTTGTGCATTCAGGAGACAAAGTGGAACTTGGTTGATGACTAGTTGATCAAATCTATTTGGGGAGACACTTCTTGTGGTTAATCTTATAGACCGTCTGTGGGGGCTTCTGGAGGATTGGTAACAGTGTGGGATTGTTCTCGTGTCAATGTGTGGTCATCAATGCACATCGGTAACGCACTGGTAATTAAGGGGACATTTATTTCTACATCTGAAGAGTTTGTTATTTGTAATGTTTATGCACCATGTGACTCAGTGGCAAAAAGGGAGCTGTGGGAGCGGTTGAATTCTTTTGTTCTTAATCATACAGACACGTGTGTATGCTTGTGTGGTGATTTTAACGCAGTCAGACTTTTGGAGGAACGGAAAGGGAGGGGGTCGGTTTTCAGGCAGGGTGATGCTGACATGTTCAATAAATTTATTGTTGATAGTTATCTGATTGATTTTCCCATCTGCGGTAGGTTGTTCACGGAGATTGTCTAGCTAGATTAGTCTTGTTATTTTTTCAGGTGTTGTGTATCGTTTTTTGTAGTGGGGTGTTGACTGTTTGTATTGGGGTATTTTCTTGTGTCAGGTTGGTACTGTGTTCGGCTCATTGCTGCACATGGGACTCGTTTTTGGGGGCTTCTGCTGTTGACTGGTCTGGTTTGTTGTCATTCGATGTCCCATCCATCTCGGCTTGAGTCCAGTTGGGTTTATTAATGTTATTGGGTTCAAAAGAAGAAAAAAAATACCTTCTTTGTTACCAATAGAACCAAAGAAAATACAATGGCAATTACATTTTTATGATTCTGTTCAGGATTTGCAGAATATCTTACTATCCTGAGTCCACTGAAGTGGTGAGGTTTCTATTAGGATGACGTTTGTTTGTTTGTTCCTCTCATAATTGTTGATATGACAAGATGATAGTCACTAGCAAATCTATGTTCTTCAAGAAAATGTCTATGATCTAAGTTTAACTACACAATACTAAACCTAGAAAGAGCTGAAAAGGCAAAGAACAAGAAAGTTCAGGCAATAAAAAACCAATTCACGTCTAATGCAATTCTTCCGCGCTATTCGTTCGACTTGGCCATGAAGAAAAATTATAGAACAAACATTATGACCCAAAAATATCAAAGAAAATAGACTAGTTGCAGTCATTGAGTCATGGCAGTATCATTGAGAGTTAAACATGTGGTAAGTCATAAAGATGATATCAAAACCACGAGAAAAACATATGAACCATGGATTTATCAGAATCAAACCACAAAGAACTTTCTAACAGTGCCAACATATTCCAAACCCAAGCATAGTCAAACAACTCCAATAATAAAAAAGACTTAGCACAATTCTCACTTTCAATGTAATAGAGCAAACTAAATTTAAAAGCATCCAAACATAATTATTATTGAGCCACAATGGTAATCTACCATAGAATTCACCCCGGTTAATTAGACCAAGCCGATGTATGTTGCCTAAACTATATATCAAACTAAATGGTTGCAACATATTAGAATAGAAACTAATGAAAAAACCGACAATTCTAGTAACTATCCCATTCAAATGAAAGTTTACATCCTAAAGATATCCTTGGACAGGAGGACAATTCTTCTAGAATCTGACTTTTTTCCAAAAGCATTCCATGACTAGTAACACTGATTTTCATGTCATGTAAGAGACTCGCATTCTGCAAAATATATTTTGTAAATCGAAGATCATTCGCCTAGCCTTGAGTGTTTGAAATAGTACATGATATGAGGTGAGACGAAACACATTCAAGAGTGGATGTTGGACATTTCCATTCCTTAGATGAGCTGGTATTCCTCCACTGTCAAAGTGATCATAAATAATATTTATCAAAATACGTAAAAAAATTAAATGAACAATCAAACAAAAAAAATACTACTCAACAAACCATTCTAATAGAAAGAATTTGAAGCTTGGGAGAACGGCGGAGCAGTTCTACTACATCATCCCATCCATGAAATGAGCCCTCCAAGCATAGATTAATATAAATCAAGTTTGGAAACACTAGAATTACTTTGAAAGAAGCCGTTTGATATGAGGCTCGTGTGATCATGTTTAAACACTCGACATTATCGATACCATTGATTATAGCATCTGTTGAACTAATACTCGCTCTAACCAATTTAGACATGGTCAAGGAACTCAACCCTTCTTCTGATCAGGGGCGGATGCATTCAAGGGCCATGTGTGGCTAAAGCCCCACATGCCCTTTCTCTATTTTTTTATTTAATAAATAAAACCTTTGTATAGTGCTCAATTTTATGTTATGCAATTTTGTTGAGTTTGCTCATACATAAACATTTTAAAAGATGAAGCATGTGATATCTAGTTGAGAATAATAAAACTAAGTATTTTTGGTTGTGAAATCTAAAACCTTATGTTCTTTAATAGTAATGTACAAAGTGAGATTAAATACATATTCATATGATCATTTTTTAAAATATGTTCATATTCTGGAAAAGGGTAAGCCGTTAATATTTGTTTGTCAAATGTCAAGTGTTGAACATGTTTTTTCAACTATGAAAGTTGAGAAGAGTAACCTATGTAACAAAATGGAAGATTTGTGGCTAAACGACCGTTTTGTAACTTATGTATAAAGAGATGTTATTTAACAATTAACAATGATGTCATTTTACCTCATTTTCAACAAATATAGCTCATTTTAGCTCGTTTTGTATCAAAAAATGTTCTTATTTTTAATATAGTTTGCATTATTGTTTCTTTAAAAATAATGTAATCATTCGGATTTCTAAAATGTAAGTATATAGGTTCATTGTTTTCATAACGAAATTCATCTCACTAAGTGCATATATAGGTTCAACATGTAAATATTCTAGGTTATGACAAGCAAGAAAAATAATGTAATCATTCAGATTTGAACATATTTCAAATGTATGTTTTTGAGCGATGGAAGATCAACACAAGAAGTATCACTTGCAATGTGTAACGTGTCAAATTTGAGAACAACAAGGGTTCGGGAGACAAAAATAATGGGATTCAAGGTGTGATAATACAAATAGAGACAAAATTCCTCTACACCGTGCTGTAACGCGGCTTCAAGCCATGAGGCTAAACATTCGTTGATGATGTGACGCTGATTGAGGCTTCCGGACCAGCAGTTGATGCAAAACATTTTGATATGTCTGTTTGTTGTATATCGAGGTGAGAGCATGAGATTATCCACCAACAAACACAAGCGATCAAAGGTTCCATAGTCTTTGAAGGTGTCATCGTCGAAGTTGAGAACGGGGAGTGAATAGCAGAGTTGGGTCCACCGGAGAGTATGAGACAACAGATCGTAGGTAAATCACTGATTATATCGGCCATTGTTTGAGTCACGGAAGGGTTTGCTTCTATTTTTATTTTTTTTCTGATAGTGGGTTTGCTTCTATTTATACGACAGATTTGGAACTAGTATTAATTATAAAAAAAATCAAATCCTATGTTTGTTATAATTTTTTTAAAATATATATTGATTAAAAAAAATCGAATCCTATGTTTGTTATATTTTTTTTAAATAGATTTTTGTGGTGTAGAATCTTTTTAGTTAGGAGTTTTTATGATATTAGGATCACTGTTGACCAGTCGTACAATCTCTGAAATTGTTTTGCAGTTTATGCGGGGATCGTATGATGGTTAGCAAAAACATTTGATATCAATTGCAACAATATTTCTTTATTTTGTTAGGTTTCTGTTTTTAAAATCCGAAAATCCCTACAATTTGGTCCGGATTTCATCATCCAAAGAGGGGGTATTTTTGAAAAAATAATAGGGCGTGAGTTAGTATTAGGGTGGAAAAAGAAATAGTCATCTGATATCTGATATATATTAAAATTTGGGCCTTTTAATATAAATATCCCGACTTGAAAATTAGCATTCAAGATTTGCAGCTATGAAGAAACGGAAGGAACGATTCATTCAGGTTCATTAATTTTTCTTCATAAATTTCTACACACTGATTGGCTTCTCAATGTTTCACTACACTCCGTTTGTTGTTTTTTTTTATTTAATTTCTTTCTTTGTTCAGAAAAATGTTTGATGAAACCCTAACTAGCGTCAAACTGCTTGAGCGTCAAACTTTTTGATCATTCAGTTAAAGGGATTGTTAAACTAACACACATTCTGGTTTTACATGCAGCATGCACTTAACAACAGTGGAAACAGTTTGGTCGATAGAATCAGCAATTTACCAGATGACTTATTGTGTCGCATACTCTCTCTTCTCCCGACCAAACAAGCTTTCACTACAACTATTCTTTCCAAGTGGTGGACCACACTCTTTTATTCAGTCCCTGTTCTCGACTTCAACAATGAAATTTTCAAAGACATTGAAACATTTCATTGGTTTGGTCGTTTTGTCGATACTATCATGCTATCTCCTCTTTCAAGTATCAAATCCCTCAAAACATTTCGCCTCAACTATTGGATTGGAAACCGCATGCAACGTCATCGTAGCATCTTCAACAAAGGCTTTGCCTCATTGCTTGAAGCCATTAAACAGCGTCGTGTTGAGGAAATTCATCTCAATATGTATTTCCACACCTTGAATCCCATTATTTTCATCTTTAGAACCCTTGTTGTTCTCAAACTTGAGCGGTTGATACTTACAATTGATACTTCATGTGTTGATCTGCCACCGCTCAAAACCTTACATTTGAAAATTGTTTGTTTTCAAGATGGGAGTGATTACATCAATTTTCTTTCTGCTTGTCCTATCCTACAAGATTTACATGCTGAATATATCTATATAGTTAGGCATTGAGGAAGGGTTGTTACGCTTTTGATATCATATAAAACATGTGGAGTAACACCGACTTTTGGTCTTAGCACATCAAAAAGATCAGACTTTATTGAGCATATGAAACTTGTCCTATTTCGTAGAACCTCAAAAAGTAAAGTCCAGGTTTAATTGAGGAAATCAGCCTGAGTTTTATAGGTGGTCAACCTGATCAAAAAACTTGGTATCCTCTTAAATTTGGTAGCAGGATTCCTTCACGTGATTAAAACTTGTCGGACTTCGTTAGATTTTAGAACCTAATAACCGGTATAATTAAGAAGTTGTGCACCCTAGTTCGCTATTGTTGTTACAAAGATTCAGATTTGTAACTAACTTGTCCAAACTGAGTTATTCAATTTCAGATCCCCTCAAATTTGGCATGTAGGATTATTTATGTGTCCTAACCTTTAGTATCCTTAATTATTGCTTTTAACTTAAGTAATGACTGACTGCACTAATCTCTGTTACAAGCTCAAACTATGCTGACAACCAAGTATGCAGAAGAAACATATTTCGTATATGAATTTTTATCATATTTCTCTAATTTAAATTTGAAAATGGGAAAAGTTCAAAAGTAAACCCATTTTCAATTGGTTTTTAAACTGTGAATCAGAACGATGTGCATCTCAACATGTACTCCATTGCTCCATAATCTCATCAATCGCATCTATGGCTTTGTCAAAAATCTTATGCTCTCTCCTCTTTCAACCAGCAAATCCATCAAAACCTTTAGCCTCACGTGTTGTTGTCGCAAAACGGAGTTTAATGTGATAATGGCTAGAAGCCGCAAAACTGCACGTGCGCGGTGTTGAGAAATTTCACCTCACTCTAACCATCCTATTCTCCTCAGTAAATTGAAACGATATTTAAGAGTGCACAAACATCATCCACAGAATTTTACATCATGTCGCTTAATTTAAAAAACTTCTCCAGATAAAAATAATGAATTAGTAATTGACTTTTTTTGAATCAACATATATTATTGAAACACACCTAGGCACAAGACGTGCTAAACGGGTAGGCGGACAAAACAAAAAAGGAAAAAAACTACACAACAGCTGCAACAACAGCAGGAAAATGCTGCTGATACGCAGCTGCTAAACACCAAAACAGAAAGTGTATACAGTAAACCACATCTTTATGATTGAGAGAACAACTTTATGATGAACCTAGACCAAGGAATGTAACCCACATCTTTCAGTTCACTTCTTTCGTCAATGTTTTTGTTGTACCCACATCTTTCTCTGAAAACCCATAAGGATTGGTGAATATCACATCCTCCTCCGTGCTTCTTTTCTTTTTGAACATGTGGATTCCCATTTGTGTACTAAGATTGAAATCCCCGAAACTCTTAAACTTAAGTTCCACATGGATCCATTCCTTGTTTAAACAATTATATTTAATCTTTTTTCCCAATTTCAGATCAAACACAAATGCATGTTCTGACCACATGGAACCATACAATAAATAATCAAAAATAAAACCTCCATTGACAAACAAATTGACTCTTGGTAAACCATGAGATTCCGGAAGAAGAAAAATAGAACATATAGAAGGGATTTCCTTACGAAACCATAAAGAAATTCCATGTCCCTTGGATTGGTGCTCGAACCAATCTGGAATCCCCTCTGTTCCATTTGGCAAATAAAACTCGGTGCATCCAGCCTCATGTAGTTTCTGTCAGTTTAAAATAAGGTATATTACATTATTGATTATAAAATATTATATATCAAATACTATTTCAAGAAAAAAATAACAAACCTGGCTCAATAACTTTCTTCTACTTGAGGAGCTCAATGATTCACATTCAAATGCGGAAAACTCTTCAAGATTTGGTGGAATCCCTCTAATTTCCTCAAGAGACGTGCATTTATCCAATTTAAGGGTCCTCAGAAGGTGACATCCATTAAGGCACTCGGGAAGAATTTTGAAATTGTTGTTATGTGATAAGTCAAGATATTTCACATTAGCACACCACTTGAGAAGTATTGAAATACATTCATCTGTGAATATGTTGTATTGGAGATTAAGATTTTCTACATTAGACACTATAGAATTCATTTTATCATTATCTTTTGGCAATGATAGACGACATCCATTAGAATGAATTCCAGATCCCCGTATTGTTACACGACGAAGTTCGGTTAGATTTTGAAATGAAGATGGCAACTCTACAGAAACTTGAAACAACAAAATATCTTTCATATTTGTCATCTTGCATAATAATTCTGGAAAACTCTTGAGACTCCCACAGCCAGAGAGTTCCAATTTCTTAAGAGATGCCAACCGTAAGGGAGGAAAACTTTTGAGATTGATGCAACTCTTTGCATTTAGTATTTCTAGTTTATTTAGGTGCCACACTGAATCGTCAATTGTAATTAATTTTTCACATCTTACAAACGAAAAAATTTCTAAATTGGGAAGACATGAGACATTGGGTATATGAGTTAAATATTTACAATGGTCCAATTTCAAGACTTTCATATAGTCGAACGTCTGCATAAACAAAAAAAATTGATAAATAAGTAAATAAAAATCAGACCATATACTCTCACAGCGAATTTATAAATATACACAACTAGAAAATGAAAATTTTCACTTACCTTGTTCGACAAACAGGATGATAGAGACTTCGAAGGAAATCCTCTCCATATCAATATTCTCAAACTACTTGGAAGATACTTGGAACCTTCAGAAAAATAGACATTTTCAAGGATAAGTGTTTTTAGTTTTGTCGTCTTCTCGAAGGCCTTTCCATTCCAGTCTATTACGGATTCCATTGAGGGAAAATTCATATATATCATTTCAATTTTACTACTTCCCTTAACAAAGAAAAAAGCATGAATCAATAATAAAAAAACTAACATGAATAAATTTTACTTCTTGCTTTCGTATATAAGTCCAGAAAGACCAAAGTCATGGTTAAAGCTAAAATAAAATAAATAAATAAATGGTCATAGTTATCAATCTTACTGTGTTTTCTTGTAAAACATGAATTATATCTTCGCGACACCACAACCTACTGCGTTCTCCAGGCTCTTTACATGATTCTTGCCGCACGATTTCTTTACCCATGTTCTCCATCAAGTCATGTAATGTCACTTTATAACTCCTGCCAGACCTACTCAGTTTAATGAGAGACTTATCAACCAACACTCGAATGTGGCTTTTTATGCAATGACCATAATGATCATGAAGTATCTTTTCCACATACGCTAATGCACACCCTTTAAAGAAACAAGCAATATCCAAAAAGACACTTTGTTCTTCTTCATCCAAAACGTCAAAGCTTACTTTAAGTATCTTTTGGATATCTTCATGTGGAACTCTTTCATACTTATCTAATGTAGACTTGCATTCTATTTTACTTTTTCCAAACAAGCTGGAACCCACTACTTCTAAAGCTAATGGAAGGCCAGAAGCATATGCAACTGCACGATTTAAAATATCTTCATAACTTGAAGGAACTTTTTTATTTTTAAAAGCCATCCACCCCAATAATTCAATAGCTTCTGTCCCGAACATCCCTTTTACTGCATATGCTCTTTCTATCTCATGGTAGTCTAGTAATTGTTTGTCTCGAGTGGTAATGATGACTCTGCTCCCATGACCAAACCAATCAAGCCCTCCAGCCAAAGCCTCTAGTTGCTCTGGTTTGTCAACATCGTCAAGAACCAAAAGAATCTTCTTTCTACAAAGTCTTTCTTTAATGATTGGAATCCCCTCACTAACATCTCCTAACTTAATCTCTAATTTCAATGTTTTTGAAAGGAGCTCTTCCTGGAGATGTTTCAAGTTATTATGAGTTGAGTTTTCTCTGACTTTATGAAGAAAACATACGCCTTCAAAATGATCAGCAACACGATTATAAATTTCTTTTGCAAGTGTTGATTTACCCAAGCCTCCAGTACCATAAAGTCCTACCATGTGGACCCCTTCTTTAGATTCGTTATCAAGAAGCAATTTCACTTGTTGTACTTGGGATTGTAATCCAACAGGGTGTTTGGCAACATGTAAAAATACACGATTGATCCTATCAGAGATGTCTTGGACTATCTGGTCAATAAACTCGTATTCATATCTGTTAATGCCCAATAAGATAAGTTAGTGCATGCACCAACATCACAATCACATCCATGAGTTGAGAATTTATTATACAGTTATAATTGTTTATATTTAAAAATATAAATAGAAAAGGTGTTACCTATTTAAGCTTTAAGATGGTGTTGTTTGGGAATAAAAATTAAATAAATAAAATACAAAAAGGAAAACATGAATTAAGTAATGAGCAGTACTCGTTACTAAAATGGTAGCCGGACAAGTTAGCAGCTTGGGTTAGAGTTATCTTCCATTGATGCAATCGCTCCATGCTTTTCATGTTATTTTGGAACCTCTCTTCATGCTTAGTAAGATCTTCACCATAACTACCTGTATGATGCCGGACATTAGTAGGTTCAACACCTATGAAAACAGGCAAAACTAGGCGGCCCTTTGTCTTGTAGCAGTGAATGATGTGGACAAGTTCGTCCAAACAAAATGAAGAAGATGCATAGTTGGCAGAAAACACAGGAATTAAAATCCTAGACTCTTCAATAGCCTTAACGAGTGATGTTGTGATTTCATCTCCTCTTTGAAGATTATTCTTATCAATGAAGGTGTGGATTCCCTTGTTATGAAGAGCTTTGTAGAGATTTCCAGTAAAACAGTGGCGAGTGTCGGTGCCCTTGAAACTGATGAACACTTGGTAAGTGAATCCATGTGAAAATGAAGAGGAAGGTGATTGCATAGCCATGAGAATTGAAAAGAAATGGAAGCAAGAAGTGTTTGAGAAAATAAATAATATGGATGAGTGTAGCTTACTGTCGTCGGTGGAGTGAAGAAGGGAAACTGTACTTTGAGATCACACAATCAAATATTTTTACCAACTCTTGGTTTTTGTTTTTGGAATAATATAACCAACTTTTTCCTATGGTGGGTTGATTAGGCAATGAATGACTATGGTGGGCTGTGGTCCAAAATATAAAAGACCACCTCTTTTAATTTAATATTAACCCTTTTCCCTCAAAAAAAAGATTAATCTTAACCCTTTAGGTGTTAGTGTTCTTCTTTCTCCCTGATCAATCCCTTAATTTATGGTTCAATCAGAAATAAATAAATAAATAAAAAAGACAGATTGAAGATGGGGCCTACAGTCGAGGTGGCAACCGGCTTCCCGCCATGAAAAGAATAATGTTGATGCTGAAACCATCCAGATTTGACTTATATTCTTAGTCCTTCTAAGAGTCATGGCTCAAATTTGGTGGTAATTTTATAGATTAAATAGATAGTAAGTGTTTATAAATATGATTTGTTGAGTTCGTTACATTTGAAAATCATAAATATTTATAGTTATAATTTTAATATGTCTGATATGAGTTAAAGTTTTAGATTGAATGCAATAGTATATAGTGACAAACATACAACTAAGATGACTCATATATCGAATGTCTTTAGAATTTGTATGAAGATTTGATGTTAATCTCGATTGTGTAGTTGATCTTAGTCTAATGTGATTACCCAACTCAATTTACGCTCTTGCAAAAGTCCTAAGATTATGATGAGCTATTTTCTTCGTTTTTAGATGTCATTTGCTTAGTCCTTTATTTCTCATCAAAGAAAGGGAAATAAAACTATTTGTATAAAACCACACCATCAATCCACCTTTTTTTAGCTAGAAGTAATGATTAAAATTTTTAAAAAAAAGTAATGATTAAAACGTATTGATTAACAGCTAAATTGACTAAATGGTAAATTGATTACCAGGTCACATCAATAAAATGTTGAAGCCTGAAGCGCTTTTCTTTGGACGCAAAAGCTACCCATATTAGTTCCAACCTTAAATCAATTTTGGAACAAAAATTAAGAGCCCCAAAACAAGTTGATTTATTTACTACATAATTCACGTTTGACCACGTGAACTCACAACCATTCAAGCATGACATTGAAATATTGTAATCATATACCACTACATTTATACTCTTATCCATTTTACCTAAACTAGCCATTTTACCCATTGTGTTGAACTATTTTGGTTTTAGTTTTTATTTCAGAAAACTTTATGATTGTTTTTTGGTTTAATGATTATTTTTGGAAATCTTGTTGAATGTTTTTGGGTATTATCATTGGTTTCGAAAAGGTTGAAAAATGGTTTTCATTTATTTACGTAATGCGGTATAATTCATTTGTATGGGAAAAAGATATTATGAGTTGTTTTACAGAATTGTTCTCAATAAATGGTTTGAGAAAGATAAATTAAAGAACTTAAAGAATAGAGTAATAAATAGTTATGAATATAATAAAAAAAGTAGCATTAATGCTTTATTGGTATTTTGAAAAGCAATATATAATCTAGGATAAAATGTTTTTTCGGAAGCGACGTATAATTTAGAACGGAGAGATGAATATTTTGTACCCAAGAAAGTTTTAAAATTATTACAACTAATTAATGCATATATAAAGGTAGCTAGAGGTAAATTAAATAGATGTAAGGAAGGTGGGTGGATATAAGGTAGCTAGAGGTAAATTAAATAAATGTACGGAAGGTCTGAATTAAATAGATGTAAGGAAGGTCTGTGGAACTAAACGTAGTAATGAGAAAGGTGGGTGTAACCATCCAACCAACCAATTAATGAAGGTAAACGTAGTAATTCATATAAACCAACTATCCATTATATTTTGAATATTTTTTTTAATATTTACTTTTTATTGAATAAACTTTATGTGGTTTCACTGTTTTATACTAGACCATCGACCCGTGCTCCGCACGGGTCTTGCTGACTAAAGAGGCACCTATTTGTCTCTCCAAAATACTTGTCAAGAACAACATATTATTCAAAAAAAAAGATAGTTCTCATATACTTCCTCC
>Ga0315914_1008665_pt1 | contig 13440 bp, 4 predicted proteins | sample MpolenodulesMG_FD_203920 | JGI IMG/M metagenome (GOLD analysis project Ga0315914, IMG submission 203920) | Medicago polymorpha root nodule microbial communities from Los Angeles, California, United States - elongated nodules | ecosystem: Host-associated > Plants > Roots > Nodule | place: USA...
ATACAAAAGCTTTAAGTTCCAATATTCAAAGTGATTACCAACCTAAGTTCCATGTCTAGAACAAAAGTATTGATAGAAGATTATTCTAACCTAGATTCAAAAGGTATTTTTCAATCACAATTCAAATCCATAAGATCAACACATAGGAAGCACGAATAATATCAATATCATAAGACAAATTAGATACACACAAAATCTCAATCAAAAGGAATACATACTAATAGAGTTAACTACATTTAATCCCAACAAAAGAAAAGAAAAGAAAAGATGAAATGGAACCAAGCCATGATGTTTCAATGATCTTGTGTCTTCCTTCAATCCTTGTGCTCCTTGCTCTTTAGAGTCTCTCTGGTCTTTCCCTTGTTTCTCTCCTAAAGTGGTCTCTAATAATCTGGTATGATTCTATGATCTCTTTTGCTCTGATGTGAATGAAGCCCTTTTATATTTTTTCTGTCTCAACTCGCCTCGCGAGTAGATGTGCTCGCCATGGCGAGTTGAGCTTTCTTCCCCAGTGGTTTCTGCCACGTCAGCTTTGCGGGGTTAGGCCGCCTTAACTCGCCTCCCGAGTAAATGCTCGCCATGGCGAGTTGTGCTCGCCCTGCACTCGCCATGGCGCATGGGAGGCGAGTAACTATGCCTTCCTGCCTTTGCTTACTTTTACTACTCGCCATTGCGAGTTGGAGGCGAGTAACTTCAACTTTCTGCCTCAGCTCGCCTTTGAGCTCGCCGTGGCGAGTTGACCATTGCATTTCTTCATGTTTTCTTGTCTCTAAAGTGTCCAGGCGTGCGTTTTCCTACAAAGAGTTGGCATTAGATGTGAAAAGCATAATCGAATGATTCTTCAGTATTTGTGAGCTTTTCGCAGGATAACTTGCAAACCAAGTAATCAAAGTGCCTAAAATATATAGTCTATTTAACTCATTTTTGACACTTATCAGTTACCTTATTGAAGGAAATTTTACCATTCACCTAATATTCTTCATTAATAACCTATTTTTATTTTTGATTTTTTTAAATTCATCTTATTAAGTTCACCGTTTCTACTTCATTCACATAAAAAACATACCATATGGATTATGTAAGAATCATGAATTTTCTGTGGATTATGTATGATTTATGAAATTTTGAATAGATTATGTTTATAAGTTGAAGTTTTTTGGTAATTAAAAAAAAGTTATTATTTGTAAAAAAAATAAATTAATCAAAAAACCACGGGTACTCATGAATACCCATGGATACCTCAATACACGCGGATACCCGGATAGTGGGTACCCACAAGGGTACGGGGCGGGCACGAGTATCATATTTATTCAACGGAGCGGGGACGAGTATCATACTACCTGTACCCACGGGTACCCATACTCGATAATAAATTAAGTAAATTATTTAAATATCCTTATATATCTTATCTTATTACTTAAAATTGTTACCTTATTGAATGAAATTTTACCATCCACCTAAGATTCTTCATTAATAACCTATTTTTATTTTTGATTTTTTTTAATTCATCTTATTAAGTCCACCGTTTCTAGTTTATTCACATCAAAAAACATATCATATGAATTATGTAAGAATCATGAATTTTCTAAAGATTATGTATGACTTATGAAATTTTGAATAGATTATGTTTATAAGTTGAAGTTTTTTGGTAATTAATTTTTTTTTATTTGTAAAAAAAATAAATTAATTAAAAAACCCACGGGTATCCATGAATACCTTAATACTCACGGATACCCGCATAGTGGGCCGCATAGTGGGTACCCACAAGGGTACAAGACGGACACGAGTATCATACTATTTGTACCCATGAGTATCCATTGACATTCCCAGTCTAAGTTAGACCCTTAATTATAAACCAAAATCAAATCAATTTAGACAAAAAAAGAAGAATGATAATCGGTGTCTTTGGGAATTTAAATAAAATATTATAATAAGTAACTTTACAACAAAAAATTGTATAATTATTGTTAAGACAAAAAGTAATAATTTGTACAAAATTTATGCTAGTGAATTTCTTTATTGAATTTTGTTAAAGAGTGCTCCTTGGATATTTTTTAAGGATTCTTAAAAAAAAAAAATTAAAAATGTCAAAGACTTTAATTTCTGATGTAATAAATACACAATTTTTCATTAAATCTTACTCCCTCCGTTTTTATTTAAACAACAATATGGACCACATACATCATTAAATGAATGAATTTAAAAAGTGAATTTTGTTTATATTTAGAAACGGATGGAGTATCATTTACACCATCCGGACACTATTATAAACAAAAATATGCATTTTAGATTCATTAATTGAATAAATAAAAAAAAAATATTTTTCCTTGTAATAGTAACCAGAAAATGCAAGTGCTTAATAAGTGCTTAGGACATTGTAAGCATTCCCTGTGTAAAAAAAATAAAAAATAAAAATCGTAAGCATTCTCACTTTGATAACAGTTTTCTTTCTCATATTCGTATTACTTTTCCTCTAAATTATCAACTAATTGTTGAAATAACACTTAAAAAAAATGCAGTCCCTCTCGCTCCCAAATTTTGAATTGCAAAACATTGGACAATGGATACTCAACTGTGGAAAATGTCGCTGGTGAACGTCACACAACCGGAGCCAGTCAGTCAACCCGGAAATTTGCCTCCTTGACCTTGTATACCACGTGTCAATCTCTTTTTCTGTTCTATTTTTTATGTTTATTGCAATTGCAACTTTCTTAAAAGCAAAAAATATTAGTAGTAGTATACTCGTAAGGAAAAGAAAAAAAGTGATAGAGGGAATAGAATAGAAGAAGAGTGTGAAAAAGAGATTTTATCTTATTTTCGGCGGAGGCCGTTGATTGCGGTTGAGAATAAAGCGCTCTGACAATTGGGACAGTCTTTTGTGTTGAGTTTTGACCACAACCTCTCTTTCCCATTCTCTCTCACGCTGTAACTTTATCATGTTAATTAATCAGTTTATTCAGTTCGATATTTAAGGATTCTTTCTTAACGTCTTATCTTACTTCTGAGTGTTATGTCATTCAAGTAAAACAATAGTGGTAAACCACGTTCTTTTTTATATAAAAAATAGTGATAAACCAAGTTAAGAGTGTAATAGTAGAAATTTAAAATGTTTCTCACATATTAGTATATTACTACCAGCGTAATAATATTCTCACGTACTATGATGTGTTGTTACCTTTTTTTTATTTTTTTTAAGAAAAGTGATTTGTTTTTTTTAGGGGAAGGAAAGTGATATGTTGTTAATGTATAAAATTCAACTCAAAATAGTAATTGTTGAAATTAATTTTAACTCAACCGAGAAATATATAGTACTCCTTCCATTCCTTTTTAAATGTATTTTTAGAAAATTAGCACCAAAATAGCGATGTGTATTTTTGCACATTTTCTTTCCATTACCTTCATATTAATCCACCAATAAATTCATATTTTTTTGCACACACTTTATATTTTCAATAAATTTAATATGTTATCTTTCTCTCTTAACAAACAATTGTAGTTATTATCTTTTTCTCCAACAAATTCCTATTTTTTTGCTCTTTCTCTCTCATAACAAACAATTGTCAATTTTCTAAATATTGTGCACATCGTTTTAATTATTTTAAGTCAATATAAAAATTATTTCAACTTCACATTAATCAAAAGTTAAGAAAAAAATTAACTTTCTTCCAACTCCTTTAATCAAAGTTAAGGCTTCAACTATGACTTCAACTAATGCTAGAGTCCACTTGAAATTTTTAACAATTGTTACTTATCTTATTTATAGAATTTTAACTCCTATTGGAACCATTATTTGGAACAAAATTTTGTTTAAATTTGAAGATAACAAGAAACAAACTTTGTTTTTAAAAAAGCAAACAAACTTTGTTTAAAAAAACAAATTTTAGTTTTCCAAATAGATAACATTAATTAGTTTTATTGAAAAAATAAAAGTAATTGACAAAACGTATAATTGACAAATCGTACCCCAAAAATATAAAAAAGACAGTTAAATAGGAACAAAAAATCACTCTAAAAAGACAATTAAAAAGGAACAGAATGAATACACATTTAAGTTTATACTTATATACCACGTACACTTTTCATTTTTGCACAAAATAGACTGTATTCCTTCTTTAACAAGTACTGGAATACTGATACTCCAAAATGTAAAAACTATAGTATACTTTTAGTGAGAGTATAAAATATTCCTTTATTTTCATACTAATTTTGATTTGTGGTAATTTTCACTTGGGATACTGTCGGTGCCAATAGAGAATTGGTTTCAGACGTCAAAATTAAATAGCCATGAGTGTTGTTTGTCGAGTTGTCGGGTTAGGATTGTCTGCAATGATGTTCCAGGAGGTACCACAATAACTATGTGAACCCTATTAACCCGCACCGCACCGCTGTGGCGCTGTGTATCTCTGTTAGTTACAGTTCCTTTGGGTGTACAATTGCTTCGATATCTTTGTTTGTTGTTATTTTTTTTTATGGATCTTGTTAATTATGTTCGGGACACTCGTAAGAAAAATTAAAAAAAAGAAATAGTTTTATTGGAAATATTAATTTTTACATTTTTAAAATTTTGAAGACTTAAATAGCTAAAACGTCTTTGTAATAGCGTGTTTTTATTTTTGTTCTTGATTTTTTTTTTCTTTTTAAAACAACCCTTGTAAATTAATAACTTTTTGTTTTTCGTTCCTCTCTTCAAACTCTGTTGCAAAAACATCTTGTTGGCTAACATGTGACGTGGGGGGTGTCGACTTGGCTAAACACGCTTATGTGAACTCACATGTGATCCTTAACTATATTACAGGGACCAAAACCAAAAATGAAAAGGTACATAGAGACGAAATTAAAAACACCTTAATAAGAAAATTTAAAATTTAGATGACCTTTCGGATGATATATGATTATATTACAAGGACCAGAACCAAAAACGAAAAGGTGGACAAAATTAAAAATCACGAAGTTACAAATTTTGAAATAAAAAACCCTTGTTGTTTTCATCTTCTTCCTCTCTCTACCATTTTCTTCTTCTTCTTCTTCTTCTTCGCTAGTGGAATCACATGCTATGTTAACAATGTATTCATCAACCATTAAGTCTCTTTCTCCAATTGAATTCCACAACTTCTACAAAACTGAGGAACATGATTTAGGGGTGCATAAGAAGAAAAATATGGTGTATAATATATATATATATAAAAGATGGAAACAACAAGGGTTTTTTATTTCAAATTCTTTAACTTCATGAATTTTAACTTTTTATTTTTGGTTCTGGTCCATGTAATATAGTCGGGGTTCACTTGTCTGTCCATATAAGTGTGTTTAGCCAAGTCAACACCCGCCATGTCACACAATGTTAGCCAACAAGGCGTTTTTGTAACAAAGTTTGACGAGAAAGCAAAAAGTTATTAACTTACAGGAGTTGTTTTAGAAAAAAAAAAATACAGAGACATAAACAGAAAACATGCCAAATTACAGGGACGATTTAAATATTTAAGCCAACTTTAAATACACAAGTTTCAGAATGTTAATATTATATTTGGTTTTCTTAATTAATGTCCCTATAGCACCAATAGTTTTTTTTTTTTTTTTAATAATGTCTTGTCACCGCTATGGCTGTTGCATCCATTGTCTTCTGTTGCTCTAACCATGGGCGGTTCTATGGCCCGGCAACGCCGGGCACTCACCCCGGCTCCGACACGATTTTTTTGCAATTTCTTATGTAAATCCCTATGAATTTCTTATATAAACCCCTATAAATTGGGCAATTTCTTTAGATTTTTTGATTATTTGCTTGCAATTTCTCATGTCCCCTATAAATGTGTTGCAATTTTTTTTTACCCGAACTTTACATTAATCCTGGCTCCGTCACTGGTTCTAACCCTGCCTATTCCAAATAACTCCTCCAACACACCCAGCAGAGAGCCTAAGTAGTTGTTTTAGACTCTTTCGAACACATCCTGAAAACCAAGAAGGTCTTTTATCAATACGCTTCATCGTTTCCAATTTCTACCCTTTGTGTTTAATAATTGTCCTTGCTAGAATGTTTCTACCCTTAAGCCCATTATTGCTTCACTCGTTTTTAGGTTAAGAACATAACGAGGAAGAATGGACGATCAAAATTTAATGACACTTGTTAAAACTGAGAACTATTGAACATTCAATATGAAGAAAAAAAAACTTGGAAAAATAGTTTTTTTTTTGTTTTTTTTATATTCATGGTATTTGTTGAGAATGAAAAGTTGATCTTATTCAAACTATATACTTAAAAAAAAATCTTATTCAAACTATAAACTTGTATTTTTTGACATATTGACATGGATAACTAACTGCCACTTAGTTATAACCGTCTCTTATTAATTCTATTCACAAATTATTTTAATAAAAGACTTATCACAAACTCTACCAAAAAAAAAAGACTTATCACAAATTAACCAACTTGAATTACATTATTTTTTTTCTCCAAGTAGCCTAGTGGTTATAATTCACGATGAATAAATGGGGTGTCTGAAGTTTAAACCCGCCACTTGCAAATAATAATGCATTGTCCCTGTCAACTGAGTTATGCTCACATGGACAACTTGAATTACATTATAAGAGGCACCAAAATTAAGAATTTCCCTTCTTCCAAATAAATAAATGAATAAGAAGAATTTGCCTCAAATATGTTTTTTTATTACTAAAATACACGTGCTAATTTACTGAGATGGCCAATGACTGCCACATGCATGTTAGCCAGCATGTTTTTGTTTTTAGGATGAAAAACGTGAGGCCGTTACTCTTTCAATTTCAGTTAATTCAGACTCAGTTTTATTTTAGAAATTGAACAGTCTCATCAACTAATGTTGAGAGTTGAGACTGTCCGTCAAAGTCAGCTACTTTTTAAGAGAAACTCTTCAACTCAATTTTATGGTAAAAAAAAATGCACAATCGTAGTTAGAAATGGTGAGGTTTTTAGTGACAAAGGTACGTGGAAAATGGGTAATCATCTCAATCTCATGGTCTCGGTTGTGTCGTGTGGGAATGGGTAATTCATAGTTTTCCTTTGTTTCTACCACGCCGATTAGGGGGGGAAAAGACCAAACAAATCTTCAGTAGTGGGTTCGTCCGTTGATATGGGTATTGGCACTGGTCCCTGGGGACCTCAATAAGATATAAAGCTATTATTACATCTAAAGTACTATAGTTGTAAAAATTGGTTTTTATTTCTAATAAATGGAGTATTTTTTATGAAAAATATAAATATTTCTTTTAACAGAAAAATGCCAAAAACCGTCCAATTTCCTGAGGCAAAAATTACCATAGTAACAAACAATCACATTCACATATAAAAGTACCATTCTTGCTCAATCTCCATACCATAAGTCAAACAAATTTAATCTTCTAATTTAACCATAAGCAGCAGTAATTCCAATTCGGCCAAATAATTTAAAACCTCACCGACTCCTTGCTGTAAGGCCACATGACATTGTTCCTTCCTCATCAGAGTCGTTTATAGCCACTTCAAAATCCAAAATAAAAAATAAAATAGAAACAAATTACTACTTACCATTAAATTATTTAATGTAATTTATTTATTTTCAATTTTTTAATAGAAATATTATCTTTGTGTGTTCTTGATACCTTCCTTTTCACACTCTTCCCCTTAATATATAGACCCTCGAGTTCCTCAGTTTCCAATCCCTGTACTCTTCTCTTCTCTTCTCTCTCTCTTTTCTGAAACTTCTCTTTTTCCGCAAGGATTCTCTCCTTAATTAGCGGGATTATACGAAGTTTCAGTTCACTTAGGAAATCTCTCTCATCATGGAAACCATACCCACTTCCATCAACAGGTATTCCTTCACACACTCTCTCTCTGAAATTAATTGAATTGACATTCTCATTTATGAATTTGTTCTTTTGTGCAGTGGTTTTGGATGGAAATCTTCCTCCTTATTTCAACAATCCAATTGCTTCAACCTTCTTTCTCCTTCTTTCAAACCAAAACCCTCTCTCACCAAGTTTACACTCACTTGCTCTGCTGCCTCATCTTCTAATGGTACTCTCATTCTCTCACTTTTTTGTTTTTTGTTTTTCCTGTTAATTCTTCCCAATTTTGTTGCTTTATCTATGTAATGATAACATTTTTTGGTTTTGTTTCTTTTATTTAGACTTGTTACAATGACACCACAAAAAACATGTGTATTTTAGTACAAAAATTGACATTAGGCTAAAAATCCTGGATAAGAACAAAGGAATCCACTGCCATTTTTCCGTGATAACAATTCCACCATCATTGTCCATTGGATACGAACAAAGGAATCCACCACCATTTTTCCATGATAACAATTCCACCACCATTGTCCAGCAACCCAGTCATGCATGGCAGGAGATACCATATAGATGTGAGATTCTTCTATTTCCTTCACAATTTCGGTAAAGAAAGAATCATTGAACTGGTTCGCTGCAGCTCACAGGAGCAGCAGTTAGACATCATGACTAAGCCTTTAAAGTTTGAGTCTTCCTCTATTCTTAGAAACTAACTAGGTATCTTCAGAATGTGTAATAAAGCTGATTGAAAAATGCAATTCAGTTTAAGGAAGGATAGGTTAGTTGTTGTATTTCAATTAGCTTAGTTACTTTTTAACCCCCTAAGTGGGTGCCTGTTTGTTAGTTTGAGTTGGTTAGTTAGTTTTTAGTTCTGTTTGTTGAAGCTAATCGACTATTGTATATACCTGTATATGTAATGGAATTCGATAAGAAAGTTTAGTTTTTCCAAATTTCACCCTATTACCAGTCTTAACATATGTTGTATGCGAGTTATAATTTATAATGCAAGGTTTCCAATATTTTCTATTTGGGATATTAATTTTCTATATAGGTGTTCTACTGCTAGCATTTAGTATAAGACATACATGTTACTAGTTGAAGAAGACCAATTTAGACTGAATAAATGGTGAATATTTCATGATTAGCCCCCTTTTGGATGCTATTATCATATTTTATATAGTTTTTTCCTTTTTCTTGGGCTGAGGAAATGCATCTTCGCAATGTGATGGAGTTCATCCAAATAATCTCGTTATTTGTAAACAACAGTATGAAAAAAAAATAATGCTTTAAGAGATGTTGGTAACTGATATATGTCAGCAAGTGTGGAATTGAAAAGTTGGGATGGGAAAACCAATCTATGTGCTTGTTGTAAAATTATTCAGAGTGATAGGGTGAACAGTTATTTGGGACTGCAATGTAGAGTTAATGAAGATGAAATAGCATTAAACTTTGAGAGATGAGATAGTGCAGTAATTGTTTATGATTTGTTTGAAGTTGCTTCTAACTTTAGCTTTCCATGTACAAGGAGACAACGGTATCATTTTAGTCTTAGAAGGTTGATACTGGATAGTTTTTCTCTCTTAACCGGTTCTTGTATTCAACATTATGCTCCCTCAAAAACATTTTTAGCAATGGGACTAAATAAATGTTGAAATGGTTTGATGGCCATGGTTCTAATGTCAGTCCATGTTTCTAATGTCAGTCTATGTGATTTTGGCCTAGTTTGGATTAGGTTTTAGCTCATTGGGGCTTCTGATAATGATTTTACTCTGTTAGCATAGAAACTAACACCAACTAGGTGTCGTTGTAATTCAGGGTTGAATTAAACCATGTTAACAATAAGCACTATGTCTTTGTTAGTAGTGATACTGATTTGCAACTTTTGTTCATCTTGTTTTTACTAATAATTACTAACAATAGTAATACCGGATGTTTTAAAAAAGGAAAATGATATTTTGACAACCTTTAAGTTGTCCTACAACGTATTAACATGCTATACATGTAGTTTTTTATTTTTTAAATAATTGTCTCACCACCTCGATTTGCGTGCAGTGCATGATTTTGGAAGGCAGGCATATGGTGTGGATACCGGACAACTCATTTGAGTTGTTCATATATCATGGCTCTTTAAAAAAAGTCCGTCTTGTTTTGTTAAGGCATTTATGGCCTGTATTATATACTTAGTTTACTATATATCATATTAACTAAGATAGATTTGTTCATACACTATTTCACCATTCATATGTTCAAATGTTGGTAAGATAGATAGTGGTTATTAGTAGTCAGGGTATCCCTAAACCATCTGCTTAAAACTCTTTCAGTGTCCTTTAGTTCATCGACCAAACTACTTACTTGAGACTTCAAATACTATGGGATAGTAGGGCCGAGAGAATCCGTTGTAAACATATGTATATTTGGTGAAATATTTTTAATTAAATTTATGTTAGTTATAATGTGTAAGCCTTAGTTCAGTATGATATTGATATTAAACAGCTAGTGTTATTTTTTCACTCTTTTCAGATTGACATGAGAGCTAGGATTCGTGGAAACAAAGGGTATTAATGATGCCATACATCGGAAAACTGTGGTATTGTGCTGTCCAGTTTTGGTACTTTCATTAGTTTATTCAAGACAAGATGAATTCAACTCAAAGTGAAAGATGAGAATCAGTCAGAGAAGTGGAAAGCTCTGTAATAATTGTTTGAGATCATGGCATTGTAAAGTTTTCATGCACATGAAAGAGGAATTTTGATATGTTAGGGAGAAACATTAATAGACAATACCCCCAAGGGTTGGATGAATATAATAATCAAGTCATACTTTCAATTTATTTCATAATTCATCATCAAAAATGTTATGAACTTGTTTAAGGAAGAAGTTTTTTATGAATATGTATGTAGTTGTTGACCGCTAAATATTTACAATCACTATTATATTATGTATGTATCTTGTTTAATTTTCAAACAAAAGCTTCTCATTTTTTTCAAACATTTGTCTCGTCTATGGTTAATACAATAATAAGGTTTATTATTATTTATAATATAATTATAGGACTTTCTTCACACTTTTAATTAACTGGTTGATCAATGAAGGGCAACCTTTTAAGTAATTTTTTTTTACGGTACCTTTTAAATAATTTTGATCCGTGATAAACATTTGTTTCTTGTACGGTCAATGCAATAAATTATAATTGAGCAACTAAAATTTTAGAAAGTCGAAAAGCAAAACTAAAACTATAACCTAAACTTTATAAAACCCTTCTTCTTTTGAAGGGAAAACCCATTGTTATCGTTGCAGCTATTTCAATAGCTTGCAAGTCTACCTATAATGCACAAGGAAAAAAAATTGACCTCTTAAAATTCACGGGGTAGTACCCTCCAAATTCCATCTCCATTAGGGAAGAAGTTTTGCAATATTTTCTTCAAATAATTACTGCAGACTAAGAAATGAAATAGTTGATTGAATATTATGAAAAATAAGTTCTACAAGGGCAAATAAATATTATAAAATTGAAATTTATTTGGGTTTGCTGAAATTAGGCTTAATTCATCCTTATAAAATTAGTTGATTTCCATTCATGCATTACTTGCAAAGAGTTGTTTTATTAGCTTTATTAAATTGAGTTATTATATTCATCTAAGCTTGATTTAGTTGGCAGAAATATTAATATATGTAAGAGTTGAAGTTTGAATTCTGGATACCGCATCTATTCATTTAATATATGTGTTTCTAGTCATTAGACTACTTGACAAAAAAATGAATTATTATTTTAAAATTTATTACTTTATACCTTTTTTTTTTGGAAAAATTTATTGCTTTATACTGTTTTTTCTTTTGAAAGAATTATTACTTTATACTTTATCACAAGATAAATATGAGTGTGTATTCCTGCGTTACATTAGATCTAACTAATGACCTAGATTTATTAAAATAAAAAGTAAGACCGTCAACATATGTTCACACACAAACATGCCGTTATGTCTTTTTCATTTGCCTCCCCTCAGTTGTGTCAATGTTTGTCGAACATTAAAGAATTGCAACTAATTGGTGTTTGCAAACATACTTTTGTAAAAGATGGACATGCTTTAATTAGTTCTGTTTACTTATATAATATATGTTTACCAAGATCATGAAGAAAGCGATCGATTTTGTAATGTTCCTCCGAATAATTTTAAAGTACATAGGCCATTTTTTATCACCTTAATTTCAAACTAAGTTTCAATTTCAAACTAAGTTTCAATTTATTTGTTTGTGTGTTAAAGGCCAGAACCTAATTTATGGCCATGAAGTATTAAAGTTTCAAATTTTAGGGAACACAGTAGATATCAAAAATGACTTTAATTTTGCACTTTGCAACAATGTAAAAATGTTTGGTGAAAGAAATTGCGATCCCGTCACTTTGTCATCTTTGCCTTTTCATTTTCGAATGGATGTAGATATTTTCCGCAAGCATCTTCTAGATTTACAGATTTCAAGGGATTTGAAGAGGATGAAGAAACATAACAGAGACAAAATTGTATGTGAAAATGTTTAAATGTTCTCAATTTTATCTTCAATAAATCTCAACCATTGATTTAATCAAATGTTATTTTCTGGTCCACCGGTGAGGGACTTAATTGAACCCTCACCCTAAAATCCATCATCTATCATATATAAATGCTAGATGTGAGAGTAGATTAGTTCATAACCTATTTTTTTTCCTTTACAAAAAAAAACCTATATTTTTATCAACAAAAAGAAATTTACTAAAAAACGCTAGAAGGAGGGGTTGAACCTCCGACCTTGTGGTTAACAGCCACAGGCTCAAAATTTATTAAATGGAGGATCAAAATTTCTTTTCAAATATAAGGCTTAGGATGCCACATTTTACAATTTCATAAAATACTTAAATAAAGGACTAAACTAAAATCTCTTGGGATCAAAGGAACAAAGGTTTATCAAATCATTTAGAATCCAACAGACGATTGAATTTCATCTTTAAAATAGTTTGCGAAATTAGAGACCTAACCAATGACACTTAATTTTAATACAATTTATTTTTTTGTTTGTTTCATCTCACTCAAATTATTATAGTACCAATATGATATTAGTATTATTTGTACTTTTACCATTTTCCTAACATAAATGTGCAATAACTATTAAAATATTATTTGATAATTCAAATTAATTTTTTTTTAATTTTTCATTAGTTACACTTATCAATTATCCAATTTTTTATAAAAAGATTTACAAGTGTAAACATAAATAACCAACATTGGTAAAAGAGTGAGAACAATGTGAGTAAAAGAGTATGCCCTTAAAAAAAAAAGTTGTACAAATATCATTTCTGATAATTTAAACAACACTAGCAAAACTGTTAACTCAATTATTTTAGCAGTTGTGTTTAAAATGTTGATTATTTAAATTTACACCTATAATCATACTCATAAGTCTTCAAAACAATTCAACTTGATTAAAACAATCTCTTCAACATTAAAAAAAAAAGTGCTTATTGCAATATTTTGTATAGATAAATCTACATCTACATCTACATCTACTCTATCAATACTCAACATCTAATTTGATATCAAAATTTGATGTCAAAACAACACAAACTCTTTAGAAATTTTTTTCATAGTAAAACATTGTTAAAGTATTTTTGACAGT
>Ga0315914_1008666_pt1 | contig 13437 bp, 10 predicted proteins | sample MpolenodulesMG_FD_203920 | JGI IMG/M metagenome (GOLD analysis project Ga0315914, IMG submission 203920) | Medicago polymorpha root nodule microbial communities from Los Angeles, California, United States - elongated nodules | ecosystem: Host-associated > Plants > Roots > Nodule | place: USA...
AGAGAGAACGCCATGGCGGGTTTGATTCATCACCATTTGTATAGAGGAAAAATGGGTGAAGATGGCCCATCTTCCTCATTCATCTTCACCCGCTCGACCCGAAACTCGTCGAAATCGTAGGTGAAAAATTAAACTACTCATTAGGCACCTTCATTTGCAAATATACCCCTTAAACTACCAAAAATATCCCCTCAGTTTGCAACTCCCAATTACTGGGTTCAAGAGTTAAAAATTGATCTAGGTTAAGAAATTAACAGATTATCCAAGATCGGGAGTTACGAACTGTCCTTAACACAGAACCAGAAGAATAACACATAATAGGTTATTTAAATATTTTTTAAGATATATTTCCTATTAATATCCTATTAAAAATCTGAGGCGTTACAATAACTCTCGAACTTGAGAGATCGGGATTTAATTCCCAAATTGTTTGGATGTTTAGAATGGAGGGGGGCTATTTCTGAATTTCGATGGACTTGCGGTGAGCAAATCAAGACGCCTATTGAGCAATTTAAAAAAAAAGTGCGGAGATTGATAACTATATGACAACCGCGATGTGGGCTAGATTGGGACCGAACTCACCCATTGTCCAACCCTACTACAAAGACATGAACCTGTACACACTCACCAACTCTCTCTCTCTCTCTCTCTCTCTCTCTCTTTCTCTCTCTCTCTGATGTATTTAAAGATTATTTACGAATATTAAAACTGTAAATAATTTTAACATGAATTTTTTTACATTTTTTTATGTTATTAATATTATTTGAATAATTTTTATTTCTATTAATCGTGCATATAGATGCTTACCAAATTCCCTCAAAAAAAAGATGCTTACGAAATGTTACTCTTTATTTTTCCGAAAAAAAAATGTTACTCTTTATGTTACTTTTTTCTTTGTCGAGAATATCCTTAGACAAACTTGTCTTAAATTTTTTTATTCACATAATGTTTTACATAATTTGAATAAAACTGAAATTATTATTCATTGTAAAAAATCAAATTAGTTAATTTAAATAATTTTTTAATTTTTTTTAAGGCGTATTTTTTTAAGGGTCTTGTTAATGAGTGTTCCGGAGAAGTTTTTAAACATCCTAATATAAGCAATAATTTTTTTTAAAATCAAATATTTCGATTTTCAATGTATTAATTACACATTTTTTTTTATAAATACTTACTACTTATACTTCTTAAAGAGTGTCCTGGTACACTCTTTAATTTTATTTTATTTTGGTACAAAACTTTTTTTTTTTTTTAATTAGCTATATGGAGAGAATAATTTGATAGATTCCTTCGGACGAAGTTTTTCAAAATAACGTGTATTTAGCTTACTTGACCTTTTAAGTCAAATATGATTTGGACAATTGATAAATTACATTAATAGAGTCAACAAGTTAGGCTACAAAGTGGAGAGTGAAATCAGATAGAAAGGGATATTCCTACGTGGAAATTGATTTGAAATTTTAGAGAAAGAATGCAATCCGTCCAAATTAATTGTTAAATGCTGGTCCCATGAACAAGTTGGAAACAACTTTCCAGCACACAAGATTAGTGATCCAGATACTATGCAGTTTAATTTGTGATGCCACTAGCTGGTTTTCCTTAGAAAAAGCCAGATGATTCCACAAAAAAGGGAATGATATGCAAGTTCGGAAATTTCCTAACGTATACTTTTTTGATGAAATTTGGAAGCTCCTAATTAAAGATAATTATATCGAATAGAAATCAGGCATGTCTGGTGTATGATCATTCACGATGTTATTATATTGACTTATGATGTATGTACATCTATCTGGTCGTGGACCCAGACAATTATTATTTAGGTCATACCATTCGATCAACAGTTGCCAATTTGGATTTATCATGATCCTAGTAGACGTATTTCATAAACAATTTTTTTTTTTCTTGAAAGAATGTCTTTCATAAACATGTTATGATCTAAGTAAGTAGGTTTATTTGATTAAAAGAACCAAGTAGACTCCTTTCCTTTTGTTTCGACACAAAATATCAAGTAACCTATATGATTTCATAAATGATTGTATCTGGTCGGACGTTCGGTGCGGTTGTTTTAGTTGTTTGTGAGCGGCGGGATGTACGGGTAGACACTGCCTTTAGAAAAGAGGGATTAGGGTAGAAAAATATCGTACTTTAGGGGATTTCTAAGAGTTCCCATATATAGTGAGGAGGTGCAGGAGCCATTATGGGCCACACTCGCGATGCTTGACGATTACGAAATAGTGGCAGTCGTAACCGTCAAGGCGGAGTTTTAGGGCATGTTAAGGAGCCGCTACTAGTTCGTTTGAACCGGTCTCCTGAAGTTCTACGAGCACCCCCTCGCGGAGAGAGGGTGTGTTAGGAGCAATTGACCCAAATGTGGAATTGGGCTTATTTTGGTTTGAGCCTATGTAAAGGGGCCATAACTGGTATCCCCTAAATCGTTGCTCTTGAATAAGAGTGATGACTTTGAGCGAAACAATTCGTGCGGGGCGAACCTGATGCTCGTGAGAGACTAAGAGGTATCGAACGTAGTGTTCATATTGTACTTTGTTTAAAGTTGGTGGGAATCTTTGAAACTGTCGCTGCTCGGAACCAATAGCCTTTGATATTCTCGCGAAAAGCAGACAGATAGATAAAACAATTATTTTCATTTGTAAACTGATGTTTGATATGTTGTAAACTACTAGAGCTTTAACCCATAACTACCGTGAGTGGTGCAGCGCCACCACACGTATGGTAGCGCCAGTTGTAGAGGTATTGCCTTTTCGTTTTTCTTTTTGAATAGATTAGTTCGCGAAGGCGGTCTGACTCAACCTCACCTAAATCGAACTGATTGGTGAAGGAAGGGTTGATTCGAATGTTGAATTCACTTTTTTTCCCTCTTTCCCTTTCAAGTTAGATATGGCTAATGAACAGAATCAGATACTCCACGCGTAATTAGATGCCTCTTGGATATGGAATGAAACTTAAGATACTACAAGCATGTACACTTACCAAGAAACGTTGAGCTGCCTTTCGTCGATGTTGACTCCAACAATGGAAAGGATTTGGCGGTGTGTCTGCCTATGACGAATAACATGATCTATTCTCGCTACCTGGAGAACATGATCTCCCATGTATGAGGTCGTCTTTAAGGAGATGGACCTACGTCTCCCCTTCTTGGAATTTCAGAAGGAGATATTACAATGGCTTGAATAACCCCTTCTCAATTGCATCATAACTTTTTTTCCTTCATCCGCACCTTTGAGCTGGTGTGTGAGTTTCTAATGCTGAATCCCACCATCACTTTCTTTTTCTCGATCTTTGCGTTGCAACGAGCGATAGAGAAGGACAGGGGAAAAAGTTGGGTGTCCTTGTGGCAAAGGAAGAAGTTCTTCAGCATTTTTGTGGATTTCATTCGGAACTTCAAGGACAAATATATCCTTGTTAGGCCAAAAAATGAGGGTGGCTTAGACAGTTTTTGAAGGTGGAGAATCATGTTCAAGAGGATGGAACTCTAGCCCCTGAACATGACCCCTGGTTCCCTTTCTACTACTGCAGGAACCACTTTAGATATCATCCTTCTAATTTCCTCTTTTAGTATGGTCGTTTGACCAAGCCAGAGACTGCTGACTACGATAAGCTTTGGGCTTATGTTATCAAATTTACCCCCTATAATGGGAATGTGATGCACGACTTTAAGGGTAACGTATGTACCCAGAAGCATCACATTAATACCACTGCTCTTGTGAAATCGTCAGATCTGAAGGGTCTGAGAGGTTAGTTTTGTTGTACTTTTGTATTTGCACTTGATTTTTATGGCTTAATAATTCCTTTCGAATTTTGTGCTCGCAGGTTCCATGGTAAATCTACAAGAAACTCTTAAAAGGTTGAACAACAAGGGATCCCAAAACCCTGCTAGTTTCAAGGTATGGGTACATCCTCGCGTCTAAGCTTCCTAACCAACACGACTAAGCAGGTTGAAATGACCGTGTCCTTGGACCAGACGATGATCGATCTAGTTGATCACCCTTCCAAAAGGATGTGAGTTGAGAACTCGTCAAATGGAAGGTGACGAAGGAGTGAAGGCGTGCTCAACACCTCCGACAGCCCACATCTGACCCTCCCGAATGTCTGGTATAGTCCAGACAAGTTTGGCTCCCACACCACCCTCCGTTTGAACGACTTTGAGCTTCACATCATCAACGACTTGGGAGAGGCTGGAATGATCCAGGCGATGACAGATGGGATAATACGGGCGATGAAGGCGCTGGGAGTGGCCATTCTTGTAAACAACTCAAGTTTATGGTCTACTATAGGACAAAACTGAGCTGGTTGTCAAGGTGACTAAGCTGGAGAATGAATTTACCAAAGTAGAGGTGAACCTCCAAGCCATCGACGACCTGCACAACAAGAAGAAAGCCTTTGAGGGCGAGAAGAAAATCTTGGAGGATGCTTTAAAGGTGTCAAGTGCTCGGGGTGAGAATGAAAGAGCTTGGTGACTTGGACCGTGCAAGGCTTATAGCAGAGGTCGAGCAACTTGAAAAGTTTTTGGTGGAGCACTCACCATGGATTCAACAATTTTGTGGCCCGCATGAGGGCGGTCAATCTTGGAATCGAACTCGTGACCACTCGAATTCACTATTTGAAAGACGTGAAATCTTCTATTCTGTGACTTTTGATGTACATGGACATAGTGCTCATGACAATGTGTAGCCCTATGTGGTTTACACCAAATTTGTATAATATAATTTCGTTTATTTTTATTTTACTTCGTATGCTCGTTATGCTTCACTTCCTTAATTTCTTATTAATGTTTTAATTTTCTAGTATTTTGTGAGACCGGTTCATTCGAAGCATAAACCGTTGATAACTTGAATTTATGCTTTGTATGCTCGTTTATTTTGTGAGGGATTCTTATAAATGCTCGTTTCTAGTACTTGTATGAAATGTATGTCTTATTTCTAAGTGGTTTGCATGACTGTTTAGGGCGAAGTTTAAACAATTTGTAATCTTGATGTCTTAGCGTGTTCATATCTGATAGCTGTTTTATTAGAATGATTTTAAATCAAAACTTGGTTCGATCTGCAAGGGTGGCCTCCTCACCCCCTTCCCCCCCGAAGTTGTTGGTTCATGTATTAAGTAACAACTTGTGGTTCTTTAAATTTCGAGGCTGCATATCATTCTGCATTAGCCCTACCCTACATGCCAGGCTGTGATGTAGTAGTTTGTAGCTATCATACTGAGGAGAGAGTGGTTATGTAGAGTAGATTCCACCAACCCAGTTGATGTGTTTTTGGATATACAAACTGTCATGAATTTTTATTCCGTTGTATCTACTCGTCAGTTCAAGATGTGCATTTGTCCTTTCCGAACTCGGTGTCTATTTACTTGTTGATGAACGGAAAGTGAAAAACCTAGTCTAGACTTTAGAACTATTCGTAGAGTAAGATTAAAGGCTTACTTGTTAGTTGCACTTGTAGTACATCTTTAGTTTTTTGGCATTCCATGTCCGAGGGATTGGTCCTTTAACGGGGTCTTCAAGGCCGTAAGCTTTCGTCCTTGTTTTCAACTGAATTCGATAGGGTCTCTCCAAGTTGGCACAAGTTTCGTATGTAAGCCGAAAAGGAGATACGTCGGTGGTTGAATGAGGAGTGGTGTAATATTCCGCGTAGGATGACTCGATTAGTAGACTTTGGTTTCCCGTTTGTTTGGAGATGCTTGACCGAGGTGAAGTTGTGTTTGATGTTTAAGTTTTTTAAGTAATCTCGAAATTTCCGATCAGTGAATTGTGCCATGTTGTTAGAAATCACGAGGGCTAAGGCTCCGAACCTTGCAAGTAAGTTTCTTTTGAAGAAACTAAGCACGTTCTTCGCCGTTATCTTTGCAAGGGCATCTGCTTCTATCCACTTTGTTGAATAATCCACTGCGACAACCAGATATTTGACCTGTCCCGTAGCTTTGGGGAATGGTCCCAATAGATCGATTCCACACCATGCGAACGACCATGGTGAAGAGAGTGATGTTAACTCGGCTGGGGGAGCTATGTGCATGTCCCCATGTTTCTAGAATTTGTCGCATTACATAAACCTAAGACATTACCATCATAAATTAGTCAAATATTGGATAAATTACTAGGGCAATACAAACCAAGCAGCATATAGTGATACACCACAAACAGGATCCCCGACTCCGACCAATCTCCAGTTTGCTTCAGCAGTCCTGTTGAGAATAACATATTTCACAAACAATTTGCCAAAGGAAATTTTTTTCTTCTTAGGCCACACTTTGACCTGATTGAAAGTGATCTCCTTGGACACTTGATTATCAATCACCTCTAGCTCAGGAATATTGGTCTTTTCAACCCCAAGAAACTTGTTGATGGTTTGGGAGAGAAATTGACACATTCTCCTCTAACATAGACTTTTTAGTACTCCTTCCTAAGAGGATAATCACAAACATAAGAGATATACACACGAAACTCCTTCAGCAGCTTTCTTTCCAGGGCTAGCGTCCTACTATTCAAGATAGTATTCTTGAGAATATCAATTGTACTCAAATTGACCCAATGCAATGTTGGAACATCTTGTTCAACATTATACTCTTTTAACATTTCCTTTACCCACACAAGGTTAGATCAACTACCACCAGCTGTTGAGTACTCAGGTCTAGCAGTAGATTAGGACACACAATATTGATTCTCACAGACAAAGAGATTTGATTATTTCTTGAATAGAACAATCTGAGATCATACAGACAAACTAGAGGGGTACAATCATACCTTCTTTCATTCTAACACAAGAACATATCTTGAAAGAAAGTAACAAATTTCAACATTACTTCAAAAGAACATCTTGAAAAGTAATGCTCAAAAAAGCATTGGAACATCTCCAAGAACATCATAGGCATACACAGCGGAATAGAGATAGAACCTAGCCTCACAGAAAAACGAAGGGAGAAACAAACTCCCACAAAATAAAACAGAGAGAAATAAACTCTCACAAGTAACTAACTTCAGAGAAAAATAAATTCTCAAAATAGGATGTAGGAACATCTGGTAAGACATCAGTACACCAGAAGCACAACACACCCATATCCATCCGTAGATCAATTATGTATATTAGAATCATGACATCATCAGGCTAGTTAAAAATAATGCTCCCCCTTAAAAAAAATCAAATACCTCCTTCCGTGTAGCTGTCCATGAGTCCAGAATTTATCTTCCCTGGAGCTCACCCAAAATTAGGTAGGGTGTCTGCTCTGATACCAATTGAAATTCTGGCGGGCTAACTTTCAGATGTTTTATACAATGTTTCAACATCAGACACGAACATAATGTCGAGTAAGATGTTTTAACATCGAGCTAGCAGAAAACAAACAGAACAAGGAAAATATAACGGATGTTGAAATTCTAGCGCGTTAGTTAGAAGATGTTCTATGTGATGATCCAACACCAGAAACACAGAAAACAGATGTTGCGTTTAATGTTCCAACATCATGCTAACAATAAAATATGCATAAAATGTTACAACTCTAGACGTAGGACCTACCCGTATTGACTTCAACCTAGGAACTCCTAGATCTGAGATACCATCTCACTATCCTACAATCAATCACAACCCCTGTGATTATCAGATTAAAACACAAAATGATGAAGTTACCTTCAAGCACAAACTACAACCTTGCTTTAAAGCTTTGGTGTAGCACACGAGTTACAACTCGATAAACAATCCTTAACATGTATCAAGGTGATACAAGAAAGACTTACAATAAACAAACAATCCTAGACTTGCATTACAAACGATACAAGAGAAGAACACACAAAGAACAAGGACACAAAACCCTAATAATGACTCTCATATAAAACTATGGTTTCGATCCATTACAACTAAACTAAAGGTCATGCTCAATGCATCAATATGATACAAAGAGAGGTTCACAGATAAAGCACAATCGAAACCCTAAAAGACTCAATTCAATACTATTGAATTGGTGAATAAAACTAGGCTATGAGTCTTCCTTATATAGCCATTCAACAGCATGGGATTTTTCGTCATAGGCTAAACATATATTTGTATCAAATATTCTTTTCAGAAATATATTGAAACAAATATTCTTCAGAAATATATCTTCCAAAATCTCTTTAGAAAATATATTTCACAAATAAAAATATCCATATGAAAAATATCTTTCTTCTGGAAACACAAGTCTCTTGGACCACAAGTCACGTGAATAAAACCTTCATAGAATCTTCAATGATCTCACTTAACAAATTAGAAACAAATATAGCAACTCCTAAAAAGTAGGAACATCTTTAGGAACCGCCAAACAGCATCACCAAATAATCCTAAAATATTGTCTATACTTTGGGAACAAATCATCCAGCTAATTCTGGACAAAAATATGTTACTTGGTGAACAAGAAATAAGTTGTGGTTTCCTTAAAAAGATAAATTTCGTGAAACCAAGCCACACAAACAAGGCACATTAAACCATGCCAAGATGTTGGAACATCGTATCCAATATCATACATGAGTATTTGTTTTAGATACAATGAAGCCAATACTCAAATACCCAACAGGATGACATAGATGAGGAATATCAAGAGGAAGACGTAGATGATGAATTTCTTGAGGATGAATTTCTTGAGGACAACATAGGTGATGGATTTAAAGAGGATGATGTAGATCATGAATTTCAAGAGGATGACATAGATGATGAAATTCAAGAGGATGACATCGGTGATGAATTTGAAGTGGACGATTTGGATGATGAATTCCAAGATAAACTTGAATGGTCGAGTTGGATGGTGTTTTATTTTGGATTGTAGTTAAACCACATTTTGGATTGTAGTTAAACCACTAAACTTGTCCGAACTATAGTTTTGTTATTTTGCTAGACTCATACTTCAAAGCATTAAACTTATCAAGTAATGTTCGACATTTTGATTACTATTATGTGTTGAATTAATGTTTGAACTACTTTATTATATTACATCTTTTGTGGATGTATTGTTAAATTCGATCTTGTTTGAGTTATAATTGACAATTTTAATATTGCCTTTAAGCTATAGTTATATTTCTAAAATAATTGGAAAATTTAAAAATTTTACGAGGACACTCTAAAAATGTTGTCTGAAAGCTATGGGGACGTTTTTATGTTTTCTTACAGATTCACATTTAAGGCAATGATTATTAATTGTAGCAAACTATGGGAACATTTAAAAACGTCCCCTCAGAATCAACAAAAAATTGTCCCCTATTCCTAAGGCTTACGCGACGTTTTGAAAAAGTGTGCCCAAAAATCATGAAAAAATGTCCCCTTAGACTATAGGCGACGCTCGTATAGGGGACGCCCGGAAAATGTCCCTTATACCTTTAGGCAATGCTTTTCATAGTGCTGCCAACATTTTTCGATTGTTGTTATAAATGATAAATGGTGTAGTGTTGCTCTCCTCGACACCATCTTAATCAAGATCTTCGATGTCTTCTTATTTACTAGAACTTGTATCTCTCTCTGTCTCTCTCCCTCTCTCACGCACATTATTTATTTTCTTCATTACTCACCTCATTCTACTCACTTCCTTTTGGTTACTATATATATCACCTTGTTAATCAAATACACCAATTTCTCCGAATTGTTTCACACTTTAGGGGTACTTATATCACTTATATCACCCTGTTAACCAAAGAAGCCCTTATATTCAGTGCTGACTTTTAAATTTCAATGCTCAACACCTTTCTTTATTCTTCTTGTGGCATAATTTTCAATGTTATCTATTGTATTTACCAGTTTGGATTGGGGTCTAATGTTAATTAGTAAATATTCGTGCAGAAGCCACCGAAACTTGTAGAGATATGTCTCTTGGTTTGAACAAAAATTCTGCAACTCTAGATCTGAAGGTGTTTCTCTATATCTTACTTTGTTATCTTTTTTTCTAATGGTAACAATTTGAGATTTAATACATATTACATGCATAGTGATACTGTTTTAACCTACGAGATCTTAATAACATCGGAGAAACCTACATTGGAGAAACCTATAGAGTCTTTAAGACAGATCGTTGGATAAAACTCACAACATTTACAAGGGGAGTGGTAGAAACTAGAAACATACATTTTTTCTTAATTGAGACTTTAACCCAGTGAACACATCCTTGTTACTGATCCATTCTCTGAAAAGAGAGATTTCTTTATCAGAAATGGTCTTTACTAAGCAACGGATTTGACTTTTTAAAGCTTAGAATGAAAATGCACTTGGATTCGAAAGAGGATTCAACTTATATAGTGCAAATTTGATGATATCCAAGCAGACAACCGGATAATTTGGTCGGTCGTGTAATGATTGATTTCGAAATGAGATTTGTGTTTAATAATGGTTAGAGTTTAAGCATTGACTTACGCGTATGTGAGATTTGATATTGATATTAATATTCAATTAAATTAACGAATGTCCATGGTTTAGAATGATTAATCATATGATTTGATTATTATGGATTAGAGAATTTAGATATTAAATGTTGTCCATGAGTTTAACTAATTATGATTTTTGAGGTGTTAGTGAGTATGTATTGATTAAACTAGCTAGCCTTTTGATGGTTTGTAGATAATGCTTAAGGATAGAGATGATACAGGAAAGTGATGATTTATGTGATTGATTGAACTTGCCATCTTAGGAGGCTTGCTTGTATGTGTTGTGTTTTTTTATATCATGCTATGTGATGCATGGATGTGATTGATATCATTCATACAAACTAATGACATTGGATTAAGAAGACAACAATGACAGTAAAAGGAGCGAGCTAAGCCAAGTGATGCAAGAATGATACATGGTCGATGATGAGTGACCAATGTCGAACAAATAAAGAATGGTACTCGGTGGACATGCAATTTGTGAGGATTGTAGCTCGAGTAAGGCTAGGATGGTAGTGTTGTGAAGTCCATAGGGAATATTTAAGGAGGAGAGACTGCTATGAGGGAGATGAGAAAGTCGTGATCCAGGGTGGGGAAAGTCCTTGGTGGCTTGGAGATGAATACCCTGACGAGCACATGATATTATCTAACTAGTTACGAGTGCAATCTATGGCATTGAGCAAAATGAGTGTTGCTTTTCTTTGCGAGATGCAAAGCATGTATTATTGGTCAAGCATACGTTAGTTATTGAATTCGGTACCGCATGCATATTGGGCATGGATTCTCTCCTATGATGTTTTCACTGGAGCAGGTCCAGTGCACATCCACACCATTAATTTATTTTTAATTATTAAAAATGCATTGATTACAAGGAAAACATGGGGTTGAGATTTCACAGGACAAAAACTGCACTGGAGAGGATCCTCTCCCTGCATATTGATAGAGTAGTGTAGAGTATGTGTGTTAATTGTGGAATTCAGATTTGGTTACTTGTATCACAAGTTGTTGACTAGTTGACCAGCTAACTAACTAACTGTTTTGTTTGTTAGACAGTTTGCTAAGTTAGTTAGTTAGTATTAATAACTAATTCTAGTTAGTCATGTAGGCGTGTATGCACTATATATAAATGATCTATCACAATATACAATTCAAATTTTGTGAATACAATTTTTCAGTTAATTAGCTTCTTGTATAAAGCATAGAATTTCCTAATATAAGTCTATCCAGTACAAACTAGTTAAGCAACACTAAGTTTTCCTTCAAGTGCTAGGATAAATAGAAGTGCTAGGATAAATAGAAGAGCACTGCTAAATGCCAGGAAAGAGTTTCACAAGAATAATAAGAATATAATTGTGCCCTATTTTAAAAAAATAAAAAACTATTATCCTAAATAGAAAGGCTCAAATTAGTCACCAAGACAAAATGATGACCATGGAAACATAGTGATGAAAATGGTTCAAATATGATTGGAAAGATGATTTGCGGCAGAAAATAGGCGGACTTTGAAGTATGGATACTTGTAAAATGGTGAAGTATCCGTACCACAAACATACTGGTACCGGTACTAGTTGAATTTTTCCTCACTATCTTATTGCGAGAGAAATTTTTGTTTTCTCATATATTAATATGATAATATAATATTATATGTGTATTTGACTTTCTTTGTTGTTGTAATCAAACACAAATTCTTTGTAGGTTGGGTCACTTACAAGTGAAACCACACACTTGTTTTTAGAAAGAAATAAGAAAGTCATTTAATGGGCTTGTCCCATGATTGGTTAAGAAAGGGATTAAAATCCCTGGTTATGTGAAAAAATCAACATTGCCTGCGTAAGTGAGAACAGAGGCGAGAAAGAGAGAAAATAAACTGATTGTCATTTGTCAGGGACCCAAAAAAAGAAGAAAATTGAGGTTCACAAGTTGTGGATGATTGTGCAGCTAACTTGCTCTATTTTAATTTTTGCAATTTTAGTATGGTATTCCCACCATTGACCTAGTGATTTTGATATAGTGTATGATATACCACCGGTAATTTGTTTTTATTTTGATGCATCACCACTAATTTGTTGATTTTGGTATATCATTTTTGTGTAAATTAATAAGGTTCTCGTGTGCAACATTGCACATGTTAAAGGGTTTTTTTTTAAATTGCCTTTATTTTATTTTATAATTTTAACATGTATTTTATTATTTACATATTCACCTCATTTAAATTAATGATATTTTACAATTTGAACCATCAAATTAATTATATTTTCCTTTCAATCCAATCACTATCCCACCCCTTTTTTTTCTTCTAAATCTGGGCTACGACATAAATAAAAAATATCACCGCAGGGAATCAAACCAAAGCACACACACACTTTTGATCATATGACTTAACCACTTGACCATTTCTTCTTTCATGAAATGAAATGGAATGCAAACTATATGTTATCAGCGAGCAATATTTTTTTTGCAGCGTCTTATAATCCAAGCTTTAGTAACAAAAAATCAATTTATATGTGTATATATATATATTTTTAGGAAATATGTGTATATATATGAAATAATAAATATTTCTAAAATAAAACAATATGAATTCATTCATTTGATTTTTTTTTGTATTTTAAATATTATTCTTTTATATAAATTCATACTATTTATCCATATTCGATGAACTACAACAATGTTTTATTTGTGATCAACCAAATTACGATTTATTTTAGGTCCAACATTTCTTTTGAATCAGATGAACTATTGAAAAGTATTAAATAAAAATTGTCAAGATAAATGTAATGTTTCTATTAAATATTTTTGTCTTTTATATGTAAAACAATATGTTAAATGTTTGCATTGCGCTCGCTGAGGATTTTATTTGCTTATATATGCCGATGTAAATTTTTATGTATTCATATGAGAAAGTTAATATGACAAAATTTTGAAAACTAATAACTATATTTAAAGTATCAACGTTAATGTAGTGTTTTTATTAAATAATTTTTATTTTATTTGCAAAACATTGTTAAATAATTGCACTACACACGTCGCAAAATATACGTGCTTATATTGCA
>Ga0315914_1008668_pt1 | contig 13434 bp, 15 predicted proteins | sample MpolenodulesMG_FD_203920 | JGI IMG/M metagenome (GOLD analysis project Ga0315914, IMG submission 203920) | Medicago polymorpha root nodule microbial communities from Los Angeles, California, United States - elongated nodules | ecosystem: Host-associated > Plants > Roots > Nodule | place: USA...
GATTGCATTGCCATAATTATCCTTAAATTAATTTCAAATCTCAATATTAACCTTGTAACAACTTTTATTATTATTTATTATTATTAGGTTATCTTATTCAAACTTCTAAACTTAGTTCTTCCAAAACTTCTAAAGCAATCAACAAAACTACTTCAACGATGATGTTACAATGGGATAGTTCACAAGCTGTTTTCAAATTCCTATCTCAGGCAGTACATCCTATAACACATCGGGTAGTCGATCCTATAACAAAGTAAATTTCAAAGTCCTGTAGTTCTATAATTGTACCGGATCCTAATTCTACACATTCACATACAATTTTTATAAAACAAGTTGGTTGAAAACTGATCAATCTTATGCGAAAACAAGTTGGTACATGTGTGTTGAGCAAAGTTTAACATAAACCCTAATGAAAAACTTGGAAGCACACCTAGACTCGCTAAACTTGTGTGAGAAGTGGTTTTGAATGATATGCGGTAGAAGTAATCTCGAGGTTTTCCTTGAAAAGAAGCAAGTTCAAAGCTTCATCCTTTATCGGTTGATTTGGAGTTCAACAAAATATCTAAATACATGAATGGTCCTATAGATTGTACGTTTGGTTATGTTTGATTTCATGCTAAACTTACTTTTATCTCATGTCAAATAGAATTTTAGTGAAAATGTAGGAATTTGGTTAAAGAGAGGCAAAATGTAACTTTTGTGTTACATTGTAAATCCATAGTAAGTTATTCATCAAACTTCTTAAAGGAGTAACAACATCCAAACACTTGAACTTATTTGTAACCAAATCAAGCTTAAACTCAAAATTACCTTTATCGAACATTTACTCAAACATATTTAGATCAGTTAATTTCATCTCCCCTTAGGCTGTATGTATTGCCCTAGATCCAACATTTTAGGATTTCTTGTTGGTGTGACAATGTGACCCATCCTGAGGTGTTCAAGTTCAACTACTGTAAAACTAATTCAGCATTGTTACTTGGCTAAAGTAACAATGACCACATATCAACTAAATTCTAGGCTTAATAAGTTGTCGAACCCAAGACCTATCAAGTAACAAAAAACGGTAAATGACAGCCAAAACTGGCAATGGCCATTTCAATATGCTAAGTACAACATCAGAATTCAGAACTACTAGAATAGCTCAAGTCACTGATTTTCAAATACATATATAAATTTGAAACCTACACACACATGCAAGTATTGAAATCTGTACATTCCACAGCCTGGTCTTCTCTCCCTCAAGTTATGAAACTTTCCTGATTGTTAATATGACTATGCATGGCATTGACCAAAACCATATCATATTGCTTCGGCTTACCTGATTGTTAACCATCTCTTTATTTTTATACTCATCAGTGGGTGAGGAAGCAATCCTCTATCATCGGTTCATTATCATATTCTTCTCAGTTGGTAAGAAGCAGAAAAGTTTGAAAACAAAAGAAATATTTAAGTGCTTTAAGGATGATTTACTCTAATGCCATTATTACACGTGATAAACATAACATTAGAATATAAACAAAGAAGGAATTTTTAAGTTAGACATGATAGAGCCATAAACAAGCAACAATAACATTAGTTTAATTTAATACTATTTCAGAATATATCCAGAAGGAGATTGTTAACAAGTTAAGTTCTGAACCACAGTTACAAGTGATTGTCAACATTCAAAAGATGATAGAAACTATAATCCTACCATACAATATCATCATATGGTATTGAGAATTTTCCATGAAAGCACTGTCAATGTCCTCAAAAAAAAACCAAAAAGTCAGTTAAGAAAAGAGCTTGTTCACCTAATCATCGTAAGTTGAACAGCTCAGATTTCATATCGTCGGGCCACCAGCTCGGACGAGGAAATATAACACCAGCACGCTTTATAGTTTCCAACAAAGTAAGACCATCATCTTCTTTAACAGCGGTCTCCGCAAGAAATTTCAACACATCAAAAACAGTAACCGTCTCCTTCTCCTTATCCTTCTCGAAAGAAGAGCGGATTGAGTCCGGCATCAAATCTAGACTTGACTTGTTTCCCTCAACATCAACCATGTTAACATCCTCAGCATCATTTTCCTCAAAAAAACAAGAAATTTCGTTTTCAAAATTTCTGAATTCATCAAGCCCTAATTTCACAGGAGCCTTATCAAAATCAGAAATTGCCTGAAACTCAGTGAGTCGATCTTGTTCAAGAAATTCAGAATCGTTTTGAAACCCAGGAAAATGAACGAATATCTGAGAAACATCATCAACATCAATAATAGCTTGATTAAACTGACATTGAATGACGGAAGATGGAAGAGGTGGGTCATAGACGTGCTGGGTGTCTGGAGCGGAGAGGAGAATGACAGGAGGAGTGGAGGATGCTGGAGGAATGATCTCGGCATCGGCATCGGCATCGTGGTGGAAGTTGTTACAGTTGCAGTTGCAGTTGCAGTTGCAGGGTGAAGTGAGAGTGTCTCCTACGAAGGGAACTGTGTTGAGAAGTTCTTGTTGGGAAGTTGATATTCGAATTGATTCGAATGGATCTTCTTCGTGCATCATGTTACCGCCTTCCATATTCTCTTCTTGTGTGCACGCTTTTAACTAAACTACTTTTTAGGTTTTGTTTGTTTCTTATTAAAGTATTGAGATCTTATGAAAATAAGCTCAAAACAACTTATCAAGATGAAAATGTTCCTCTATATCTTTTTTTCTTGGTACAAGCACAAAAAGATGTTTTATATAGTTTACATTTTGATAATTTTTAACAACATATCCAAAGGGTTAACAACTCTTCTTATTAAGTATGATGAAAAAAAATACCCAAGTTACTCAAAATTAAAAAAAAAAAAAATTAGTGATTACATTTGTTAATGTAATTACCATTAGTTATGTTCTATAATTCATAAAATTATTTTTTTATTATGTTTTAGATAGATTTAATATGTAATAATTTTCAAAAAACTACTCTAATAAATTATATAAAATATGAATAAAGCCGTGGAAGTGGAAGTGCAAAGCAAGAAGATTATGACTAGTAAATTTACAATATGGTGACTCTGCAATGCTATCCAATTGTTGATTTAGTGGAATGTACTCCAGCTTTGGGCTAACAATATTCTACATTTGTCCTCCAAATGCATTGCCAATATTGTGGTTATTATATTCCCAAAGCAAATAAAATGTGTTGCAATTGTGACAATGTGCCACTCAAAAACTGGATTCCTCAGTTGTAGGACGAGTCAAGAAGTATCTCAAGCTGTTAACAAGAACCTGCCAGATAGGTACACATGCATTTTAATCAGTTCAGTATTCCGAAACTAATCAAGTTTCATTTTCTGATAACAACATGTAAATTAAGGCTTCTAAGTTCTAGCACATAATAAACTAAGTCTTCTATATATATATATCATTACAATCCAATTCATTCAACAAATTAATTAACATGCAGCATGCATCAACCAATTACCTGCTGGAGAGGCTTGATGGTGGCTTTACCATTGTAGCTGACATGAAACTTTGCCTTAGCCAACAGCCCCTACATTTTACAACAAATTAAGTTTGAGACATGATTTTTTAAGAAACTTAATCATAATATATAATTAATTGTTATATTTGGGGCATGAATATTTTGGCAATGTATTTAACTACCTCAGTGTCAAATTCACCGGATTCAACAGCAATGTTAATGTCAGTAATAATCTTTACAAGATCAACCAATAATCCAGGCCGATCAGCTGTCTCCACATACAACAAACTGCAGTAGCAACACCAAAATCAGAATTAGTAGCTAGTTCATATTACTTAAGGACGAAGCATGCATGCATATATATGTGCATCATCACCTTCTGTCGGGGCCGTCATCAGAGATTGTTAAGTGGGTTGCTATGTCCACATCAAGCTGAAATTGGAATTTCAGAAAATTAGAATGCATGTTGTGAACAGAAATGAGTGAAAAGTATTGAATTCATCACCTGCTCCTTTGGAGGCATAAGTCCAAAAGCTGCTCCAAGAGCTAACTGGGCGCTTGATTCCTTTAAAACCAGATTGAAAACATTTAACACTAATTATAACTCTAATTACATTAGAATCACATTTAACCTAACCAAATCATGGTCTAAAATAGTATTAGGATAAATAAGAAGTGGTACCGGGTGATATGTGATCATGTTATTTAAAATTGTCAAACGGATTGCCTCTAACAATTCTGGATCTTCCACTTTTCTACCTGTATCACTGCAATCCAAATTCCACATGCATCTCCCAATCTATTACTGCACATTCTAATCATAAACTTGATCCATAAGATAGACATGTACAATACAAGGGAATATTTCTTACGCTTTTGTGATGGAAAACTTGTTGTGCTTGCCAGAGGAGTCCAAGCACACACTTGCCTTGACAACATTCAGTCCCAAGTTTTTCAATGCATTCATCTACAACACATGTAAATACCATTTTCTTAATTGAAATTTTTATCAACCACGTCTCTTTTTTATTTTTTTGAAATCTATACACAATGGCATATATAGATATAGATATATGCATATTTACAAAGTGCTACATATATACTATGAAGTATTGACACAGACAGGGACATCAAACATGACATTAACACTGACACGTTCACACCAACATGTGTCAGACGCCGCACAATGGACACTCCAAACATTCAATCTGAAACATCGGAGCTACATAGTGATATACATATGAAAAAATGGAGTGCCAATTTATTTATTGAGAGAATTACTTACGGTGTCAAGAAGAGCACCAAGGCGATCACCAAAGGTAATCTCAACGACAGTTGCATCAGGATCAGAGTCTTGATCAATTATAACTATAGGTGTTGGGACGGTATCAGCCACACCTTGATTTCCATCCTGTTCTCCACACAAGAGAGTTAAAAGGAAATGTTGGTGACAAGCTTATATAAGTACTCTGCAGGCCTATTCACTTGCAAAAGATTGATTTTGCCAAATACCTCAGAAACAGCTGTTGCTCGTGGGATGATTGTTATTGCTGAAGATGATAATCTGAGAAAATGGTACATACAATTAACACAAAATGGACACTTCATTGAGGTGCAATACAAGCAGTCACTTCACAAGTTGAATATATATTAATCAATGATGTGATGTTTTTTAAGTACTTTACTCATAATGTCTTCTATCTAGCCCAATTAACATGTATATATCTAATAGAAATATTTATCGGACGCAAAATCCGACATCAACAACCATTTCCGACTTTTATATTGTTTTTTTCTCAAACCTCGTTTTTAACACCAAACACATCCTAGTTGTATTTTATACGAGTTACTTTGTCCGACTTTTGTATGTCTAAATAACACACCTCTATATCTAAATATAGTCCAACAAAAAGACTGAATAGTAAAAAGATAAATTACTTGCCAGAATCAGAAACTTTAAGCAGAGGTACCAAGTGACAGACACATTACTTATACTAGATATGTATATATATATTTTTTTCATAAAACAAGAGTCTATATGTAGCAAAATAATAACCAAAAGTACTTACCTTGTTTTGTGAAGACTGAAAGATAGTTTACTAGTATCATACATAGAAGTGGTCTTCAAGATGGAGGCACTGCAAATGGATTTTTCCAAAGGTCTGAAGAAGTTATTATCAGGACTCAAGTGAAGTCCAAGACTGCAAGCAGCCATAGCCACAGCCATTTTTCAAAGAGTTGAGGGAATTGAAAAAGAGAGAAAAAGTTATATGTTCAAAGGGACAGAAGACATGGCTTAACAGATAGCATGGAGATATATGGGGAAATGAGAGAGCACAATGAATTTATCTATATCTCTAATAATAATGTAATGAAATATGTGACGTCCACTTCTAATCTTAGATGATATGTTTTTGTACAACTAATAAAAAAGTGACGCGTTTGGTGGATATTATATATTTCTGTGAATCAACTGTGCCTTACCATCCCTGTTGTGTTGGATAAAACTGGTCCCTCCTCACTTTATTATTCTTTTATTTTATAATAATAACTATTCGAGCTACTAGTCTACTACTACTCATTTTTATTTTCACAATCTAATAATACACACCTTAATGTGTGTGCATTTTCCATAATACTCATAATATAATAATACTCCCTTTGCCAAAATACCAATACCAGTTGAAAAACGTATCTACATTTAGTGTTGACAGTGTTTTCACTCTCGAATAAGATTATCTCAACTCTTAGGTGAAGAGAACTAATGAAAAAAAAAACATCATTGTTATACAATGAGGTCGTATTTGCTTGTCTAACATAAATTAAGAAAAATCCGTGAATGAAATAAAAATTATAATACTTTTATCAAATTATCTTTATTGTGATGGTCATACTATTAACCACATAATATAATTAGATTTTTTTATTTATTAATGATCTATTCAAAACTGAAAAGTGACCTTCATTTTAGGACAAATTAAGGTTTTAATTTACAGTTATTATGGTCATGTGGGCACAAATGAAGTTATGATAATGAGATCAAGAGACCCCAAAAATCTTAACGTGGTTACAAATTTGAAGTACATTTCCACAAGAACTAACAACAAACAACAAACTTACAGGCAAGCTTTTATTCAGTCTAGGCGCACGATAAATCAATAGGGTGGAAAAACGAGTCTTATTCTTTTAATCCACTATGATGGTCTAATCTATCAAGTTAAGTTCATCGTAGTAACAAACAGTTCACCATACTAACCGTCGCCGCATAACATAGTAATCACATCATATATCATTTGTATACAATGAGAGATTTGTATTACTTGAAACAGTTGATGACTTGTATACGCTTCCATAAGATGAGAGTGGAAGAGAAGAACAAAAGACTTCACATTTAAGGGTACGATCCTATCTTATCATAAACTTGTCGTTAGTCATAGCTCATAACCAATGTTCCGTGCAAGAAACTCTTAGTTGTCACAGATACAATCCAAAGAGAAATAAGCACTTCCAAGTTCTAGACCTTTCTTTAAAAGATTAGTGTTTAATACTTTTAAGTTAAAAAGTGGTAACTTAACTTATTTTCCTTGGCAGCATCCAGAGTTCACGTGGAATAAACTAATCCAAGCAAGAAACACTACTTTCAAACAAAACTATACATAAATTTCAAACACAATTCCTATAATAATGCATCGTCAACTTCTAGGATGATTTTATGGCATCATTATTGCCTCCAAAATTGTATGTCATCAAAGTACTACCACACCACATGGATTAGGCAAAGATATTGAAACTCCTATGCGGTGCATTTAATAGATAGTAAAACAAATGTCTACAATTAGGTAGTTGGTTGGTGTACTTGACTGTTGACAAAGATGTCTAGAGTACAATCAAGCAACCACTGTCCATGCTGCATTGTTTTTTACAATTACAAAGTAAATAGTAAGCCTCTTTTAAAATAAATCTGAATAACAAATACATACCTCAGAAAAAAGAAAAATTGGTACTTGACAAAACAAGACCAAGGACAATATGAATTGAAGACAAAAAGGTAACGAGTTGTGGAAGTGCTGGATGCTCCGGCTATTATCCTAGTGCAAACTCACCACCAAACCCCATTTCTACATGTATGTTTAAGAAATTGGGTTATGTATAAAGTTGCACTTGCACTTGAAAATCTTCTGTATTTGAAAATGCAATGCCGATGTGAAATATGCGACTCAGCCCCATCGAACAATTGCTGAACCCCAAGTAAGACCAGCACCAAAGCCAGCAGCTGCAATAGTTTGTCCTGGCTTAACCATGCCACTTCTAACTGCTTCATCTAAAGCTAAGGGAATGGAAGCTGCACTTGTGTTACCATAATCAGACAAATTCGATATCACCTTTTCTGAGGGGATTTCTAGCCGAGTCGCAGCTGCATCAATAATCCTTTGGTTTGCCTGCATTTATTATCATGTATGCCACAAAATTCCCAAGTTAACTCAAATGATATTTTGTTTTCACTTTCAAGTTTCAACTAGAATTTATCCTACCAATCAGAAAAGTGATACAACATAAATGCAGCTAATGAATTGTTGTATACAAAAGAATATCACATGCTTGAGTTTAGTTTTATGAATTTCTTTGTACCTGATGTAGAAGTAACCAATCAATACTAGATACAGGAAGACCAGCCTTTTCAAGGGCAGATTCGATCGTCTGTGGCACACATCGTACAGCAAAGCGAAAGACTTCTTTTCCATTCATTTGAATGCACGAATACGAGGACTTCTTGGGAGGAAAACCCCGCAAAGAACCATTTGAATCAAATGCATTATTTGACTCGTCAACTTTAATGCCAGCATTCAAATGCCTATGTGAAGAGAGTAAGTGCTTAATTACATAGCTAAGAGGAAGAGGAGAATTACCCTTCTCAATAATATAAGACGCACATACCTTACACCACTACCATCACTATGCACATCAAAACCAAATAAACCATCTTCCTCAATATCGCAGGCCTGCAGTGCAATGATAATACCAACGACATCAATTTATATCTCTACACCGTAAAGAACTTCTCCTTGTTGAATAAAAAATAATCAGTTCACTGTTGTTCTTAAGTAACATTCATATCTTGTGAAAATATAAGGATAGCTGTCTCAGAACTTGTATAGTATTTTATTTGCAGTTTAAAAGTTTGTTCAAAAGATCAGGACAAAAAATTTCTATCGTCTTAAATTTTACAAAAGAGGCTCAATACTTTGCCTTCATCTTAAACAGAGAAAACACAAACATGGCCAACAAACTAATAGTTGCACATTGGAACAAGTTCAAATTGCTAACTGATATTTGTTACACATTGGACAATGTCATGAAGATAAACAGTCACCTGTACTACTACAGCACCAGCAGCATCACCAAAAAGAATACAGGTCCCTCTGTCTGTCCAATCAACGTACCGTGAAAGCGCATCAGCTCCAATAACTAGAACATTTTGAAATCCACCCCCTGCATCCAGACAGTTAAACAGAAATGAATTTCGCCACATTTAGCGGGCATTGAGAAAACAAAATAACCAATTCATACCCCTAATGTGACATGCCGCTGATAGTAAACCCGACACGAATCCACTACAAGCAGCCGTAAGATCAAAACACCATGGATTTTTTGTGCAGCCTAGTTGTTGTTGAATCTGCAACTCATACGATAATTAAGATTAAAATAATATACCCAATCTCTGAAAGATACCAACAAAGGAATAAGTTCATTACTTCAAAGGGATATTGCAGCATCATAATTTCTCAATTAATCACTTAAAGGGTGTTAAAGCAAACCAACGGATTAATCAGTGTTGAAACCTCTGCGATTGTTTTAATAGATGAGTGGCGTGGGGCTTGCGTTTTTGTGTTTGGTTTTGAGTGGGGCTGGTTCACCTGGCAGGCTGCTAGGCTTTGTTTCTGTGTTCTGTTCTGTTGGCTAGTTTTTGTGTTTGTTTTTTGCAGGCTGTGTTCGTGTGGACAGTGGGGTGTGGGTGTGTTCGTTCACATCTGCTGTTTGTGTGTGTGTTGTGCCTGTTTGTGGCATTTTAGCTATGGTTTTTCTGCTGTTCTGGCATTTAATGGCTCGTTTTTCTGTTTTGGTTTTGCCATCTTTACAGCAATCCGTTCTGCTGTATCAGTTTTGCTTCTCTTGCTCGTCTTGGGCAGAGTTTAGCTTGTTCAATATATTTTAGCCGTGTTCAAAAAAATAATAATCATCTAAGCTTAAAGACAAAGACATCAACAGAATGTAAAGAATTATCCTCAATATGACACATTATGAACCCATACCTGTGGAGCGCTACCAAAAAGATCATCCGGTGTTGATGTGCACATTAATATAAGGTCAATATCATCAGGATGAACCTTTGCCATCTCGAGAGCTTTCTTAGCTGCCTCCCCCGCTATGGTTGTCAAGCTCTCTTCACCTGTAAGCACACCAACGACGAATAGCAAGCCAAGAAGGTTAGTAATATACTATCAAACGGCCAAAAAAAATTCTAAATAAGTTTCCATTCAATACTTATGGGATTATCATGGGAAAAAAGGGTTTGTAAATCTACCAATGCTCCATAAATGGAAGCTTCATCCTATACAAAACAACACTCAAGCTGCCTAATCTTAGAACTACATCTTGCAAATTCATCATCAGGAGTCTTTTTTTTTTTTTTGAAACAGCAAACCTTATTAAGGCATAGTCCGTGCAAGAAGCACAACAAACTAGCCAGCAAAGATAAATACAAACGGGCACCGTATATAGGCAGAACTCCCCAATAAAAATCCCATAGGTGACAAAAGCGGCTGTTAGACACTAAAGGAACCAATCTGAGCTGCTCAAAAGGCAGCAACAAAACACCCAACCATCACTGTAATCCAAAAGGATGCTGCCCAGGAATGATACACAACAAACACCAAAGGCCAAAACAGAATACTGTGACCAAATAAAAACGCAGCACAGCAGGAAAATCAAAGAAATGCCCCTGCTGTCTGCTAAAAAACCAGCAGCCAAAGACCCTTAATGTGTCCGAAAAGACCTCAAAAATCAGAAACTAAGCAAGTAAACTAACCAATATATTTATATTGTTTAAATCAATAACATGAGCTAAAACCAAAGACTAACCCGAAAGAACACGCCGCTTACGAATCCCGGTGCGAGCATATATCCATTCATCACTAGTATCAACAACTTTTGAAAGATCTTCATTAGTAATCTGAAGAGCTGGCACAGCAGAACCACATCCAACCAACTTGCATCCTTGAATTAAAAATCTGTAGAGTAGAAACATATGAATTGCATGAATACAAATATTAAAAATGTTATTATGATCCCAACCCAAATAACATCAACAAATGTGACCATTTAGGGCACTGCAGGGCCAATTAAAAATAAAATTTTTGAAACAAATATAGATCCGTAGGAGTAAAAACTGACCTGGGTTTTGGAGATTTAGAAGGGGGGAGAGTGGAAGCAGCACCTTGGATAGTTCCAGAGCAAAAAACTTTGAAAGTTTGAAATCGATGAGTGGTAGAGAGAGAAGGAAGGCTTAGTCTGAAGTTAGGAACATAAGGAGTAGAGAATAACCCAGATGCATTTGCCATTTACAAATCAAATCAAAGTGGTATATGCTGCTATAGTTTAGTAATATTATTATTATTATATAGCATAGGAGAATGAAGAAAAAGAAATACAAATACAGAGAGGCATAACATGTGAGAGTGAGAGATTAAAAACAATGAAATGATCTTAGGTTGCTCCGAAACTATTTTGGTTGAGGAAACTCCAATGTTGTTGTTTTTCTTGTCTTGTGTGTTTTTACTTTTCTCTGATCTGCTCTGTTCCAATATACTCCAGTTTTCCACTTCCCTCTGACAGATGTCTGACACGTGGCAAAACAATAAACCAATGGTTCAGATTTAAATAAAACAAAATTAAGAAAAATATGTATTTTTTTGAGAGAGAGAGAGAACACCTTGATTTAAGAATGAAGATGACAACTAGCAAAGATACACTGGCGGCGGGCAGCGGCAGTTCGGTGGCCGTCAGCGGCCGATTAGTTCAACCAGTGGTGGAGCTTTGTATGGGCCAAGGCCTAGCCCACCCCACCCCACCCAAAAGCAAACTAATTTTTTTCTATATGGAAATTACTAAAACACTCCATGTTATTAAAGAAAAATACAAAATGGCCCACCCTCTCCACAACTCAAGTGTGACCCTTCCTTCCCTCATGTTCTTCGAACGCACCTATTTCCAACTTCAACTTCCCTCTTCAGCTATTTTATTTTCTCTGCCCATTCTGCTTCTCTCACTCTATGTTCCAGTTTTTTTTCACTTTGAATTTGGAAGTCAATTTTTTTGTCTCTTGTTGATTTTTGAATTGATAGGTGGTTTGTTGTTTTATGTCTATATCTTGGTTGATTTGCTTTTTCACCGTCATCGTCGTTGCTTCGAACATCCTTCAATATCATTTCTAATTTGATTAATCTATTCCTGCTTGCCTTAAGTGCAAAGTGCATACTAATTTCTTAACCTTTGAAAACGAAACAAAATGAGAATATAATTAAGGATACAATAGAAGATAAATATTTCAGCTAGCTCTTAATATTTTCCCTTTTCTTTTTTGTTTTCCACTTATTTGATCATGATGAATTTTATAAGAAAGTAAAAGCAAAGTCGCCAAATAACTTGGTAATTATAAAGTTTAAAAAACGACATTTCATACATATATGTCAATTACTTATATTAAGGATAAAATATGTTTTTGAATTGTTAGGACTATATGAGTTAACTATAAATTTCTTGTTGAAGACAACTAAAATAAAACTATAAAAGATTAACCAAAAAAATTTATATTATACTTTTTTTTAAGAGATTAAAATAAAATATATTACCACAACAAAATGTCCTCCCTAGTACAAGGTGTATCAAGGAAAAACAACAGAGTCAATCCAATATTTACAAAGAAGAGCAACTAAGCAGTTAAAACAAGGAAGAAAATAACTATTAGCCAATGTCCAGAATGGTGAACGGACTTTGCCGCCAACCATATAAATTGAAGGAAAGAGATGCAAACTTCGCCTTCAACCACATGAATGCGAGTGATTTGATCCTATCAATCACATGTATAATTGTGCACTCTTTGCCTTTGAATATCTATTATTTCTTTCTTTCTAAATTTCCCACATAGTTACAAACCAATGAACCCGTGAAATCGATTGTTTGCCTTAGCGCCAACACCACATGAAGTAAACTGACTAAAATGGTCTGTTACAACATCAGATTGACCATCGAAATGCTCATCCACTGGTAAATTAAATGCCAAACAGATCCTAAAATATTACGATGTAAAAATAAGTGAGAAGAAGTTTTCTCAGAACCGCATCCACCAACACACAAATGAGATTCATGATCGATAATGCCACGACGAATAAGACTATCCTTTGTAGGCAGCCTATCTCGGAACAGTCGCCAAGCAAACAACACTACCATCCTTATTCCAAAGAGATTATACAACTACTGTAGGAGGATTGTGCGGATGGATAGTCAATAAATTATAAGCACTACGGACTAAAAAAAAAAAATGTTTCCAAATTCCTTATATTATACTTTATTGTTTACTTTAGCGGCCCACCTGAGACTTGTTTTCTGGCTTCGCCACTACATTCAATAAGTTACTGGTAGTAGGACTAACGCATTTTAATTTGAATCGTTGGTTAATTGTTTTGCCATGTCATCTGTAAGGGTCCGTTTGGTTCAAGAATTAGGAGGGGAGGAGAGGGGAGGGAAGGGGAGGGATTTTAACGGAGGGGAGAGGAGGGAAGATATTTTAATTAAAAACGTGTTTGGTTCGCAAGGTGAGGGGAGGGGAGGGGGAGGGATTTTAAAATTATTTTACTGTTTTACCCTTAAACTTAATTAAATAAAAGAAACTACTTGATTTTACAATTTCAGAGACCAACCAATGATAA
>Ga0315914_1008669_pt1 | contig 13433 bp, 11 predicted proteins | sample MpolenodulesMG_FD_203920 | JGI IMG/M metagenome (GOLD analysis project Ga0315914, IMG submission 203920) | Medicago polymorpha root nodule microbial communities from Los Angeles, California, United States - elongated nodules | ecosystem: Host-associated > Plants > Roots > Nodule | place: USA...
AAATTATTTAACTATGTTTTTCAACAAAAGAAGCTTTTCAAAATTAAAATTATTGAAAAACTACTTGAGATCGTCAATGTCATAAAAAAATGTTGAATGGTCTATGCATTTTATGTATTGAGAAAGATATAATAGAACATATTGATATAGACGCGATTATTAGTTACATTGCATATATAAATGACCATAAATATTGTTTTGTACGAGCATTTGAATATTAAATAAAACATTCAATTTTTTGGAATGAAGTTTGATGTTTTTGTTAGATAATTTCTCAACATAGTCAAGTAAATTATTTTCACACATTTGACATTTAATTTAACTTTATACTCATTATTTAGGACTCAAGTTATAAGTTTGTCTTATGCCACCAAAATCTGAAAAACTAATTTATCAACTATAGATTAATGTATAAGCTTATCTGCTATCACTATAAACCAAGTTTATCAAATCAAACTGGGTTAAAAAAAGAACAAGGTAGTATTAGACGCCTTGCATTAAAATCCGTCATCCTTTTTCCATTTTCACCCCTCCATACATATCCGAACGTTACATTTAATTTAATCCATCTATTTAAATAAAACCCACATCCTTCAATTCATTGCAAACTCACTTTCAAAACTAGCCGTTACTTAACCTTATCTCTCTCTCTCTCTCTCTCTCTTAATTCTGAAACACCATGACAACCTCGTTGGACACAGCTTCTCCTTCTCCTTCTCCTCTTCACACCAAACAGGTTGGTTTTTCCTCTTCAACTCAAAAAACATCGCTATTTTTTAATGTCATGTTTCTGAAATTAACCTTGTTTTCGTTTTATAACAAACGCCGTTAATTCTTCTTCTCCTCAGTTCACTCCATCTTCTGATAAACGCTTCTGGAGCACTCTCCGTTGTAGAATCGACTCGCTTCTCGATAAACGCGGTCAACCCAAAATCTCAGATTCATTACAGAATCAAAGAGGAAAGCGGTTGAAGGAAGATTCCTTGTTACTCATCAGAGGATTTGACTCAGTTTCTAATACACTCTCTCTTTTGTCTAATAATTTGGACAATGCCTTACAAGTAAGTACTGCAATTTAATCTAGTACTAATTAATGTTTTTAGATCCAATCAATTAATAGTTTAGATGTAACAGAATATTGAAATTGATTGTATATTACATGTTTTAGTAGCACAATTAAATGCTGAAGATTGAAGGCTCTTTGATTATTTTTTTTTCACAGGGTGCAAGGGAATTGGGTAACCCACCCACATTAACTGATATATTCAAAAGCAAAATTGATCAGTCAGAAAACAATGAAGAAGAGAAAGAGAAAGAGGAGTCAAAGCAAGGAGTAAAGAGGAAAATTGATGAATTCTATGAAGAAAATGCCATTGAGTCACAAACAGAAAATGGAGAAAAGATGCATGAGAAGCATATCAAGAAAGCAAAAAATGTTGGTTCTTTGTTTTTTTCCTAGTTAGTAGATTGATTATATTGGTGCTGAAGTTTGTGGCTAATTGTAACTTGTTTTCATTTTTGCAGATTGCAGTTTCAATGGCAAGCAAAGCAGCTTCACTTGCAAGAGAATTGAAGTCTCTTAAATCAGATTTATGTTTTATGCAAGAAAGATGTGGTCTGCTTGAAGAAGAGAACCGAAGACTGCGTGACGGTTTCGCTAAAGGAGTCAGGCCAGAGGAAGATGATCTGGTAAGGAATCAATTCAATCCTAATCATACCATATGGTTAAAAAATTTTGCAAAAGTTCCTGTTAAAGAGTTAGTGATGCTATATCATTTTTGTATTTCTAATGCAACTAATATTGTTACATTTTTTACTTCATTGACATTGGACATTAGTTAGGATTTGTTACATGTAAAGTTGTGTGAATAACAAATTTTCTCTGGAAATTGGAGGGGTCTAGTTAATATGGTTCTTAAAATTAACACCAGTTAACTATATTTGATCCTCAATTCAATTGTTTTAAGAAAAGATAATCATTGTTGACAACAATCGGTCAATTCTTAGATTGGTTTCAATTCACATTAACATTATCATATTAGTCATTTTGTGTTGATCAACTTAGTCCTGAGATTGTTCAAAGAGAAGAATGTGTGTGGTTCATTTCAATTTTTTTTTTTAGAATTCATTGACTTTAGGAGCCTGAATTGTTCAAATTATTATGGAACTAATCTTGTGGATGATGGTTTGTGTGGTGTAGGTGAGGCTTCAGCTGGAAGCACTTCTTGGTGAGAAGGCAAGATTAGCCAATGAAAATGCAAATCTGATGAGAGAAAACCAATGCCTTCACCAGCTGGTGGAGTACCATCAACATACTTCACAAGACCTCTCTGAGTCATATGAGCAAGTCATCCAAGGAATGTGCTTGGACTTCTCATCTCCGCCGCGATCAATTGCTGGAGAAGAGACAAGGGATGAAGATGGTGATGATGATAATGACAAATAGAGAATTTTGAACACCGAGGAACCATCTCTCTAGTAACCATTTCTACAAGTTCTCTGATGAACTTTTGATGATGGAGAAGAACCTACCATCACCATCTCTTGTACCCCAAATTTTTTAGCACCATCATAACATCCCCTCTGTAATGATGCTGCAAATATTCCTTGTATTACCGCAGAAAATAATGATCTTGTTATCTTCCTCCTAAATGTGATCATAATATTAGTAGTGTCCACTCCACTATTATACTTTGACAATCTCTCTTGTACTTTTGCTAAAAAAATATATCTTGCATTGTCACAAAAAAAATATCTCTTGTACTAGGTCAACATAATTAAGTTTATGTACACAAACCAAATTATTTAAACATTCACTTCAAGTTTGAGTTAATTGGATTAATTTGGTCACTACTATAAGCAAAAATCAATTATTTAGACAAAATTCGCATGCACATTAAATCAATCACACAATGACCCAGCTTTGTAATAGTGAAGCCACTAGGATTGGTCTAGTGGTGAGGGGCAGGATGGTATGCGTAGGATGGTATGCGTGAGGTCGTTGCTTCAAATCTCATTACCTCCATTGCAATTTTTTCTTTCTTTTTATTTATGTAATTAGTGCATAATAGCAGGATGTAATCAAATATAGGAATTTTAGTTGACACATACACCTTGTATCCCCCTTGAGAGAGAAATAAATAAAGTGATATAGTAGGTGTGATTGGTTGGCGATATGATAAAATGAGAGATAGAGAAATAAAACAAGGTGCTAAATGTGTGTTGAGAAAAAAATGGAGTGTCCAAATAACATAACCTTTCAATATATTTGTAAAATAGTTTAACGATAATTATTTGATTGTTTGACTCAAATCGAATTCCAAGAAAGTTGCTTAATAGGCGCTTAATTTTGCTTTGTGTAAAATCGTATCCTGTCGACTTTTTTCAATCAAGTGAGAAATTTTGAGAAGCCTATTGAGCAACCATCGAATTCCAATGGTTGTATAATCCCAACAAGAATAGTTAGATTAGTACAACAAAAATATTGATACTGACCACCTTTGAATATCGATGCATTAGATTTAAACCCAAATAAAAAATAGACTAAATTTAAACAGTTGGGAAAAGGAGGGAGAAGAAAAGGTTGACTACCACTTTGTTTGAATGTTAAGAGTTGAAGAAGGGAACTGGATTATAAGAATAAATGATTTTAATAAATTTCTTTTCTTAAATGAGTGAACGCATTGTGAAGAAATATGGTATTCTCACCAAGATCATTTTAAACCCAAATCAAAAATAGCCAACAATAGAGGCACGGAATCAACCATGACAAGGCAAGGATTGCAGAACATTTCAAGAACAATGTTGTTGAAGATAAAACTATCAACATTGAAACAGAAGAATTGGGGTTGGATCAATCGCAGCATTGAATCATCAGAACCACAAACAATTACAAAACATCAATTTCAACTTAAAGCAACAGAAATCCATACAAAAGCCAGTTTAAATAGTTGGGCACAAATCACCAAAAAAAGAAGTTAGGCGCAACTTCCAGGTCAAGCACATTAGGTGTCAAGTTTGTGATATGATACAAAAAAAGAAGTTATGCAGCATTAACTTTTTCCTTCATCAGCCTTCAATTCTCTTTCTTTTACCTGCAGAAGCTGAATATGCATTGTCGAGTTCTTGGTTCAAGGAAATAACAGCAGCTTCAGTAGTTTTTGCCACATTTGAAAGCTGCTGATTAACAACATCCTTCATTTTATCCAATACTTTTTCATACTACAATATCAAAAGGTATATAGTTAGATACATCAAGTCAACTAAAAGCTGAAGTAATTAACATATACAGTTTTATCAATGTCTTATACCCTGTAAATATTCACAAGATCAGATGCTACACCAATAATGGTTTTAAATAAAACTTCCTAAAATAGTGTTCTTGTGGTTGCTTCATGGCAATAGTTAAAATTTTGTTTTATGATCTTATTTTGTTACTGGTGTAGCATATCATGTCATGTTTTGAGATAGTAGTTGGTTCATAACATGATATGAGAGCTTGCATGACCAAGAGATCGGAAGTTTAATATTTTTGGCTAATGACCCCTAAAAGAAATAATAGAAAGGAAAAAAATAGATATCACACAACATACCACTTCCAATTGTCCTTTTAGTTGTTCATTTTCGTTGGATAAAGCTTCAAGCTGCATATATGTATGTAAGTCAGTACACAACATATATGAAATATGGGATAATCAAACACAAAACAGTAGACCTAAAAATGACATTAGGATTTTTTTCTTTCTAAAATGAATAAATTAAGAACAAAACCTTCTTCTGGGAATCAATGTACATGCTCCGATAACCGAGTGCCATCGACGGGGCTTCATATAAGCCACCAGCATTTCCATCAACCTGTTATATGTTCAGAATATATTTACCAATGAGGCATCACACTTATAACAATAAAAATAACAATGGCATATTGTCTTAAGTTTGGGTATATACTACAGTATACCTTGGCTGTCAACAATTCTATCATCTTATACAAAGCATCGATTTTCTGTAAGGCATAGTCAACTTTTACATCCACGCTCTTTTCACTTACATTTTCAGCAGGATTAAGTTCAAGCTCAGACTCGGGCTCAAACCGTAACTGTTCCATTTCAGCATTTGGCTCAGTCAATGCTTGTTCAATTTGAGCATGTTGTTGGGGTAACTCTTGCTCATTTTGAGTATTCTCCCGTAGCAATACTTGCACTGGCTCAGTTTGAGGATTCTCCTGTGGCAATACTTGCACTGGCTCAGTTTGAGTATTCTCCTGAGGCAATACTTGCACTGGCTCAGTTTGAGTATCTGTTGGATTTGGCTGTGGCAATACTTGCTCAGTTTGAGCATCAGATTCATCTTTTTCACTGTCACTAACAGTCATATCCACAACGCATTTAACGCCCTGCTTTGAGTTGGTGGATTTAACTTTAACAACCCCGCTTCTAATGCGTTCAGAACGCCTCACAGATCCACTACGGTATTTGGACATTTTTTTAGCCAATGTAGCATACTTCTTTTGATGTTTACTTACAGGAGTGGTTTGTTCTCGTGGTTCTTTTCCTACAGCACTTGTCTCCACTCCAGCCACTGACGAATTCAGATGCTTTTTCAGTGGGGAAGACATAGGGTGTGGATTTTCCAGCTGAGATTCTACCACCTCCGTTGGATTTATGTTCCCATTGGAAGCTTGTTGTTCAACATTATCATAAGGAAGTGCATTAGCAGCAGGCTGTGGAATGAGAAAAAGACAACAGTGAGTGAACATATATGATTTCTATACATGATTTGTTTATTCAATCATAAATCCATGAATTTAGCTCCACTAAAGCAAACAATTTAATTTTTTTTCATAAATCAATATATGATATTACATGCACAACAAATATCATCAATTGATATTTTCATCAATGGTTGAAATGTGATATTAAAAAGGTGCTACTTTTCGCGACCAAACGTAAGTGTACTTTTTTTTACTGGTGTAAGTGTACTTCTGAACAACGCAAAATTACTGTTTTTTTTAATGTGTACATATACAAATTCCTTGAGTGGCGGACAAAGTTTTTCCCAATCAAAATTACTATAGGAAGCATGAATATGGTCTAATGTGAAAAAGTAAGAGTTGTTATTTCAACTTATGAGGCACATACACTCCTTGGATTAGGAGTGTGTCCGATACCAACACGACACTGATACATATAATTACACTAAATTATGTGATTTTCTCAAATGATTAGCGGTGTTGGGGTGTCCGGTGTCCGTTTCCGTGTTAAATTTCAACAAACTTATGATTTGTTATCCACCGTTTATTTTTCAATCAGTGGTCCGTAATACTCACATTACTCTCTAAAGTGTGTTCTTCACTTTAGACGAGTCAGATCCGAGTCAACCACCTTGTACACCAACAACTCACACTAAATCGGATCACAGGGTAAAAACATATAACTTGAAAAGTGAAAGCATAGTAAAAAATAGTAAAAAGACTTGAAAAATCAGATAAAGAAGCAAGCTTTCGACATAGAAAGTACGGAATAATGAAAAGTGAACAACAACGCACTGACGAATGCATGCAACCACAAAACGAAAGCTCTCATATTCCACTAACATCGTTCATGCAAACATTGAAAATTAGAAAACCCTACCTAAAACATGATCCGTGCAAAAAATACACCAAAATAGGAACATGAGAATGGAAACGCAACAGTAATAGCGAATGCATACATAAATCAAGGACGAAACAACGGAAAAGAAAGATGAGAGAAAAACAAAAGAGTGGATTTTATGTACCAACGAGAGAACCGCGTCTATGTTCTTGGAAGATTTAGGTCCAGGTTTTCGGCGCATGGTAGGAAAGGAAAGTGAAGAGCAGAGAAAAAGTACAACACAACCCCCTCAGTCGTCACTCTTTGGTGAATGTGTATTGGAATTTGAAGGGACAACACAGAACTAAAGATTTTAAGCAGGAAGAGAAACAAAAGCAATTTGACACGGCAAAAGAAAAACAGATGTAAAATGCCACGTCACTTGTTGGTTTGAAAATTATAGAACAAAACCCTAAACCTTAAACGCTAAACCGTGAAAACATAAACTTTTTATCTTGAAATTTTGTTAAAAAAATTACAAATTACTCCTAAATAATAACACTTGTTAAAGATTAAAAAAAAAGTTTTTTTATCATGTGCAATATTGCACATGTTAGACAAATCCTTAAAAAAATGGTCATTCTAATAAGTGTTCTAAATACATTTATTAAAATTCAAAATTAAAAACAATTGATGAAATTTAGATAGAAAAAGTTACTTTTTGTTTTTTCAATACATTTAATGCACAATTTCCATGATAAAATTTACATTTGTTTTTCCTCTAAAAAAACATTTGATGAATTTTATGTACGAAAAATTGTTTTTTTTTAATGCTTTAACTTTTAATGTGTTGAATACACAATTTTTAAGTTCTTAAAAAAATAATTTTTTTAATTTAAACTTTGTTTTAGAAGACACTTGTTTAGCATTTTCCAAAAATTAAATTTACATTTTTCAACATAAGAATTCTCCTTCTCAAAAAAGGTTGTTTTTAAGCTTTGTTTGATAAAAAAAATAGCGAATAATTGATATGTTAACTTATAGTGGATAATCTAACTGATTGAATTTATACTTTTTGATAAAATTGACGGTTGAAGTAAATTATAAATATATAATGACATAAAAGAATTTGTATTAGTTGATATTTATTTGTTAAAATAAAGATTGAAAGTGTAAAATTGAGAAAAAAGTTATACGCTCTCAACTACTTGAATTAAGGTCAATGGTTAATCAAAAACAGCTATAAATTCATGAAAATAAGCTATAAGTTGGTGTAAAAGAGCAGTTACTAAATAGTTTTTTTTTTATTTTTAAATTATGTGTGTTTATAAGCTCTAATATAAACTATAAACTCAAATACATGCCTTATCAAATAAACTCTTGGTTTCCATTTACTTAGAAAAACTATACATACAATGTTCAATATATTTTTACTGTATTTGATTTTTTCTAACGTACGTTATTGTAACACTTATTAGAATTTGTCAAAAGAAATCGTTTACTAGAAAAAATCAATAAGTGATTAATCAACTCAACGAAAGGACCTGAGTTTAGTCTAAATTACAAGGCTCATGTTTCTGAAAAATCAGAGGATTTCACAAAAAAAAAATCGATGACAAATATATTTTTTTTCTAGTTTTATTTTCTTGATTCTTTGGATCCAAAGTAGACGGATTTCGGAAGAAAAACATTAAATACTTTCCCTTTTAAATTTTTATACTATATATAGTTAGTTTAATTATAAAATCAAATTTAATTCAATTTATTTTATTTTGATTTGATTATTTTTGAGGAGATTTGATTTGATTTTGTTGTGCGTGTGGACAATTGCAGGCTTAAACTTGCCTCGCCATATACTTAATTGTGTCAGGATACATGTTACAGTCAATCACTTCACACATGATAATACAAAATTTTGATTGTTAATATCTTTAATTTTTATAGTAAAAAATTATAATTTTTTTTAATATTTTGTAAATATTTATCATGAAAAACCGAACATTGTATTTATATATATGTTAAAAGATAGAGTCAAAGTAGGATATATGAATAGTGCACATTATAAAAATATATTTTAAACGAAGGGAGTATCAATTTTTTGTTTTGTTTTGTCTCAGATGAAGTGGTAATCCACTGAAATTAAACTCACACACAACTGCGAGGTCCCGGATTCGAACCTGGGTCATGACATCTGACCTTACAATTTCGAAATTTACCAATTGAGTTAAGACTTCTAGACATAGTATCAAATATTTTACTAACAATTAAGTTGTACTTATCTTTCTACAAAAAATGGAGTTACCATTAATTTCACTTTTAAAAATCGGATGTGAATATTAAAATAAATTGTAATTATAAATATAGACAAATTAGGAAGTTATACTACCTCATACCCTATAAGAGGAATGCTAGCAACACTCACTTTTGAACACTCTCTCTAACACTCACTCTTTCATTGGTTTAAATCATTGTGAGTGTACACTTTGGAAATAAAACCCACACAAAGTGGTGGGACATGCATGAATTTCATCCAATAAAAGAGTGAGTATTAGAAAGAGTGTTCAAAAGAGAGTGTTGCTAGCATTCCTCTACCCTATAATTAGTCATTTACCCTGCAAACAATATAAAATGCCAAATTCTTCCCCTTTACGGTTTGAAAACCGAAAAAATAATAGTAGGATTTTTAAAAACATACCAGAAAAATTGAAATAAGGGCTAACATGAAGATTCCTTGGCAAATTAAAATAGAGTTTTACTTTTCCCACCATGCTGCCTTCTCGCGCGCCCTGCAAAAATTCCAAAAATACCCTTGGTTCAGATTACGTTTTCCGAACCAGATTGTTAGTGTTTCTGGAAAATAAAATCTGGACGCATACGCTATGAAATTTTGTGTCTTTCATTGATGTCAAGGGTCTCTGTTGACCGTTATACGACCCCCCACATAAGCTGAAATGCAATTGCAGAGGTCGTATGAGTGATCAACAATGACCATGACACCACAAACACTCCTAAAAGCTACCTAAAAAACTAAATTTTTTTGAAGAAAATGTAAGAAGGGAGGTGAAGAAGAATGAAGGAAAATGTTGAAGATCCAAGCTTTTTTATAGCCTAAAACAAGTCCTAGGTCATTTGGAAGTCAAGGAAAATGTGTTTTTCATTCAAAACCGTCCAAAAAACGCATTAAAACTCCACTAACCGGTCAAACCTTTGGTGAAACGTCACCGTCCAAAATGTTACTGAGGTGTTCCGGATTTTATAATCCGGATAGCATGAAGTTTTTCCGGATTTTAAAGTTCGAACTTCACCAGACCCTCTATTTGGATCGTTTTCGTTGCGAATGCCTTGGAAAATAATAGAACAAAGGTACATAACCTAAATAGAAGCAACATAAGACAAATAAACAGTTAAAAAAAACATAATAACAGAAATGTTGAATTTTTTGGGAAGGTGTTTTCAAGAGGATTTTTTTGAGTTAGATTTTGCTGCCTTGCCAAATGACATATTCATCTGGTAGGCAGCAAGATCTAACTCATAGCAACCTCTTGATATTTTTGAGTTATCTATCTATCAAAGAGGCAGCAAGGAGTATCTATATATTTTTGAAAGTATGTTGAGGATCTGCACCATGCTGGCACATAGAGAGCAATCTATTTTGCAGCAGCATGACAAAGATCCTCAACACAATGACAAAAATGTTCATGGTCTCTTTGGTGTGTTTGTTTGTATTTTTGACAGCATGCTGAAGATCTTCATCACGCTGTCAAATAGAGAGCTATCTATCTGCGACAGTGTGAGAAAGATCCTCAACTTAATGACAAAAATTTGCATGATTTTCTTTGATGTGTTTATGTATTTTGTTGGTATTGAAGCTGAAAACCGGAGAGGGTGTGGACCACATAAATCTTGTTGCAATGTGGTCCATACAAAAGAATCCTATGTTGAGGCTGTCCGAATTATACAACCTGAACCATCATTCACCCTACAGAAAGTACCAAATTTCGTTGGTTTCAACCAGAATCGTATGTTTCTGGATTATATAATCCAGAATCCATGTGTAATCCGGATTATAAAATTCGGACTGCATCAGAATCTTTTGGCCGGTGGTTTGCACAACACATAACACATTTGTCAATTGTTTTGGTCTTGGGTCAAGTCAAGAAAACGTGTTTTTACACGTTTTTTGACTGCATTAAGTGTAGAAACACTCCATGTAACCATTCATTCCCTATAAATAGTCTTCCAAACCACACCATTTCTCACACCATTCTCTCTCACCCTCTCATCCTCTTCGTTCTACAACCCTCTCATCCTCTTCCTTCTACAACCATGGTTTTTCATCGTTGGCCTTTCATAGAAACATGCCTCTTTGGAAATTTTCAGGGATTGTATGAACGGTCAATAGGGCTCAGGGGCATTGTTTCCTTCTTCCCGCCCTCCTCTTTCCTCCTCCCTTGTCTCCCCTCCAACAGTGAAGCTATTGGTATGTCCTATCAGCCAGAGCCACTGGTTTAGCTTACCCCCTATTGGTATGTCATATAATCCTTTATGGATTATATGACTTAGTTCATTAAATTCCACCGAGCTGCTAAGCCTGTAATTGGTTGTTTGGCCAATCAACTCTGTCACACTTCTAATCTTAAATTTTCGAAGTTAGTAAACATTTATAATTTAAAAATTGCTCATTAAACCCGTTGATTTGCTCATAAGCCCCTTGAACTTCCCAAAATACCTTTCTCGGGACTTACGAACCAATCACTCAAATTCAGGTCCCAACTTCGGAAGTTACATTTCAATTGCAGAGTTTAAATTATATTGCTTAAATTGTGTTTCCATTTTCGTTTATGTTGTAAATTTGCGTCATTTTGTTCTATCGTTACATCTCTAATTATGTTGAATTATGAGTGATGGAATGTCAATTGTTGTTGAAAATATGAGTGGTTTTTTAATTATACTGTTATTTAAATTTTGGTTTATGACCTGCTATTGAAAATGCTCTTTGATTATGATGCAGACACGAATTGAGTTCTAACTCTCGATCCGTTCTGTTTATAACTCCTGAACCAAGCGTAAATGGAGTTGAGGGCAGTTCGGATCCTTACTCTCGAAATACAACGATCGGGAGTAAGAAACTGAGGGGGTCAATTTCATAATTTCGAGGGGCTAGCGAACAATCCAAGGGGCATATTGAGCAATTTTCTTCTAATTTTGCCAAGACTCAACTATTTTTCTCATCCACTACTTAGCTATTCAGCCGAATCCTAAAACCAACATGAAATGGTCCAATACTCCTTTTGATCAAATTATTGTTTGGCTTTCAAATCTCTAGCTTACGTAATATATTTGAGAGGAGTACATTCTTACATCTCAAGTCAACAAAAAAAAGTTAACTCAAGTGGGTTCGTCTACATAATACTATTAAATCAAATATAGAGAATTACTAAATACACTAGATTTTTGTCAAAGTGGACTATAGTAAAGTTAGGTTTGGCTGCCCAATTTAAAATTTGAAATCCATATATATTAAGAATCAGCTGTTTGCAAAACCACATCCTCTTATAGTTTGCAAGTCCAATGGATTTGCAACGTCCCCTTAACAGTTGATTTCTGCTCTTCCCCCAACACATTTCGCTCCCACCCAGCTGAAAATACTATAATGCCCCTGCGTTAGTTAAGTCACGCTGCGTGACTTAAGTAGCGCGGCGTGAGTTAACTCATGCAGCGTAACTTAAGTCATTTATCAGCAAAACAGAGACACAATTCCTCATTTTTCCAACTTCTCCAAACACGAAAGTTTTCCCTCCAAGTGCGATTTTCACCATTCTTGCGCCATTCAAAGCCAATTTCTCCCACAATATCAAGTAAGTGATGATTATCCTACTTCATTGCATTTTTTTGGTTGAAATTTTCGAATTTTTGATGAAATTTAACATTTTTAGGTTTTTATAAATTTTGCTTGCATGTTAGTTTTGATGATTGTTAGTGATGAATTAACTTAAGAATTGTTGTTTAGATGTTGTTTAGAGTATAATGTGGTAGTTTAGGGTTTAGAAATTGTTAGATTACCTAGTTGTTTGAAAATTGCACACTATGTGTTTGGTAAAATATCTCAATAATTTTTGTTTTTTGTTTTTTTGGATTGTGAATGATCAAATTAGTTAGAATATGGTTTGTTAATGTTGATTATAATATGTTTGACTGCAATGTGGTAGTTTACGGATTGAAATGACATTGTCGAAATTTTAGTGTTGTTGTTGAATTGTTGGAAATGACACAATGTCCGTGTGAAAATGTATCATTGAATTTTTGCTTTTTGAAATGTTGTGCAGATATGCATCGGAGGAATACGTCTCAGAGACTAACTGAGCCGCCTCAGGATAGGACAGACATACTTAGGTTAGGGAGTTCTGCCCCTACTAGTAGTGCACGGAGGGAGAAGCAAGCACTACACCCTCATATGGCTGGTCGAGGGAGAGGCGGGGGCACGAGACTTGCTACAGTTGATGTTGCGGGGGGATCAACATCACATACGGGTCTATCCCAGACGATGGACCCGACGCAGTATCATCAAGATTATCAGGTGTATGAGTAGGCGCAGAATCAGGCGTATCATTTTGAAGAGCCTCAGCCTCACCAATATCAGTTTGATGCGTATCAGCACCATCAATATGACGATCATCATGAGCAGCCTGATATTGAGCAGGAGCAGCCTCAACAGCAGCCTCAGGGGGTGCCGAGGGTGGTGTTGAAGGAAAATCGAATGCGTTTTCAGAATAAAGCAGCGGATAAAAATTCGATTTTCTTTCCTTGGATCATTACGAATTAACACATGAATCAGTGATTCGATTGTTACCTCGAAGTGTGGAA
>Ga0315914_1008671_pt1 | contig 13431 bp, 7 predicted proteins | sample MpolenodulesMG_FD_203920 | JGI IMG/M metagenome (GOLD analysis project Ga0315914, IMG submission 203920) | Medicago polymorpha root nodule microbial communities from Los Angeles, California, United States - elongated nodules | ecosystem: Host-associated > Plants > Roots > Nodule | place: USA...
AATTGTTTGGTACTACCTATATCAACAAGATGCATCTTCTTTTTGGTAGCTCATTCCATAAGAACTCCACAGTTAAGCGTGCTTGACTTGGAGTAGTCTTTGGATGGGTGACCTACCAGGAAGTTTTTCGGTAAGCGTGCAAGTGAGGACAAAACACGCTGAAAAGACTCGTGTTGGTTTGTAGGTCAGCAAACAATGCTTAAAGTCGTCTGGGATGTTACATTTAGTGCTCTTCCCTATACCCTATGGACACCTAAATGTCCATATCTGTATCCATTACCCGCACTTTAATTATAAAAAGACAATAAAAAACATCACAATTGAAATAAAACCATGATCCAAATTTTTGTAAAGAAACTCATAAAATTGTACAAACTGTAGTATTTAGCCAAATAAAAGAACATCTAAAATATTCCTTGAAAATTAAAATAAAAAAATTCAAAATACATATAAAAAAGTGCATGCTAAAATAAACATAAAATTGATTTAAATCATAAATTTGTAGCTCGTGAGCTTACGAAGGTAAGGATGAAACGATTGCCGTATTAGTTTTTAGGTTTAGGTGTATGCTTAAATAGCTAAATAAATTAAATAATTGTACTCCAAAAATAAATAAAATATTTATTATATTATATAAATATGTATATGCGGGTTGCAGGACTGGGTAGTATAGTGCCCTTATCCGCACCCATACCCATCTAAATTTGCGGATAATTACCCAGACCCAAGCCCATATCTATTAAAGCGGGGTTTTACCCTATCCATTGCGGGTATTTTTTGCGGGTGTCCATCGAGGCCTGGGTCCTATTGCGATCCCTAATCACTAGTTATTACAATCGTTGTTGCAACAACATCACAATCACAATTACTGCACATCACTCACATTTATTCGGATTGTGATATAATATAAAAGTTTGTGGTGTAATTTTTTAATGAAATGGTACGAGTCTCTCCTAGTTTAAACAAGGTTCTGGTTCAAATTCAATCTTGAACATGCAGTAGTGTTAAAACTATTATGAAGAGTTTGCCGCCCAATTTGGGTCTCACAAGCTCGAAATATTAGTCTCCACAGTTGTGCAGGTGAAAGATACCTGATTTACTAACAAAAAAATTTAAAACTATACTACCGTGCACATTGTCCATTTTAAATTCTAATTAAAAATATGTTAGAAACTACACTAAATCATACGAACATAGATGGTGGTACTATTGTTACAAAGTTTTGAGAAACTCAATTCTCACATTGAAAAAGATAAATCTATAAAGAGAGACATTCATTGTGTTTATAAATCAGATTTTATAAGGATGAGTTGAGTCAATGAAAACAGAATATGACACATTCCAAATTCAATAGTCGTAGACATAAGATGGTACATATATTGAGAAAACCCCAAATTATAAAGAAATGTACCTTAACCTGACAATTTGGTTTTGTAACACGATTAATTACATCGAAATAAAAACCTAACAAAGTACTACTGCTAAATCAGATCCATTGGATATTTATACAACACAAACACAGAGTACAAAAGGGTAAAGATTCTTTCCCCATTCTAGAACTATTTAGTTTGACAGCTAGCTCAAAGCTGCTTTACCAATATGATCCCCAAAATCAACACTTTATTTCTTTTTCTCTCTAGAACTAGAAAAAAATCCCTATTCCCTACTATCTTCTTCACTTCAGGGAGAGACTGCACTGATCAGTAGTACAGTGTTTATTAATGCTACTAATTATGAATGCCGTCGACCTAAAGTAACTGAACTGTCTCACCCAATTCAATTCTAGTATCATTAATTCAATTCACCTCAACTACCGTTAAAACCATAACATTAATATTAATACACCTAATTTCACTCCATAGATCCTTTCGCCTTCTAATCACCATGCTACCATTTATTAGTATTACTAGCATTACAAAAATTTGAAAGGTTATTCATAATTCACGTTTTCAAATTTAACATTTTCCCCCCACGAATTCAAGCAAGGGTCTGTTTGGCAAGCCATACATTTGAGTTTATAATAACGTATGTCTAATAATAAACTCATTTGACTAAAAAAGATCCGTAATCATAACTTGCTCGAAAGTTTATATTTTATTTTTACTAACTTAAAACATTTTTTGATAAGTTAATTCAATTAACTTATAACTAATAATTTTTTATCCCAATTTTACACTTATTTGAAAAAAATCAAATATTAATTAAATATATCTTATGTTATTTCATAATTATAAATTAGTTCAACCGTTAACTTTAAACACCGCAAATTTAATCAGCCATAAATCAACTTATCAAAAATTAGCTATTATTATTTACCAATCAGAGCCTAAAGCAAGACTTTCATACAATTGAAACAAAAATAGTTCAATTCGAAGGTAAAATAATTCTTGATCCGACTCGGCAAAAGATTATTGAATTGTCTTCCATAAAATAAAACACTAATACAAATCAATCCATTTCATTAGCAACAATGGCAATAAAATAATCTAACAGAAAATCCAAAATAACAAAAAATTACAACAAGAAAAAAGTTTCAAGATGCATAATATTTTGAAGAAGATGAAGGACCTGAAGCCCTAGGAGAAGTAGTAGGAAAAAGAGGAAGCAAACGAGGTTCAGAGTCTCTAGGAGTTGAAGCTCTAGGAGAAGGATGCAGAAAGAAACCCTTTTCTCTTATAGCTTTATCTTCAGCTAAAGAATCCAAAGAAGAACCATTTCTAGCAGCAGAAGAAGAAGAAGAACCGGATCGGTTAAATGGGTCGGGTATAAGTGGTGTAACCGGGCTAAGAGCAAGAGAAGGAAAATCTAGGATACTAGGTGACAAGATCTCTTGTTTGTTACGAGGTGAGAAACTTGAGTTGGAGAAAATGGGTGGTAATAAAGGGTTAATGTTAAGGTTTTTGTGAAATGAGTTTCTTCTTTCATAGAGTTTGAAACCTTGTTGTTTTTTTGGTGGAATGTTATGGTTATGGTTTGGTTTTGTTGAACTTGAAGCTTGTTTTGCTGTCTCCGAGGAACCAGTTAACATTTGAACAACTTGTTTGAACGAGTTTGTGTCAGCTTGAACAAATGTTGTTGGATATGGGTTACCTGGTTCGGATCTTGTTATTGGTCTTGGTGATGGAATTTGGTTATGGCTATGGTTGTGTCCATTACTTGTTATGGGTCTTGGTGAAAGAATTTGGTTATGGCTATGGTTGTGTCCATTGCTTTGAGTTTGAGTTTTTGGTGAAGGTAGTGAAGTGAGGGATGATTTTTGTTCCTCTTGGTATCTCATTGATGATGTGGAATCCATGGAGGAAGAAGAGAGGAAAATGGCTAAGGAGTGTTGAATTGAATAATAAATAGATTAGAGTAGAATAGAATAATGAGATGAGACTTTGGTTACTTGGTTTTGTTTTCTTTTGACATAACATAATCACATATTTATGATAAAGTAATTGGTCTAAAATTAGTATTATTTTTAATTTTTATTGTATTATTGATTCTCTTTTTTCAATTTAGCATCTAATTAAAATTATTTGTATTATAGTCAAGATAATATTTTCTACCTTATATTTATATAAGTATCATCATGTCGTATCTTATGACACATACATCAGAAAATAACGAACTGATTATTATGTGTCTTTATTTTTAAAGTGTGGTCAAACTTTTAATTTAATATTTAGCGGAAATTATCGAGATTGTGATGAAAATAGTCAATCATTTAACTTTGTTATTAGATGTTGTTTGCGAGATAAATATTTTCCTACTTTTATATAAATTGTTTATGTAGTTTTTTATATAGATGTGAGATCGAATCATTGATATCTTATTACTTTATGGTCACAAGACCATAATTATAAACATAAGAAATTGTTTTTAAAATGGAATTTTTTTAATTTTTATTGTAATAGTAATTTTCTTTTTTCAATTTCTTACTCTAATTAAAATTATGTAAATTACTGTAAAGATAATATTTTCTACCTTATCTTTACATGATTACCGTTGAATCTCGCGTCAAAATTTCAATTTAATATTTAGCGGAAATCATAGAATTATGGTGAAAATAGTCAATCATCGTAGCTTCGTTATTATAGTTGAGAAGATATTTGCTAGAAAAGCATTTTCCTATTTGTATATAATCGGTCCATGTTAATTTTTTTTGACAAATAAACGGTCCATGTTATTATTTATGTTAAGACTTGAGAGTGGGATTGAATTATTGACATATTATCACTTATTTTGGTGGCATCTGGGTTTGAACGAACCTTATATATATATATTATGTATTGTGCTTATCAATTAAACTAAAATCATGGGAACCAACATATTATCACTTAATTCCTTACTCTGACTACAAAATTATAATCATACCAATACTTGTAAGATTGATTCGGTAATATTTTACCTTTTTCTTTTATTTATTGTCTTTACTTTTTTTTCTAGTTTTATACTCTTATGTATTGTCTTCTTTTTTTTTGGTCAATTATGTATTGTCTTTACTTGATATATGTAAATATAAAATAAACAAATGTGTTATTAATGATAATAATAAATAAAATTGTTCTGAAGAATTCGATTTTGTATAAAGAACTCGAGTTTTTTTGTTAAGTAGATTAGTGACTAAATTCATACATTTATGTGTGAAAAAGTGAAAAATTTGAAGTTTAAACATAATCAATGATAATTTTTTTAAAGAAAATAATTAGAGATGTTAACTATCAGAATTGTGGATTGGTTGTGATATGTACGTAGACACGCAGGGAGCAATTTTTTTCAACAACCGAGTTGACAAATCAGTTGACTCCCGTGACTCTGCGTGTACTTCCGCCATGTACTTCTCCCTAAACTAAATTTGCAAGTATACACGTATTGCATATTATATAGTTTTAATATAATAAATAAATATAATTAGTAAAATACACACCTTTTAAAAAAATATATATAAACGACAACATTTGTTGAATATGTCCTACAAAATTAGACGAATTTCTGATCCGTGTTTGATATTATGTGTATCTGTACTAATAATATAAGTGAAAATTGATTCGTTTTAGTTTTTTTAATATATATTTAGTTTGTGATGTATCTTTTTCTTTTTTTAAAAAAATTAATTGTATATACATCAAATTTGTCGATATAAAAATCTAAAATGTCAGCTTTAATGAGATATTTTTTTCTCAATCACACTTTTTTCATACACAAAACTCGAATCTAACACTATCTAATAAATTCAAATTCAATTCCTTTTGAATCATTGAATGTCAAGAAACAAGCTGCATATCTACCGGTAATAGTGATGAGTATAGATAGACAAGGAACCCTAATTACATCACAAATCAAAATATTTGGTTTTATCCTAAACGAATTATAATGTTAAGAAATAAAATATATGATATGATTAATTAGTTAACTCAATCAATTTTTTTTTTCAGGAAAGGTTTTTACTTTTTAGCATTAAACAAAATCCACTTTTTTTACTCAACAAGTTAATAACGAAAATTTAGTCAAAAGAAAAAAGTTAACCATGAAGATTATTCCTAACAAAGTATCATTCTAGAATGGAGATTAATTGGTAATTTTTTTCAGCAAGGACAACTGTTTTTTGTAAAGTCAAAAGTGAATTATAAAGAGAAAAAAAAAGAACATAACAAATGATTATAAAATTACATATACAATTAACTGTGATTTATTGGCAATGTAAAATCTTTTACAATTGTAGTGTATAGAATTGTTAAACTCTAATCAATTAATTATTTTTGAAAAAAATTAGATTTCTTATATTGGTCTTGCTGATACATTGATTATATTTCAAAAAAATATTAGAAAACGGGAAAAACGTATCTTAAGGTATAAAAATATGTTATCGGTTGTTTCAGTTGGTTGTTCACAAATCATTCCTCGTTTTAAACCAATTCCCTCTCACATCCCCTTCTAAATCCCATCATTATTGAAAGGGAGCTAAAATTTTTATTCCATTTGATTTTAGTGGAAGATTTTAAGTAAGATACTATTTTGATCTCAAATATAAGAAGAAAAAAAAAGTTAATATATCTAGTTAAAAATTGAAATCAAATACATCTATTTTGTTTAACTTTATTTTGTACATATTTGAGACCGAATGAAATAGTTATCATACTCCCATTTTTAGTTTTTTGAATGACAAATGAATATATTATAAAACCATGAGTCACAAACTTTTAGTCTGGTCCTTCAAAGTTCTCTTGTTAATTTTTATTTATATTAATAATATATATATATTGGAGTGCTACAAATGATATATTATATGTTAATTTTGTCCTCGTAAACTTAACTCAGTGAATGAACAATGCATAATGTATGTAAGGTCCAAAGTTCAAACTCCAGACATCACAAAAAAATGCTAATTTTGAAGTAACAATATAATTGGGACACCGTTATTATCATGTTATACAAGTAAATAGGTTTTTTTTTCTTCGTTTTTTAATTTGTACGCATCAATCAATTTTGTTCTTAAGTTATTCGAAATAGTTAAAACGCCCTTGAATTTTATAAACGTTGGTCAATTTCGTCCCTCCCTCAAGTTTCATTATTAACGGTGATGACTTGTAACGTTAAGCGCCGACATGGATTGCCAACTCAGATGCCGTGTATTTACGGACGAAATTGATTGAAAATTTTGATTTTTTTAAAAATGAAAGTCGATATAAATTGTTACATTGTCAAATCGATTCATGAATTATTCATTAAAAATCAAGATAGTCTCTAAATTATGTCACTCCATATCAAGCCGATCACTAAATTATTTCATAACTATCAAACTTATCCGTGATAAAGTCAAATAAATGTTAAAAATAAAAAGCATGTTTTTAACGGTAGTTTATTACCTTTTGCATGTTTGAAATGAAGTTTCATCCATGTAGCATCGGAAGTCTTCATATATACAAAAATGTTGAAAACCACTTCAAATTTTCTCTGTTTTCCATATCCACAAGCATATCTTATTATAATCCTAATTTTGCATATTAAAAATTCTCTCTATGCTACTAAATCACTAACCACCCCTCAACCATCAAGACTGGAACTTATTTAGGGATTTCATATGCAAATATTCACTTGTTCTTAACATTTTATGCATTTTTTTTTTTTTTTTTTATATTCTAGGTTGATGTTGCTACTAAAACTCTTGTGTATATTGTTTTAAGACGGAAGGGCATATCCTGGACAAGTCATGGAGGCATGGTGCGTAGTTAGTTTTTCATGAATGTTGTTGTTTTATATACATCCATTTAGTAGACTTTTAATTAAGTATTAACATTGATTTATATATCTCATACGTAGAAATTAGAGGACGAAAATACCTATCCACTCTATGTGATGCATTTGTACTCTAATTTTAAATCATTATACCAAAACAAAGAAGTAAATTATTATACCAAAACAAATTGCCAAATTGGATGAATAAATTGGGTCCCAAGTGGTAATAAACAAGCCATTGGTGATATTCAGAATTTTGGACAAGCATTGGTGGGGGATTTGGCAATAGAAGTGGGGTTAATGTGGTGACTCACAAAGTAGAAAAAGTGTCAAAAAGAGCAACAAAAAAATACATCATCAATTTGACTTTGATTATTACTCATTCTTGCCTTGTTAAGGAGGACTGATTTATCTTCCACATTTACGTACAATACTGGACTAATGACAATAACTACACATTAAACAATTGAGGAAATGTCTAACTATGTTAGATTTATGCAGCCTATTCCTTAATTTGAAACCTCGTCTAATCCATTCTTGTTCTTATAATAAACACAATACAATTTTAAGTTTTCACTATGTGTACATATAGTATTTCAACGTTTTGCACCTGACTAGTCACAACTAGTACTGATATAATATCATCATGACATTGCTATGATATATACAGGCAAACATTGTTGTCTTGTATAATTTTATTAGGAAAATGCCAATAATAGATTGTTTGAGTTAGTCTCACTAAATATTGTAGTCTTGTATATTTCTTTTGAAAAGGGTAAATTATGCTATGTTAATTTATGAATATTTGCAAATGTCAACCTTTCCTAAACTCTTTCATATTTTATAGTACAGGATTGAGGATAGGATACTCGATAGCCATCATGATTTTTTTTTTTTTAAATAAATGATATTTTGTAGTTGTTATAATTGAAATGTCAATGACTAAAATATGTTTTTGGTCCCTACAAATATGACGAGTTTTGGTCCCTGGTAATTTTTTTTTTGAATTCCATCCCCCTGCAAAATTTTTTGTTTTTTAAAATAGTCACCCACTTTCGGGATGATTTGTCTATGTGACAGATGCTGACGGTGTAATTATATACAAGTGGCATTTAACATATTTTAATTATTTAAAAATCATTTTAATAAAAAAAAATTAAAAAATTTAAATAAAAAAAATTAAACAAAACATATTGAGATTGTGCAGTTTCTGCATTCACGGTGAATTTCTTTCTCAAATTGAAACTGAAAAAAAAAACATCAATCACTTTAACTCTTCTTCATTAATCTTCATCTTTATCCCCAAAATACACATTCTTCACCCATAAAAATTCATCATACTTGTATTTTCCTTAATCCCTCTATTATTTTCATTCCTAAAAAATCTATCATCAAACACATGCCCATAAATTTCTGGATCTATGAACACAACAACATAGATCTCGGCGAACAGAATAGAACCCACCAGAAAGAACCAAACCGGAAAACATAGGAGGAACAGATCTGCAGCAAACTAAAAAGCTAGAAACACATGAAATTGATGGTGCAAAGAGAGGGAAAACGAGGATCTGAAACGCATCCACAAAAAGAACAGAGAAAAACAATCAAAAAAGTCTTATCGGAGCATCACCGGAGAGATGGAAGGTCACCGGAAAAGAGCGGATGAGGTGAGAGAAGAGAGAACTCCGGTGTAATATTTTCTTAACTGATTATGTTTCAATGAACGCAAAGTAAATGGTTTGCTAGATCTGCTACCAAAAGAGGATTTGTGAAGAAGAAGAGGATCAATGTTGAAAAATTGTTTAAAGCCTCCTAAAATAGATCTATAATTGAATTATTTAAATTTTTGGGTGGGCCACTACATCACTTTATGGGAATTTAGATCAACCCAAACCTAAAACTGACATAAAATTGTATAAAATCTCGCAAATTAAACCTATAATCGTTGATCTTTTAATTTTTCTGAGTGGATCGTGGCCCATCCCAGCCCATGAAGGGCTCCGCCACTGATCAACGAGGAAGAAGTGGAACGATTTTCCATATTCTGCCCTTGAAGAAAATGATTTTTTTTCAAAAATATATTTTCTGGTTTTTAAAAATGTTTTTTAATTATTTAAAATAAAATAATTGCCACGTGGATGGCACATGTACAAGTTTGCACACTCCGCTAATGCCACGTATGCACAAATGTGACAAATCATCAAGAAAGTGGATCCATGAACTATTTTAAAAAACAAAATAATTTGCAGGGATGTAATTCAATTTTTTTTTACCAGGGACTAAAACCCAAACTTGTCATATTTACAGGGACCAAAAACATATTTTAGCCCTTATTATTTTATAGGTCTTTCATAGTTCATATATTTGTAATTTGAAAGATTTCCTTCCAATAAAAACACAATTCATATTACATTTGTAAAGATAGTCCGAGAAGAGAATAGTAAAAATTGTTAAGGCTGGTTGGATATGAGGAGTCAATTGAATATAAAAAATATCATTATTGAAATGAATCTTGGTCGTGGTTAATATGGTTACTTCATGCTCAAAATCAAAATGTTTTAATCTAACCTCTTCTTCAAGAGTTGAGCTCTTTTCTCCACCACATTGGATGGAGAATTTTTGCAGCTAGACTAAATTTTGAGAAAGTTGAGTCATTAACTTTTTATCCATCCAATGTGGCACTATTTTCTCTTATAAACAGGACTAGCGAAAGTAATCAACGTTAACAACATTGAAAATTTTAAAATGTATATCGTCCACTTAGAAGAAACAGGGAACATTTTTACTCATTGGAAACTAAGAATAAAATAATTTTAAATACCTTTTTCTTTTCTACAAGTCAAACCTAGTGTTGCCCACATTGACATGTATACATAGGCATAGTTAATTCCAATTCCAGGATCCTAAGCAACGGAAGAAAAACAAGGAAAAAGTGAAAGAAAGAGTGAATCAAATACCCCATTCTTCGTAGGGAAAATAAGGGACCACAATCTCTAAGTGCAAGCAACATTTAATTAGCATTGGCATCTCATTGAAAGAGACTCGATTATATTGGTCCATACACACAAGAAGCAGCCAGACAACACTTTTGCAACGTTTTTATTTTAAATTAAACAATTGACAAATCCGAATTGTGAAAACGGGAAGTTTCTATTGTTTCACAACTTGTATGATTTTGTTGAAGTTAAAAAGTGTAATTTTTGTCAAAATGACGATGGCACACTGTAATTATATTAAACTCACCGTAAATCTAAACATGTAGGCAATCATTTTAGAAAGAAACCATGACTCCAACAAAATCTCATTATATTCTAGGAATTGATACGATTAAATAAGCACTACCTTTGATCTCAAATATAAGATAATCGGTTAGGCTGTTTTGTCAACTTTAGATAGTTATGTGAATTGTGCTAGGTTAATCAAACCTTCCCTTGCCTCAAAGAGACACAAAGTTACTTTCATATTATCAATGTTACAATTGAAAATTCGTAATATTAATGCATTCCACAAAAATACATTATTTTATTCCGGCAGTAAACTGTGAATAATTCTTGTTGAAATTGAAAATCCCTCATGTTTTATTGAAGAAGAGATCAGGCAAATTATTTTCATATACAAATATAAAGGAAGTAACAATCACTTGATCAGAAACAGTGACAATAGTAACCCTTTTTTTTCTATTAGGTGAGATTAGATACTATAGATCAAATCAAACAATACTGTTGTGAATGGGCAGTCAACTTTTCTTAGAGTGTTTCAGATTATAATATAAGACTTGCACAAGTTTTATTCAGAATTTTTTTAGCATCAATAGGTGGAATTTGATATATTGCTTCGATCAATGAAACTTTGCGAGAACTATACGGAAGAAGAGGGTCATCTATCGGTCCAATAATACATTTGTCAGCTACTGTAATGTATCAGAAATTGAGCAAATGTGTTATATTCAATATTCCCTCATGTAATATTCAAAAAAATTGTCCTGAGGTACTATCACAAGATTAAATGGAAAAAATCTTCACCGACAAATAGCAGTGGAAAGAATATGATTCTGAGTATGGTTCGGTTCCCAAGTGAAGGACAGGTAACTCTCCAATAAATAGGACCTGCATTCACCCAAAAATTCACATTATTATCTATTGGTATGTGATATTAGCAGAACAGGTCCAAATTAAGGACTGTGTACATCAAACAACATTAAAATGTATGCACACTTAACGTAGCAAAATATCAAGAAGAAATACAAGGTCTCTCACCAAGTGAAATGTTACCATAAAAAATGTTCAAAGAAACGCAATGCACCAGTAATTGCAGATGGATGTAACATTCCCTAAGTCATAAAAAATGTTGCATGATGCAGTTAGATGCCATTCAATGTAAGTTATTGAGAAAATGGAAACCAGTAACAGACAAAAAAAACCTATGTGAATATATAAAATCACTAGACAATACCACAAAGGCCAATAGGTGTATAAAACCCGGCACGGTTTTGCAATCCGTCCCAACCTGTGCTCAATGGGCCGGGTTTAACCTGGTAAAAAAAAATAAACAGAGACAGGATAGGGACACAATCGAAACAAGCCGGACCTGATTTGAGTTACTCCTCGAGTTACCCTTCCCAATTTAGCTTGAGGACAAAGATATTTTTTTAACATTATTTTGTAACACTCTCACACCCCACCGCACTCTACTCCGTCACACACATACTCACACTTTCTAATTCATGAAGGTAGTTTTGCATTCTTTAGGTTCATGCTAGGAATTTGGTATTTCTATGTATATTGTGTTTTGATGATTTATTTTACGTAGATTCACACATAGTGGAATAACAAATACTAAGTATGTGTGTTGAATGGTAAAATCCGATTTTGCTACATTCTAATCCATTGATTCATGGTCACAAAGTTGGCGTGCATAGGGGTGTTAAAATCAACTAATGAAATTACAGTTTTAGTTCAGAGTCTTGTCTCAATGATCCTTATAATTGGAAATGGTTCTTTTATTGGGTATAAATGTGGTCAGAGCTTTTTTTAGTGGAACATTTATATTATGGGTGTTTGCGGTGCGGTTTGGTTTGGTTTTGAGGTTAAAAGTCATCCGAACAGCAAGATAAAAAAGCATGAAGTTTGGTTTGGTTCGATTGTCTTTTAAAATAAAATCCAAACCAAACCTATGTGGTTTGGGTTGGATCGGTTGGTGCGGTTTTTTTTCGAGACAATACAATTTTTTGTTTTCAACATTAAAATCAAGTTAAAAAGTTAAAACACAACATATTTTCAGTAATGTTTTCGACAATGTTTTTAATTTCATTCCACGTTACAAATTCATTTTAACCAAACAACGCAAACTAAATTAAGAATGTGGACAAAAAGTAATTCTATTATGTAAGAAATGTAAAAGACTAAGATTTTATCGTTCTCTAAAAATTCAAGTAGCACATAAATATATTTTTGAAATAAAAAGCAAAGAATGAGATTAAAAACATTGGGAATTAAAAAGATCCGTAAGGGGTTGTGGTTGATTTGGGAGGTGGTAATTTGGGTTATTTGGAAGGCGAGAAATGCTTGTATTTTTAATAATGAGATAGCTCGGTGGGATGAATTAGTGGAGGAAGTAAATGTTATGTCTTGGAGGTGGTTTTTAGGGAAATGTACAGGTCCAGCCTGCATGTTTTACGAATGGTGTTAGAGTCCTCGGAATTGCTTGTTGAGGTGATGTCGGTTTTTTTTTTGCTATCAAGGGGAGCCTGCTTCTGTCATTGCTGGTGGGCTGCTGCTGAGGTGCGAACAGCTTCTGTTTTTGCAGCTGTCTTGTGTGTTTCAAGTGCTGCTGTTTTTTGGGTGGTTTGTGCTTAGTTGTGTTGGGATTTCTGTCAGTTATGGGGAGTGCCTTGCTTGTGTCATGCTGCTGCGTTTTGGCTTTGGTCATGGAGCTAGTTTTTTGGAATTTTGTGGTTTACTTTCATCTTGTATTTTTGTTTTAGTTCCTCTGTTGTTGGGTTAGTACGAACTTAAGGGGTTTTCTTTTATTGAGTTTGAAGTGTTGTTTAGGGGCCTCTTTTAATGGCCTCTGTGTTCTCTTTTTCCTCGTTCGTGGGTTAAGTGCTCCTTGTACTAACCTAACTTAATAATATTTGTCGTTTAAAAAAAAAAGGCAAAGAAAAAACTTAACAAAAGAAAAAATATGTAATTTTATAAAAGTTTTCATTGA
>Ga0315914_1008673_pt1 | contig 13428 bp, 7 predicted proteins | sample MpolenodulesMG_FD_203920 | JGI IMG/M metagenome (GOLD analysis project Ga0315914, IMG submission 203920) | Medicago polymorpha root nodule microbial communities from Los Angeles, California, United States - elongated nodules | ecosystem: Host-associated > Plants > Roots > Nodule | place: USA...
TTACTTGACCAAAAAAAAAAAAAAAAAAGCTGACTCTAAAATCCAGCGGAAGGCTGGTAGAATTCCCTCCAACCAAATGCTTAACTAACGGAGAGGAGTAGAGAAGCAAAGGAAATCAAATGCCTAACCTCACAAAATTTTCAAAAATTTATAAATTGGCCTCTTTGAAAAATCAAACACAAAAATTTAAAATTTGTAAAAGAGCCAAAAAATGTTAACAATTAAATTTTTTATTACGCTATAAAAACAAAGATATTGAAAAATAAAAGCAAATTCAATTGAAATTTGAATTATCTGGAATTTTAAATTATCCAAAATTGAGTAATCTAGTTGAGCCAAATTGGCAACCAGGTTGAGATCATCGAGGTACTAGAGATACTTGTGCCCCACTATGGACACTAGCTCCTCACCAAATCTGGATTATGAAAATAACAGATGTGATGATCCTTCCTTTGTGTGGTCCTTTAAGCCTAGGCTATATAGTCATCATAAATATTTGGAGTTCACGTAGGTGAGGCTAGCTATTGCCAAACTGTTTGTGTAGATCCAGATTTTGATTGATATCAAGTGGCATCCCAAAAAGACAACTCAGTGTAATTTTGACAAAGGACAAAACTATTATGTAGTTTCACATGTGCAGTTTTTGCGATTTGGATTCCCTACTGTAACTGCGTGACGCAGTTACAGTTGTCAGCCATCCGATTAAAATGAACATATGAGACTGTTTTATGGTGTGAATTTGAATTTGAAATTTGAACCGTACGATAACAAATCAAAGGCCACGATCTATTACAGTGTGAAATAGCGGAGAAATTCTACAACAGGGAAACCTGGTTCCAGTTTTTGCTATTCACCTCATAAAAAAGTAGTTTTTATTTTTTAAAAGACCACTTTTTTTACTTTTTAAAATATCCCTCCATCCCTTTTTATAAGAATAATTTACAAAAACTACGGGTATTAAAAAAGTTGTTGGAGTAGTAAATTTGTCATCAAAATGTATGTATGTATGTATGTTTGTGTGCCTATTCCATATTCTTTCCCCCTACTTACTCACTCTATATCTCACATTCTCACTTCTCATCCCTAACTCTCAACTAATCGACAAAAGATATTTATACAATTAAATTTTAATATAATTTTTTGACAATTTTCTCTTATGCTCTCATTATACTCTATCTCTCTCTATTGTTTTTTTACCAATAAAAAAAAGAGAATGATTTCTCTTATGTTCTCATTGTACTCTCTCTATTGTTTTTTTACCAATAAGAAAAAGAGAATGATTATCCAAAAAAGGTGGGTTATTTGAACAACCTTTTATATAACAACTTATGAGCAATCATGAATTTGCAAAGAAAAGTAGATATTAACACAAAAATCAAAGCAACAGAGAAATAAAGTAAACTCATAACGTGAGTATGAGAAATAAAGTTGTCACAAAATGGTTGTAAAAACATCATTTTTCTATTCAAAAGTTGTCACAAAATAGTTAGAGTTGTCACTCCAACTAATTCTTCCACCTCTCGTTCTTTTCTCAATTCTATATTGTTGTATAAAAAATATTTAAATCAAAAAATATTCTCGTGAATATTGTACAAACATTGTAATATTTTTTTTTAAGGAAGAAACATTGTATAAATTTTGAATTCCTATAAATTTTGAATTCCTAACTAGTTCATCTTACAAAAAATAATATACATACGGATTGAGTTTACTCTGTCCCTACTCATTCTCTTTTCAATTGGGTTGGGTTAAGTCAAAAGTTGACGAAATCGTACAAATTCTAGATTGTCTAGTCAACATTAGATGATCCAAATTCCAACCTTTAATTTTTTTTAAGGAAACTTTAAAATTAAACAAAAAAATTATAAAATATTTTAAGATCTAAACGCTATCATCTTGATCGTATGGTTTAGAAAGGCTGAATGCTTCTAAGTGCACCCACCACCAACCACATTTAATCAAATTCCAAAAAATATCACATCTTTTCCAACCCTCTCTCCCAACCTACATATTCTCTGCCTTCAATTACCTTATATCTCTCTCGCCGCGTATCTCTACTAATTATTATTTAAACAAAGCAAAACATGAATGTGAGATTTCCTTACCTTTTTCAGAGAATCCCATTCTTATTTCAACCACTTTCTCTCTCCACAATGTAATATACTATTTCCTTCTTACAATTGCTTTTCTGAAACGTGATTTTGAAGTTTAATTCACGTTTGAAACACCATTCAAGAGTTCTAAGCCCATATTTGACTTATTCCATAAAAAAATGAATTAGTTCAAAATTACCAAAAACCCTCAAACAAAGAATCGTAAAATACGCGAATAATTCATTTCGATTTGGACAGCCCAACAAATACATTGAATCATGAGAACACGCAAATAATAATCAAAAATAAAAATAAAAACCAATCAATAATAAATATAAGTAAATAAATAAACAAAATATTCAACAGTAATAATTAATAATAAGGGTTAGTTGTTTAAATTGACCCTGTAAAATACGCGATGTCTGAAAAATGATCTGTAAAATAAAAAGTACATAATTTTTTTTGGTAGATAGATGAGATGACAAAGTCATCGTAAACTCACGCAAAGTGGAGGTATTGAGGTTCAAACCCCCAATCATGACATCTAACCTAACAATTTTGGCATTTTTCCCAGTTGAGCTAGAACTTATGAGACAAAAAAAGTATTTTATGAGTGGTGGCAAAATCTCATTCTTTGTATGGGTCTCCACTTGTAAATTGTTTCTGTTTTGGTGGTGGTTACTTGATGCAGCCACCTTGATCTTGTAAATACTCCTGGTTGGTTTGCCCTTTGCACACCTTGTGCGGGGTGAATCATTGTTGTTAATATATCCCATTTTAATTTGTTAAAAAAAAAGTATTTTAACCATGTAATTTGACATTCTTTTTATTTTTTACCATATAATATATTTATGGTTCAAAAAAAGTGATCTAGAGAATGAATTTTTTCATTTTTTTTTCGAGAATCTTTAGGATGTTAAATTTCAGCTTTACACAAAAAAAAAATTAGATTTATCTGACAGGACAGGATTTATTATCAATTTTTATTCCTCATAATTATGAAATTCTTAAACAATTCATAATAATTAATTAGTATCTCGTTTAAAAACCTCAAAATTTTGTGGTGAAGGTTCCTATAATGTTCTAACCATGCTTAAATAATTAGATAACAAAATTTGATCCGTGAGTATACGCTTACTCAGAACAAAATTACAATTTCGTACATTTTGGTTGAAAAATAAAAAATAAATCGAAACGTCTTTGAAATGCTATGAAACTCAGTAGATTATTTTTATGTATTTATATAGATGTCTCTGCAAACAATCGGTACAGCAATCGATTTCTAGGTTGGGGTTTTCGTTGTCTAGTTTTTTGAGTTTTTCACGATTTAAAAGTTCATAATTAATTTGTCCTTAGTTGAAAAATTCTAATTTATTGTGTAAAGTCAAATTTTAACGTTCCAAACATGCCTGTAAAAAATCATGAAAATTTTTAACTTCTAAGTTGTTTTTTTAAACTTCAACTATATTACAAAGTCAAAAATAATAAGGATCTCAAATTATAAGATTAGAATATATGTTTTTTATTTTAGAAGGTCATCTTTTAGATTTCACGTATATTACAAGGTTAATTTCAATAATAAACCTTAATAATAATATTAAGAACCATAAAACCAATTATAACAATCAAAACTCCTTTCTAGTTCGATTCCTGGCTGTGGAACCATTGAATTCTTAAAAAAAAAAACAAAAAAACAATCAAAACTCATCAAGATATAAAAGTATTTCAAGTGTGAAGTTAACTCACGTAAAGGTTATTTTATGAAGTTTGAGGTGAGAATGAAAAAATAAATAAAAACAATTAATGATAATTTAAACAATTATAAATTAACAATAAATATTATTTTAATTTTAATTTGTTTTTTTTAGCTAAGTTGTCCATTTACTTTTTTCTTTTGTCAAATAACAAATGTTTGATTTCGACCTGCATAACAAAATAAAATATTATTTTACATTCTAACAATTATACTCATATTCCGACAAATAATTGAGGTCCCTATAAATTAAAAGCCCAGCTCCGTAGAGCTCTTTGCGCTTGTCAAGAACGGCCCTGGATATTGACTCTCGTGCAATCGACAAATTCCAGATGATCAACTTCAAAATTTAAAATTGAAAAAAAAAATAACAAAAGAAATATTTTAAGATCTGAACGCTATCCTCTGATATGGTTCAGAAATGTTGAATGCTTCCAAGTGCACCCACCACCACCAACCACATTTAATCAAATTCCAGAGAATATCCTATCTTTTTCAACTCTCTCGCCGCATATCTTTAATCTCTACCATTAATTTACACATAGCAAAATATGTATATTAAATTTCCTTAACTTTCCATAGAATCCCAATCTCATTTTAACCTCTTTCTCTCTCCAAACACAAATTTTAACATCTTTTCTGCTTATTGCTTTTCTCAAACGTGACTTAAAAGCTTAATTCACGTTTGAAACGCCATTCAAAAACAAATACATTGAATCATTTGAAAGAACACGCAAAGAATCATCAAAAATAAAAAACAAATCAATAATAAATATAAATAAAAATAAATAAATAAAATATTCAATAGTAATAATTAATATTAATAATATTAAGAAGAACCCTTAAGGCTAAAACCGATTATAACAATCAAAACTCATCAAGAGATACATAAAAATTAAATCAAAATTTTTCTTCTCTAGAATCAAACGGAATAAAGAATAACATCCAAACTACTTCCACCAAAACCACCAGAAGATTTACCACCGCCACCGCAACCGTTGACAGCAGCTCCTCCTTCAGAATGAGGCGGAGGATGATAAAACTTCCTTCCCGTTTGAGGACAGTTGGAATAAGACCTTGCAACAATCCTCATTCCTTGATCAACAATCTCCACCCACTTTCCCATCTCTGAAAAAAATGGAAGAAAAAAAACCTATTTTCTTTTCTTTCAGATGAAATGAATCTATGAAAGAAAAGAAAATAGAAGAGAAATGAAAAAAAGGGTTGAAGGGTTTGTGTTATAAGAAAATGAGAGACATTTGTAGAGAGAGAATGCGTTGTGAAAACAGAAGGGGTTGTTTGTGTGTATTTATATTGCGGTGGTGTCATTTTTGGACTTTTTTTCACGCGACCTTTTCTACGAATTTTCTTTAATTTTTGTTTTTTGTGTTTTGTTTGGATGCTAGTTGTTGGAAAGCGCGTTTGGTTTTCCTTTTTTTTTTCCTTCCTTTTTGATGAAAAGTTACTACTTGAGTCTTGACTGCTTTTAAGAAAATTCAATGTTTGTGATGTTCTGGATTCTTCGGTAATAAATGTATAATAAAACTATGGTGAAAATTTATACTAGATGAACAAAAAAGATCATTAAATAGCAAAAAAAAATTAATATTTAGGCAACAGCCAACAATTAGATGTACGAATATTTATTAAAAAGGGTGTATTGTTTCATGATTTTCCAAAGAAAAGGCATAATGTTTGACGAGTGCTAGAGAAAGCTCAAAAGTACACAGTTACAAAGGTCAATGTAAAGTAATAAAAAACATATTAGTCAATACTCAAACAAACAAAAGGGTTCGACCACCACATATAAAAATTAGGCCGAATATAAATATTAGTAGTCTTTATCCACCAAAAGGAATGTAATTTGACTTGCTCTACCAATTAGTGGATGTTGCTCTCTGTATTTTTTAAGACCCGACTATTTCTTTCATTCCATATGACCCACACACAACACAACCAAATAAGTTGCATAAAAGAACGACGGGTACGCAAGCCACATGCAGAATAAACAAATTGATAAAAATGATCTGACACTCGTAATAGCTCGACTGAGGCTATACCCAACCAGGACCGAATGTTGCCCCACAAAGCTGCAAAAAACGGATAGGATAGAAACAAATGTTGAGTAGTCTCGATGTCACCGCAACCCGCCACATAATGCTGATTAACGTGAGGAAGAACACCGCCCACGAACAAATTATCCTTCGTCGACAATCTATTCTGAAGGACTTGCCACGCAAGAATAGAGACCTTCAAGGGGACCTATTTGTGTCAAATTAAATCCCATAAAACTTCTGTTGTTTGAACCGGCTGACTGGTAAGCAATTGGTAAACATCTCTAATTGAGTAACCACTCGACGGATTAAGCCTCCACACACCACCGATCTGTAGAATTTTTCAAAAATTTGTCTTAGCCAAAAATTTGCCAAAGGGGGAGATTGTTGGGTATTTGTATTGGCTGCATTATTGCTAAAACAAATATCCATGTTTGTGTTGTTGGATACAATTTAACAACATGTTTCAGACATTCTTGTATACGATGTTTCAGACATTCTTGTATACGATGTTCCAACATCCTAGCATGGTTCAGTGTGCCTTGTTTCATGTCTGTTTGTACACGCGCCTTATATTATTTAAGCAAACCATATTTCCTTATCTTATTAACCAAGCAACGCGCATATCTTTACAGAATCAGTTGTGGAATATTCCTAAAAATGTGATTACATTTTAGCAAATATTTGAAGCTGTATTGGACGTTCCAAAAGATGTTCCTACATTTTAGGACTTTTCATATATGTCACTGATTCGTGTTTTGCAGATCAGCGGGACGATCTGTTTTGTTCTGAAGCCCAACAAGACTATTTGACCTATATTGCTTCAGTATAAAAGGAAGACTTCAAGACCTAATTGATCATTCAAGCCGTCATTCTAAAAAGTTTAGTTTTTTTAGGGTTTTGAGTCTTTGAGTGTTCTACTCTTGTATCGTGTTGATGCAAGTTTAGTCCTGTTTATTGTGAGCCTGTCTTGTATCAGTTTGATACATGTTAAGGACTGTGTGTTGAGTTGTAAACTCTTGTGTGCTACGCCAAAGCTTTTAAGCAAGGTTGTAGTTTGTGTTTGAAGGTAGCTTTATCATTGATTTGTGTTGTTTAAGTCTGATAATTACAGGGGTTGTGGTTGACTGTAGGATAGTGAGATGGGATCTCAGATCTAGGAGTTCCTAGGTTGAAATCAATACGGGTAGGTCCTGGGTCTTTAGTGTAAACGAAGAGTTTGGTGAGAGTTATAGAATAAGGACTACACTAGTGGATTTCCTTCTTGGCTTGGTAGCCCCAGAGTAGGTGTGTTTGTCACTGAACTAGGTCAACACACTTGTGCCATTTACTTTCCTGTCATTTATTCTGTTTACTGGTTGATGTTGGAACATTAAACAGAACATTATATGTCTGTGTGCATAACGTTGGAACATCACATATAACATTTTAAAACAAGCACGCTTGAATTTCAATTGGCATCAGAGCAGGCACCCTGCCTGTTTTAGGATGAGCTCCAGGGTAGTTTCATTCTAGCATTATGGACAAGGAAGATGGTTGTGAAAATAGACCCCCTATGTTGGATGGCTCCAACTATGACTATTGGAAATCACGTATGAGTGCATTTCTCAAATTTATTGACAGCAAGACCTGGAAAGCATTTCTGAAAGGCTGGGAACATCCTGTGGCACTTGACATAGATGGAAACAAGCTAGCTATCTTGAAACCAGAAGAATAGTGGACCACTGATGAGGATGAACTAGCTCTTGGTAATTCCAAAGTATTGAATGCATTATTCAATGGGGTAGACAAGAATATGTTCAGACTGATCAAACAATGTACCGTGGCCAAAGATGCTTGGGAAATTCTCAAAACTGCACATTAAGGTATTACTAAGGTAAAAAGTGCCAAATTTCAACTTCTTACCACAAAATTTGAGAATCTGAGAATGATGGAGGATGAGAGCATACATGATTATCATTTGAATATTCTTGATATTGCAAATGCTTTTGAATCTCTTGGAGAGAAAGTTTCTGATGAAAAGCTGGTTAGGAAAATTCTCAGATCTCTACCTAAGAGGTTTGACATGAAAGTTACAGCTATAGAGGAAGCCCAGGATATCTCGAGCTTAAAGGTTGAGGAATTGATAAGATCTTTGCAAAATTTTGAAATAACTGTCAACAACAAGACTGATAAAAAGGGAAAGGGTATTTCTTTTGCTTCTAGTGTTGATTCAGAGGAGACTCCAGGAAATCATGAGGATGATGAAGATATGTCAGAGTCCTTAGCTCTGATAGGAAGACAGTTCAAAAAGATCTTCAAACAATTTAACAGGAGATCAAGGTCAAATGGTCAGAACATTAGACCCAACATTGACAATCAACCAAGTAAAGAGAAGGTGGCAATAGCTGATGAGAAGAATCCTCAACACAGGGGTGTTCAATGTCATGAATGTGAAGGATATGGTCATATCAGAACATAATGTGCTACTTTTCTTAAAAGACAAAAGAAAATTTTGGTTGTCTCATGGTCAGATGGAGATGACTCTGAAGATGAAGGGAAAACTGAATCTACCAATCATGTCTCTGCCTTAACTGGTAGAATTATGTCAGACACTAAGTCTTATAAAGAGGAGATGAGTTATGATGAACTGGCTATGGCTTACTATGAATTTATTTCAAGAAATGGTGAGTTAACCCAAAGGGTTGAGAGACAAGAAGACATGATCACTCAATTGCAGGAGGAAAGGAATGAGAATTTGGCACAAATCTCTGATCTCAGTGAAGAGGTGACAAAGCTAAATTCTCAACTGAAGCATGAAAAGAAACAGACTGGAATGATGACTTCAGGAACAAAGGTGATGGATGAAATTCTCAAAGAGGAAACCAAGATTGGTGGCTTTAGTTATAAGGCTCTAAACAGAAAACAACGAAACAGAAACTCTGCCTATGCTCTAGAAGACTGTGGATTAGTGAGAAAGCAACAGTATAATCAACAGATCGAAGCTGGTGAGGAGACTGATGACTCCACTAAAAATAAGACGATGTTGAAATATTCTGAGGAACATCTAAGTTTCAAAACCATGAAGAAATCCAGCCTTTGGGTTTATGATCACTGTAAGGGAAAGGGTCATATCAGACCATACCGCGTCAAGTTACATGGTCAGTCTAAGAACCCTTATAAGAATCCATCCAAGAAGAAGTGGATCCCAAGAAGTGTAATCTCTGGGTTGATAGCACATACCTCACTGAGAGCATCCTTTAAGGAAGACTGGTACTTTGACAGTGGTTGTTCCAGATATATGACTGGAGTTGATAAATATCTTGAAAATGTAAGACCACATACTAGTAGCTATGTTACTTTTGGTGATGGAGCTAAATGAAAAATTATAGGAATTGGTAACCTGATCAAACATGGTTTGCCAAGGCTTGATAATGTATTGCTAGAGAAAGGGTTAACTGCCAACTTGATCAAGATAAGTCAATTGTGTGATCAAGGACTAGAAGTAAACTTCACTAAGCCTGAGTGTCAAATTTCAGATAAGAAAGGATAAGTGCTTATGAGAGGCACAAGGTCCAAGTAAAATTGCTATTTGTGGGTATCTCAGGAAGAAGCACATATCTCAACCTGTTTTTTGAGCAAAGAAGAAGAGATCAAATTGTGGCATCAAAAGTTGGGTCATCTACATCTGAAAGGAATGAAGAAAGCAATTTCCTCAGAAGCCATTAGAGGATTTCCCAATCTCAAAATTGTTGAAGGCATCATATGTGGTGAATGTCAGACTGGCAAACAAACCAGAATGTCACATTCAAGGTTGGAACATCAAGTGACCTCTAAAGTTTTAGAACTTTTGCACATGGACTTAATGAGACCTATGCAAGTTGAAAGCATTGGTGGAAAAATGTATGTCTTTGTAGTTGTTGATGATTTTTCTAGGTTTACCTGGGTAAATTTCATTAGAGAAAAATCAGATACTTTTGAAGTCTTTAAAGATTTGTGCACACAACTGCAAAGAGAAAAGGATAGTGCTATTGTTAGAATAAGAAGTGATAATGGAACTGAGTTTGAAAATTCTAAGTTTAATGAATACTGCTCCGGTGAAGGAATCAAACATGAGTTTTCATCTCCCATCACACCCCAACAAAATGGTGTTGTAGAGAGAAAGAACAGAACCCTTCAAGAGTTAGCCAGAGTTATGCTTCATGTAAAACATCTGCCTTACTACTTCTGGGTTGAAGTCATGAACACAACTTGTCATATTCACAACAGGGTTACCCTAAGGACTGGCAATACAACAACTCTATATTAGTTATGGAAGGGAAGAAAACCTACTGTCAAATATTTTCATGTGTTTGGTAGCAAATGCTACATACTGGAAGATAGAGATCACAGAAGGAAAATGGATCCCAAAAGTGATGAAGGGATTTTTCTTGGATACTCTACAAACAGCAGAGTTTACAAAGTTTTAAACTCCAGAACCAAGGTTGTCATGGAATCCATCAATGTGGTGATAGACGATGTCATTGAAGAAAGAGTTCCTGATGTTGAAAAAGATGTTGAAACACCAGTTCAAGAAACAACATCAGTTGAAGAAACAAATACTCCACTTCAAGTGAATGATTCTGAAACTGAGAAGGAAGAAACTGAGCAGAGTGAACAAGATCATACATCCACTAGTAAAGGTCCTTCCATCAGAGTGCAGAATAATCATTCTCAAGATCTCATTATTGGCAATCCTGACCAAGGGATTACAACCAGAAGATCCATTGGGATTATCTCCAATTCTTGTTTTGTGTCCAAAATAGAGCCAAAAAATGTCAAAGAAGCTCTCACTGATGAATTATGGATTGGAGCAATGCAGGAAGAGTTAATCAGTTTAAGAGAAGTGAAGTGTGGGATTTAGTTTCAAGACTTGAAGGGATGAATGTTATTTAAGTCTTTGAGTGTTCTACTCTTGTATCGTGTTGATGCAAGTTTAATCATGTTTATTGTGAGCCTTTCTTGTATCAGTTTGATACATGTTAAGGACTGTATGTTGAGTTGTAAACTCTTGTGTGCTACGCCAAAGATTTTAAGCAAGGCTGTAGTTTGTGTTTGAAGGTAACTTCATCATTGATTTGTGTTGTTTAAGTCTGATAATCACAGGGGATGTGGTTGACTATAGGATAGTTAGATGGGATCTCAGATCTAGGAGTTCCTAGGTTGAAATCAATATGGGTAGGTCCTAGGTCTTTAGTGTAAATGAGGAGTTTCCTGAGAGCTATAGAATAAGGACTACACTAGTGGATTTCCTTCTTGGCTTGAAAGCCCCCAGAGTAGGTGTGTCTATCACCGAACTGGGTCAACAAACTTGTTGTGTCATTTACTTTCCTGTCATTTATTCTATTTACTAGTTGATGTTGGAACATTCAACGGAACATTATTTGTTTGTGTGCATAACGTTGGAACATCACATAGAACATTTTAAAACAAGCATGCTCGAATTTTACTTTCATTGAGCTAGAGAGTTGGACATACCTAGGGGCAATGTCTAATCATAGAATAGACCGAAAAATCTATTCTGAACATTGCATATTATTTTTTCTCTTTACCCTTTAGTAGATAAGATATGGCTGCCTATTTGTAGAACTATCAAGGTAGAGAGTATGTGTTTGAACTTCTAAGACTCATAGACGAAGTTGGAGCCAATCCCAATTCTTTATATTTCAATTACCTTTGAGAGAGTAAGACCCCACTCTAATATTTCGTACATCATCCTATATTGACTACCACTGTTGGATTGACAACACTTGCACCCTTTAGCGTTGTGTATAACCTTAGACTGAATCGGATGCACCCTTTAGCTTTTCAGAAAAATCACTTTTGAAAGATGTCATTTTGAAAAAATATGTGATTTTTACTATGTAAAATCTCGAACAATGAATATTTAAATAAGTGAATGCCAAAATCTCTTTTTTAACTTATACCAATGAGTTTGAAACAACTTATACTATTTTTCAGTAAATTTTCAAAAAATAAATTTTTAGAAATACAAAGAAAAAACTATTTTTTATAAATCTATAACAAACAAGCCCTAAATCACTACCGCTTTGCGTAATCAAATCAAACTTGCAAAACCCCGTTAATCTACTCACTTCATTTACTTTTTAATTTTCAGTTCTTATAAGTAACGTTAGTTGCTAAGTTGAAACAATAATCCATGTGGATACGATCTCAGTTATCACTTTATTACTTATGAACTATTTGGTACACTTGCCGAATTTGTCCATTACGGACACATATAGCTTTTCATTGTCAGGATCTTAGTCGTTAGTATATATGTTGTTGAATTGACCGACATATAATCATCGAATTCTTCACTTTCTAAGAAGGAGATGAGGTGTGGACCTTTCCCTAGGCTACCATGCCTCTTTTCTCTGTCTTGAATGAACGATTTTATGTGTGCCCCTGAAAAATCCAGTTTGTTTAGATCATGGCAAGCTTGTGACTGCGTGCCATTACTGCATATTATTCGTTAGGAAATCGTAATGACCATTTTCTAGTTGTTTTTCTTTTTTAACATTTCAATGAAGTCAGCAGTTGTGTTAGTACATGTGCATTGATTGATTTTGATGTAAAGTGTGCTGTAAGATTAATATGTTGGTGGTGGAAGAACTTCCTAGTCAACACGGACGAGCAAGGTTGTTTCTTGAAGTACAAGACAAGCAAGGTTGCTCCTTCACTTGTTTATTTTCTTACTCTTCAGGTCTTGTAAGCCTAAAGGTTGTTTTTTGACGTGCAATACAAGTATATAAATGCAAATATATAAGCTCTATTTCTTAGTTACAAGATGCATCAGTCAAAAACACTTTAAGTTTATATCCGACTCTTTCTCTTGTATATGATAAGTCAATAATTATAGGTTTTTAAGTGTTTAGTTTATTAGAATTTTATGTGTTTTTAATTACTTTTTAGAACTTTGGTACTTCAAATCGTTTGTTATTTTATTTCAGGATCAAATATGGTGAAATCAAGTCTTAGAGCAAAAGAAGGGATTTAGAAGCATGGTTAAGGAAATAAAGGACTCAAGCACGACTCAAGGCTGATTGAGGATCAAAATATGAAGATCTCTTGCCATTCTATCGCGCATGGTGGTGCTCACAAATGCACTGACCGTGCGTCCCTTTCAGGCCAACTATGCTGCACAATGTCGAGAGCAGCACATGGTCTGTGCTCCCACACACACGGCCGTGCGCGACCCCAGATGCTCCCTTTGTTGCTTTTGCTCGTTCATCAAGCATGGTCGTGCGCCTTGCAGGCACGACCGTGCGCGGTTCTAGCAAATTGTTTAAATGATATTTTTGACCTAAAAGCCCATGGGTTGCCTTGTAACATATTCTAATGCCTTTTCTAGGGTTTAAGTTGTTCCTTGGGCTATAAATAAAGGAGCCATCAGACTTGTAAATCGCCTTTGTATCTTGGGAATTCTTTGTGACAATTATTTCTTTTGAATCAAAGTTCTTTATTTTCTTGTTCTTTATAATTCTGCACCTTTACTTTCAGCCGTTTA
>Ga0315914_1008674_pt1 | contig 13428 bp, 3 predicted proteins | sample MpolenodulesMG_FD_203920 | JGI IMG/M metagenome (GOLD analysis project Ga0315914, IMG submission 203920) | Medicago polymorpha root nodule microbial communities from Los Angeles, California, United States - elongated nodules | ecosystem: Host-associated > Plants > Roots > Nodule | place: USA...
TCCTAAGTGTCTAGAAAAACAGAGTCTGTTCTGTTTCGTATTGTATTGTGAATACCTCTGATTGTATATCAAGTATTCAAAACCTTATTCAATTCTTTGTAATTGCTAAGTTAAGTCTCTTTCAGTTATGATTGAGCAAAGGAAGTCTCTTGGAGTTGTCCTTGAGCATAGAAGTCTCTTTCTTGTGTGATTGAGCATAGAAGTCTCTTGGAGTTGTCCCTAAGCAAAGATAAGTCTCTTTCTTGTGTGATTGAGCAACTTGTAATTTGAGATTACATTTTAGTTGAACTCTCCTTGGAAGTGCAAGGAGGACAGGACTACTTCCGTTTTGTGGAAGGAACTTGTATAATTGCTTCTGTTCTCTCTTCTTCTGTTCTTTACTTTATCCGTTGCACATAGACTCTGAACTCACTCAGACTCTGAACTACTTTAGACTCTGAACCTGATGACAGTTATCTAGAACGTAAAAGAAGAAGTTTCCAAAAACACAATTCAACCCCCCCTTCTTGTGGTTTTTCTCACCTTCATTCTCCAATTCAAATGAGAAAGCTCTTCGATTCCTGCAAAGTTAAAGGTCAAACAAATGTTGACCATATTAAATGAGCCTGTTAAATTCACAGGCTAACACTGTTACATTGTTATGTGCTAAGACAACAGAACCAAGGCTCCTGATACCAACTGAAGGTGAGAAAAACACAAGAAGGGGGGTTGAATTGTGTTAGATTTTTCTTTTTTTTAAAACTAAGTCCAGTTTTAAGAGTCTGGTAGAGTTCAGAGTCTTGAACAAAGTTTAGAGTCTTATGCAACAGATAATGTAAAGAGATAGAGAGAAGAGAAAGACACAAAACAATTATACAGGTTCATTCCACAATCCGGAAGTAATCATGTCCCCCTTCTACTTCCAAGGAGAATTTACTAAAGTCAATATCTGATTACAATTGCTCAAGCACAAAAGCAAGAGACTTCAAAATACTCAAGCACAAAACCAAGAGGTTTCCTATGCTCAAGCACAAACGCAAGAGTCCTCCTATGCTCAAGCACAAAATCAAGAGTATTCCTATGTTGAAGCACAAAAGCAAGAGACTTCTAAATAGACACAATTCCACAGAAATATGTTTGAGGTTGAACACTTGATATACAATCAGTGTTGTTCACAATAAAAATCAGATACAGACTCATAAGACCCTAGAATTTCGAAGTTATGAAAGTTGTTAAGAAATTCTAAGTGAACTTTGATGTGAAAACAATTTCAGCAGAGTTTTGGCACTTGTAAAATTGTTGTGAGTCTCTTACAATCTTCTAGTCTTCACTCCTTTATATAGAGGTGTGAAAGATACGTTGAGGATTGCCAGCACATCAAAAAGAGTCGTTGTTAAAGCTTGTTAATCACCATTGATTTGGTTATTGTCCTATGAAGGAACAATTTCAAATTCATTCCATGAATAGAGAACAACCAGCATAGTCACAGTTGTTATCTTGTACTACTGCAGACATGAGGAGTAGAGTAGTGGAGTAGTGGTTGTACAACGAGTATAAGCATGAAAATAAAGTCTTTGATTCTTGAAATGGGAAACGGTATAATATGTATATTTATATAAATATCACGAACAAAACAATTTATTAAAATAAAGTTTATCTTGTTACAAGTGAAGCTAATTTTGCAGAGTTAAAGATAAATGTTGTTAATGATAACTTTAGTTGGATGATAGTGAATCATATCCCTAAATTTGATGCATAAGATCTTAATTTTATTCTTTCAAATGATGAACTTTTTATTGTTGATTTTATTTCTGAGAAGATATGAATATTTGAATGATGAATTTTGTTGCAATGAAGTGGATAAATGTGGATGACTTAGGAGATAAAGTTCTATTCTTATGATGTAAAGGTCACTCTATTATGAAGAAACTAGGAAAATGGGGATATTTAAGCAAGTTTATGTATTATCTTGAGACTTTACCTGCTAGGTGTTGCATATATTCAAAGGAGACTAAATCAATCCAGATTCTCCCATTTATGGTTGAAAACCACGCATAACGACTAAAAACCTTAGCCTTCTGAGTTTATCTTTGATGGAACTATGGGCATGGTGTAAGTATTTCTTGTCTAAATAGGAAAATGTTCTGAGAACTTTTATGTTTATTGATTTTTTACTTACCTTTAATAATTTTTTCTGTTTTCTCTTTGTTATAATAGTATTTACCTTGTTTAAAGTGGTGTCAAATTTTCTTACTATATCTACGAATCTAAGGAGTTATATTTACAATCAAAATGTAATATTTGTTGCAAAATAAAAAAGAAATAAGAAAAATATAAAGTGGGTTGTAGCTAAGGAAAATGCATGCAACAAAAAGTGCACACCATAACAACATATAGAGAAGTGCTATAAACAACCAACTTCTCAGTCCCAAAAGCGTCACGAAGCATGTTTGCACTTTTAAATAAGAGAAATGATATTTGTACAATCATTTTCTAACAACTTTTTGACAACTTTCTCTCTCATATTCACATTATCTTCTTATTCTCTCTCTTCGTTTTTCTCTCTCTCTATTATTTTTGACCAATCAAATGAGAGAAAATCAAAGTTGTTATAGAAGTTGTACCAAAGAGTTGTACATATATCACTACTCTTTAAATAAAATGACAAAACAAGTTTTTTTTTGCTTCATGAAATTTTTTCGTCTTATATTAATCATTAATCTAACAGATATTAGGCAGCGGATGAGCGTGTGTCTATGAATTAATATTAAATGAGAAATGTTAACGAGTGTCTCCGGTGTACTCTTTAAGCATTTTAATTAGCAAGTTTTTAATGAAAAATTGTGTATTAAATGCACTAAAAATTGTAATAGTTGACTTTTTAAAATAATAATTACTAAATATGGAATGCATAAAGAGTGCCCCGAGGGCAGTCGTTAACAAGATTCATATTAAATTAATCAACATTTTAGGAGTATCTTTTGTCGTTTTACTTCAACACAAGGTCTAGGAGTTAGTTTCCTTATTGCAAACTATCACACAGTGTTAACATTATTGTGCATATGGTATTTATACATGAAAGGAGTCTTTAGAAGGAGTCTTAGATAATATTAATGTTATGAAGAAACGTTCATTTCATTGTTTGAGTTTGAAAATGTTCCATTACTTATTGGACAAAAACTTTCCTAGAGTTAAGGCAATGAAATGTGAGTCCCCTATGTCGTTAATTATGTTTGTTTTCAACGCACAATCTTTTGGTATTCTCTATGAAAAAATTCTTTATATAACCTCCTATGAAATTCCACTTTTCATCGAAAACACCTAACCTTCATCGTTCCACGGCGTCCTCTTCGGCTCAACCAGTTCCTATCATCCAACAAGGTCAACAAAATTTGGTTCTGACTCCAAAGGCCCTGAATAAAGATGAACGTCCTTTGGTTATGGGTTTCTTCTCTCTGTGACCCTTCAAGATTGGAAGCACATTCTCTCAAAAAAAAAGAAAGATTGGAAGCACTTCTTCATCAACAAGGGAAGTTCTACTAAGTCACAATTGCTCTACTCTACAGCATTCTTACTATCCTTAGTGTCTGCCTCTGTCGACAAAACATTTGTTAGAAGTTTCATTTTATATATAGTGGTGGGGAACAGTAATAAGCTCATGATATTCAAAAAGAGTAGGCTTTGAGGACTTTGGTTTAAGGAATGAACTCAAGCTTTGGAGATTTCAAATCTATCTGTATGGGATGATTGATGAATGTTAAAAGTCAAGATGCAAAGTTGCTCAGTTCCTTACCAAACCCTTTAAGAACCTTTATACTCCCTCCGATCCTTTATACAAGAAACAAAATACATAAATCACATAGATCAAGGAAACACTTTGAAACTAGTTATTTGCATTTAATAATCATATAAATTTATATTTATTCCATTAGTGCCTCTGTATTAATTGTCTTGATTACACAACTTATTTACTTTTAATATTCTTTTTCATAATAAATAAGGACACTATTGAAATTGATCATCCCAATGTATTTGAAAATTGGTCAAAATTTCCTATAAAAAAGACTAAAAAATTTAATACTTTTGTTTCTTCTAAAAAGGATCGAAGGCAGTGTTATTTTCTAGATATCTTTATTTTGAATTCAAACCTAGGTTATTTTGTATTTTTTATGTGTTTTCTCTATTTTTACTTGGACAATATTTGGATGAAATTGTGGTTGGTGACATTGATCACATTGACCAACCACAATATCACAAGTGTACAAAGAAACAAAAAAATATTATAAAAAAGAAAGAAGAAAGACACCTGTGACATTGTGGTAGGTCAATGTCACACAAGTGCTACCTTTAGTGCTCTTGTTTTTAAATTTCTTTTCATTAATAAATTATGTTTTTATTTATGACAAAAGGGGGAGTAAGTATAATAGCTGCATTTTTATATCGTTGAAGTTAATATCTAGAGTTAAAGCAAAAACATGTATATACTAGCATTCTTTTACTCTCTTGAATTAAATTTTTGTCCTTTAAAATTATGGCTTAATTTAGGAAGAGCTTACAAACCTTACTCTATGATTAAGTCAAGTATCTACTTTTAAGAAAAGTTGTTCATAAAAAATGATGGTGTTTGTCATCTTAAAAAAAGGAGATATTGTAAGATTAAAATTGGTTAAAGAACATAAGCCTAATGATAACAAAAGCATGTATGAGAATAATTAAGATACTCTATTGTGCAATTAAGTATGCATAAATTCTATGTAAATGAAGTTCTGCCTCTGAACCAAGATAACACTTTGGTATATTGGTCAGTGCTCTGGACCTTAAACTGAAGTTCAATGTCATAGATTAAAGACAAGGAGTATAAAGATCAAGATAAAGCTCTCTGGCAGTAAACGCCCTATGGTTCAAGCCTTTGGAGATGAGATCCTTTATACCAAGCGTTGACTCAAGTACACATCATTGATGCATGCAACAACTCTTTGTTGAGAAAGGAAACTTTTTTATTACTTATACAATTAAGTAAAATTGAGTAAGAGCATCATGATTAGGATTATAGTGCATCATTACTTAGGTTTTAAGAGATGAAAACTTGTTTTTTGCCGATTTATCTTGGAAAGCAAGCAAAACAACATTTCTGGCCGCAGCCATGTGCGGGACGCATGGAGTGACACACAAGGGCATATGAGGCAGCCTTGGATGCTTACTCGTGCGCAGGGGCGCATGTAACATGCGCACTTGGGCATAAGGTTGTTCGAATTTTGCAGTTTTCGTCCCTTTTTCAAGCTTTCATTTGTCTTAAATGCCTTGGAACTTAGGTAGAATTTTTCCCAACTTGCATTGTCTTCAAAAACCTTATAAGAACCATTGATCTTCATTCTTCATATATTTGATCCTTCATGTGATGTCTTGTTTTGCAGATTTACATGATTTCTCACTAGAAAGACTCAAAACACCTATGGATTGCATGATATAGGATACAAGTAAATTACTACAAGTGAAATGAAAAAAATACAAAATGTTATGCAAACCATTGACAACTCCTATAAATGACCTCTTATTTGCCTTCAAATGCAAATAAAATAACTAAAAACATAGCCTAAAATATCATATGATGTTCCGATATCAGTTTTCAAAAAATGAAATAATGTGGAAAAGTCTTATGTGTGTGCGTGTGTGTATTGTAACATCTCTAACTACTTTAAGCATTTTTGACTGATCCAACAAACAAACACGAGTTTTTTTAACGTGTTTTGTCCTCACTCGCACACGCTTTTCGGGAAATAAAATAAAAGGTCATCCATCCCAAAAAAAAAATTCAAGTCAAACACGCCTAACTGTGGAGTTCTTAGTGAATGAGCTACCAAGAAGAAGATGCATCTTATTGGTATAGGTAGTGCAAAAAGATTATTATAAGCCTTCCTTCAGCCATCTAGTCTCAGACATGCAAGACCTTATGATCCCTATTTTGATGTAAGTTCGGTTCGCATAGAAGATGTTAAAAGCCGCTTATTGTCATGCCTTCTGCACCAAAGACCACTCTCCATCCTCGTCAGTCTCAGACATTACATGCCACTACACATATTGTTGGGTATTTGTATTGGCTGCATTGTTGTTAAAACAAATATCCTTGTATGTGTTGTTGGAACCAATGTTCCAACATGTGGTTAGGCATCTCTGTAAGATGTTGGACACAATGTTCCAACATCCTGACACGGTTCAGTGTGCCTGGGTTCATGCCTATTTGTATGCGCACCCTTTATTGTTTAAGGAAACAATATTTCCTTATCTTATTGACCAAGCAACACACATATCTTTATAGAATCAGTTGTGGAATATTCCTAAAATAGTATTTATATTTTAGGAAATATTTGTTATTGGTTAGGACGATCCTAAAGATGTTTTGACATTTTAGGACTTTCCATATTTGTTTCTGATTTCTGTTTTGCAGATTAGCTGAATCGATCTGCTTTGTGTTGAAGCCCAACAAGAATATTTAGCCCAAGCTGCTTCAGTATATAAGTGAGACTTCAAGACCTAATTGATCATTCAAGCCGTCATTCTAAAAAGTTTAGAATTTTAGGGTTTTGAGTCTACATTTGCTCTACTCTTGTATCATGTTTATGCAAGTTTATAACCTTTATTGTGAGCCTTTCTTGTATCGTTTGTGGTACATGTTTAGGATTGTGTGTTGAGTTTGATACTCTTATGTACTACACCGAAGTTGTGAAACAAGGTGTTAGTTGTGTGTTTGAAGGTAACTTCACCGTTTGTGTTTAGGTCTGATAGGTCACAGGGGTTGTGACTGACCATAGGATAGTGAGATGGGATCTCAGATCTAGGAGTTCCTAGGTTGAAGTCTAGACGGGTAGGTCCTAGGTCATAAAGTGTAAACGAGGAATTTGCTGAGAGCTTTTGAATAAGGACTACACTAGTGGATTTCCTTCCTGGCTTGGTAGCCCTCAGAGTAGGTGTGTTTGTCACCGAACTGGGTCAACAAACTCACTGTGTTTTTTACTTTCTTGTCATTTATTTTCTTGTTTTTATTTTTGCTTATTACGTGATGTTGGAACATTGAACGGAACATTATAAAAGTTGAAACATCATACAGAACATATTAAAACAAATGTGCTAGAATTTCACATATATATCTACAATATTGCAGTATAAAGAAAGTGCGACATTAATTTTAAGATATACAATATTGCGGTGTAAAGAAAGTGCAGCATTAATTTTAGTATGATAATTCACTTCATATTATGCTCAAGTTTTCATCTTTTACAGAGGTTCATAATATGAAATATACTACTCGGAAAAAAGACCAACATTTTTAAGGAATTTACACGAATCCATACTCATTTCTTAAGGTATTTCTACAATACCAAAACTTCCTTGAAATCTATTTTCTTTGGTCAAAACTTCCTTGAAAGTTTATTGTTTAAAAATTAACATGCACAAACTGAATAAATTTATTTGAGAAAATAAGTTTGTTAATTGAAATGTAAATAAAATGTATGTCATCAAACACTAATAGAAATCAGCGAATATTTCCACGGAAAAATATCCGCAGGAAATCCTGGGAATTTTGCTGCGGATTATTTTACTAGTGGGTGATTTCCTGCGGATCATGTTTTCGTAGGAAAATTCTAGAGTAATATCATTTATTTCCTCGGGAACTTCCTGCGAACGAAATATTTTTTTTTTTTAATATTTTCTGTGGATTTACATGTGGACATTTTCATAGGAAGCAGCTATCCATACGTATATTTCATAATGGTATGAGCATGATTTTGAACAGGGGCGGATTTACCACCCAGCTAGCCTGGGCACACACCCGGGCTCAACCCATATTTTCTTTGTATCGCTGCAGGAAATTTACAAGAAATTTGATTTATAGTGACAACCGAAATCCGTCATTATAGGGCAAATTTCCGTAGCTAAATTTATGTGTCATTGCCAAATGGTTGTCATTGCATGTTTTCACCTCTATCTACAGATAAAACGTAGGTAATTAATTCTAAGGAGACCATTTTAAAAATATTATGGGCTTCGACCTACGATTGCGGTTGTGACTTAAATTTATCATTGTTTTATTTTATTTTTTATATTTTCTATTCTACTATAAATTCTAAAAATGAATAATTCTAAAAATTACCACTAAAATTAGTTTAATCAATATAATAAAATATTATAATCAATATCATTGGAATTTGAAATTGATTACTATAATCAATTTTTAGAATAAATTCTTGAAGTGACTTAACTAGAATAATTATCCCTAACTATGAACTATTATACCATTCATCCAAACCAATACTCAATACTCACAAAAACCAAAATCTATATATACTTCATTGCTGATTTAATTTATGGTAACAAAATTTGAATCACTATTCATAATAGCTTATTAGACAAAATGACATAATATCAAGTTACAACTTACACTTATTTCATACCTAAAAAAACTTACAATCACTTCTACAACAGGGCATAATAAATCATATTTTAACTTATAATTTGTGGATCTTCAAAATAGCGGGTGCACCAAAGCTCTTACCAACATTAACAAAAGTTGGAAGTCCAATAGTTATAGCCCTGTCAATAAGCTGTTAAAATAATCTTATAAGCCCGTGAGAAATAATTGTTACCAACAAGATTTACGATGTGTGGTTCAATGACTTGATGATATGTTACACCGAACGGGAGATATTCAAGTCACTTGATGATGTTGCTATTATTTGAACATACACTGCAAAGAGGTCTCGGAAATGGCATTTACCTCCTAATTTTATTTAGCATACTATTGGCAGGTTATATTTCATCTCTCTTATTTCAAATTGTACTTTTATCGACAAAATGACGAGCCTCTTTTATTTTGATTTATGACTATTTATATATTATGTCACATGTGAATTTGCGGTCAGAATTTTGCCAGGCTCGATAAAATTCCTGGCTCCGCCACTGATTTTGAACTTTTTTGTATAATGAAAAAAATTACTTATAGACCATATTTTATAATTTTAATTTTTTAATTTTAATTTGTATACACGGATGGTGTAAAAAATTTATTCAATAGCTTTATGATGTCACTTTTTCAAATGAGTTCCTAAAATATTACTGCAAATACCTATTTGACATGATTTGATCCGATCAAATTAATGAAAAAAACTGAGGTTCATTTTATAAATTGCTTTTTGTATGGTTCTTAACTAAAACTCAGTGAGTATTAATTATTTTCTTGAATCCATAATTTTCTTAAGATCTCAGATTTTATTTCCTTTTAACAATAAACTTACTTGCGTTGGTCTAGATCAAAAAATTCATCATGTGGTGGAGACTGCACTCCTCACCTCAAAACCCTAACTTCTTCATCACATTCTCATCCCCGATCCACTATCATCGGTTTCTGATATGTCGTCGCCGGTCTCCGATTCGCTGGCCTCAACCGCCACACAAACATGTATCTTCTTCGTTCATTTCTCTTCTTCGATTGCGCTGTTCGTGATTTTGATGAATTTCGATTGGGATGTGATTGTATCTAGTTCGGTTAATAGAGTGTTGAGGATATAGTGACAATTGATACCGGTCATGAATATGAAGAGATTCATACTGATCTTGAGGTATTTGAATGCTACAGTACTATAAATCGAATTCAATTTTTGTAATAACAGTCATTTTTGTTATACTATGTACTTACTCGAATAGAATTGATTTATTGTGATAATATGCATTTTTTCTTCTTTTTCATTGTCATTTTCCTATGTGTTGAATGAAAACTTGTCTTTTGATGTGTTCCTATTGATTTTGATTTTGAAATTGATGTGTAAATATTGCTGCATCTCTTGAGAAATGATAACTTGACACAATATTTTGGACAAAAATACGACACCATACACTATTGTTCCCTTATACTCCTTTTATTTTTTTTTCTTTTTCTTTTTCCTTTCCCTGCAACTCAGGCACTCTCTTCTTCTCAATGGCACACACCACCATCCCGCCACCGTCTTTGCCAGCCTTCATCCCTTGCACCACCGTCTCTGCAACTCTCGCACACCCCTTCCGACCACCTTGTCGTCCACTTTTTCCATGTCTGCCATTCCGTCGATGACAACCTGTCCTCATCAGCAGATCAAATCTCTTTTCTGTCTTCTTCACAGATCCAAAGTACTCGGCCACCGTCCTTTTCAAATCTCTCTCTCCCCCTGTTCTCACTCTTCTCTGCTTCTCTCTCTCTCTTTTGTGTGTGTGGTAAGGGCGGAGGGAGGATGGGAGAAGACATCATGGTGGTGGAACGGTGAACCGGTGTGGTGGTGGAATGATGAGAAAGTTCAGAGAGAAAGAATTGGAAGAAAAACTACGAAAATACCCTCTCAATTTCTGTTGAAAACCCAATTATGCCCCTGCACTTCAATGGAAATTACAAGTTTGTCATTGGTGTCGTATTTGTGTCTAAAATTATGTGTTTAGTTATCATTTCTGTAGACATTGGTGTTGTTGATGTGGAAACAATTCCCTATGAAGGTATTACATAGATATTGGCGTTCCTATTGCGGCAATAGCCATTTGATTGTGAATTTTGATTTCATATTAACCTAATATCAATTTCCTTAATTGAGATCTTAAAACACTTAACTTGTTCACAATCAAACTTGGGAATTAGCTTCAACAAAATTCATTCATATATCATGTGTTCAAGTTCTTAATTAGTGAGATTTTTTATAAATTGTTTTGGTTTGAGATAGTTTAGTTTTATAATTTGGATTGAGTATTGATTGTTGAATTGTAAAATAAGATTCATTAATGAATTTTTCATTCATAATGGAATTCTTATTTTTATATATTGTTTTAATCTTTTTTTTTGGTCGAAAAGAGGACATTTCATTCAATGATAGTTTAAAAGCAAGTGATTACACCATGTGTAGAACACTACCCACTACTGGGGTAAAGTACAGAATTAATGCAAAATCTAACAAATACATCTCTTAAGCACATGATTTGCTCCTGACTTATACATCTAACATATCATGGTAACAAAGCCTTAGCTAAGAATGAATATCCACAAGAGGGTAGCAATAACCCATTATAGTACCACAACTTTAACAGAAAACCTAAATAAAGAACAACAAAACAAAACACCATTGGAAGGAAGCTAAGGAGAGACAACACCAAACACAAATGAAATTCTTATCATCAAGCCATGGACTAGCATCTAAATCTGCACAATCAAGCTTGGATTCCACACATCTCCTTCCAAAAACAAGCAGCCTGCACCACAAGGCTTGGACTCCACAAATCTCCCATAAAAGAGAAACCTGCAAAATTGATATTAGGCAAGAAAATCCAGCACACATCCAAACAGCAACCAAGTGGCTTTTTTAAACCAAACCAGATCCAAACAAAGGGATTAACAGATGAATCCACTAACATATTGAATTGAACTACTAGATCTAGCATAAAAACTAGAAAAGCTAGTAAAAACAACAGAAACCTAAAACAACAGCTAGATCCAGCTTTTAGATGACCAAACTGAATTGAAGAGGAGAGATTCCAGTGGAGGGAGGTATGGGTGGAGGCAAGACTATAAGAGCAACGAAAAGCACAAACATTAACTACAACAACAGTGACAGAAATGGTCCAAATATGAAAGGGAGATTACAAGAACAAAAGGATAAGAAAAACAAGGAAACATGTCTATTACATTGTTTTAATCTTATCATCGTATTCAAGCTATAAATCGAATAGTCATCATTATATTTTAAAGGTTTTCAAACTCACGCTTTTCAGCTGGAAAAGCTATTCACCCCTCTAGTTTTCTCTTTTAATCGTCATATAGACTAACATTATGTACATCTTATATTTAATGGTTCTTATTGTTTTTTTAATGAGGAGGGATCCATTGACTCCAAGAGTAACTCTTTAGAGTTACTCCAAATCTAAACCTTTAAGTTTATTTTAATCCAATTGCCTTAATTAATCATAAATTTGTATCATGTGACCAATGTTCCCTTTCCCTCATTAAAGCATTGTTTCCCCCTCTCTCATTCATTCCCGTGCAGTCAGCCGGGAAAAAAATATTAGGGTTTTGATTCAATTCCTTGATTTCAACTTTTTATCAAAACTTGTTTTCTTTTTTGGATTTTTCTACACAAAATATCATATGAATTCAAATCAAATCAATGAATTACCTTGGCTGTCACGCATATAAAAGTTTCACAAGCATGCCTATCCAGACACAAATCATGTACAACGTATGAGTTTGGCTATTGAAGCACAAATCCATGGCTCCAACCCAAACATAAGAGATGATACATATGTGTGGGGAAATTGAATTGGGTAGCGAAGCTTTTTCAATAGAGTATTAATTAAAAATATCTTTGTGCCGTTAGATTAAAATAGAATAAAGGGATGAGATTTGGAGTTACTCTTGGAGTTAATGGATCCCTCTTCTTTTTTAATATATTTCTTGTCTTCTTATAAAAAATATACTTATAAAAATATTCTTCTTATATTATTATAAAAATAAAACCCGCATGACATTCTGGATTACTTTTCATTCTTCTGGTTAAAAAAGCACACACGTGCATACGTTGCGAAGTCCCCATGCAATCCTCATTCTGATGTGTTCGAATCGAATTTTGAGTCATTCAACTTTTGAAATTAAAAAACCTTGATGACTTTTTTTTTTTTTTTTAGTGGTTGGGGTTTGAACTACAGACCTTACATATATTATGCATTGTTCATACCAACTGAGTTAAGCTCATGTGGACAACCTTGATGGATTTATTCTAACATTAAAAGGCTTGAGAAACTTAAAAATATGGAAAACTGGTCAAAATAAATCAAAAACGTAAAACTAATAAAAAAATATATTGTAGTTTAAACACGTTATTTAAGCATATATGCTTTTTGCCACTGGCTTTGCTAACATCTATTTTGTTTACACATAGTTCAAATTTCAGTCTTCAAGATCTTATCGTCAAGAATATGAAAGTTATCCATTGAACAAAAATATCCATTAAAATTATGATCAGTACCTTAATATTTTTTCTAATACTTTAAAAAGAAATTGTTAACGACCATACGGGATATGATTATGAATGACACCATTAGGGAGAGAGTGGGGTAGCACCTATAGTAGAAAATAAGCTTAGATGATTGGAGTTTGTAGAGAGAAGATTCGTAGATGTCATCATAACAAGAGTAGACCAAATAGTGAAAAGTCATGTCAAAAGAGGTAGAGAACGACCTAGAGAATCTATAAGAGAAACTATTAGAAAGAATTTAAAGGTCAATGAGTTAGATTCAAATATGGTATATGATAGAACACTCGCATAATTTGATCAATGCAGCCGACCCTACTTAGTGGTATAAGGGTTGGTTGTTGTTGTTGCTTTTGTAATATATATATATATGAGTTTTGCTAGAAGCTACCTATGAAGGTGTCATATATATATA
>Ga0315914_1008675_pt1 | contig 13428 bp, 7 predicted proteins | sample MpolenodulesMG_FD_203920 | JGI IMG/M metagenome (GOLD analysis project Ga0315914, IMG submission 203920) | Medicago polymorpha root nodule microbial communities from Los Angeles, California, United States - elongated nodules | ecosystem: Host-associated > Plants > Roots > Nodule | place: USA...
CCCTATTACTAATTCATTATTCCATCGTCTACATCGTGTTGTTATAGATTACATCGTTATTGTTTCGTTACTTTATTATCCTTATTTAATTAAGTTTAAAGGTAAAACAGTAAAATAATTTTAAAATCTCTCCCCTCCCCTTGTGAACCAAACACACTTTTAATTAAAATATCTCCCCTCCCATCCCCTCTGTTAAAATTCCTCCCCTCCCCACCTAATTCTCAAACCAAATGGACCATAAATATAGACCTTGTATCAGATGTAAACCTTGAGATAGAGGGGGCTGAAAACAAGGGTTTAAAAACAAACATCAAACTAGGGTTTTAGAGAGATTTCTCTAAGCGGGAGACATTAGGGTTGTGGTTGATTCACCTTGGGAAACACTATTAGGATTGAGTCTCTTGGTCACATGAAGAGATTGAGACTTTGGATAGAATTAGGTTTGGAGACTTATTCTTGTAACCCATTGATATCTCCTTTGTAAAGTTACTCATTATTACAGTGAAGCGGAGAACTGCTCTCTCCCCCAGACTAGGTCAATTTGGACCAAACTGGATAAACAAATTCTTGTGTTCTCTATTCTTTTCTCTCGTTGTTTTCTATTTTGGCTTGTGTTTATAATTGTTCCATACACTTTGTTTTGGTTGCTTGATTATCACTTGCTCCACACATCAAGTTTGTTATTGGTGTGATTTTTTCATCGAATTCACAACATAAATAATGTTTTTTTTTACAAGATCCTTGTAAATAATGTTCTTTGGCGGAACTCTTGATTTAAAAATGTGTCCCTGTCCAATTGAATAATACAACATTTCGTAGCTTCCGTTATTCTTTTTTTTTTTTTGGTAGAATAGCTTCCGTCATTCTAATGCTCTACAATAATAACAATTACAGATAACAGAAGTAAAAATAAAATAAAAAAATTATATTCAAAGTAGTTATTATATTATTTTCTCCTTTGAATCGGGTTTGTTCCCTAAAAAACCACGACAAACACCCCCTTTTAATTGGTTTTTAGTTATTTTAGAGAAAACTATAGACAGCTCCTAAGTCAAATCAGGTTTAAGTAAAACATTTAATCAAATCCAAAAACTACCAAACTCAGATTTGGTTTCATGGGTTTAGGCTGGCATTTCATGAAGTAACGACAAAAACTAAATAACCAATATAAGGAACAACACCTCATTGCATTTTTTGCACATTGATCGATGAGAATGCATACATAAATAGGGACAATAATGTAAATAGAGATAATAATGGTAATGCTACAAATAATTGTATATAGCAGGGGAATAAAATAGAAAGAAAGAAAGAAAAACGCATTTTATAGAAGGATTTATATTAACTACTTAGAATTAGAACCACCTCTCACATGGGTGAAGGTATATTATACCGGTGTAGAAAAAAAAAGCCTTGTAAATGCATTCGCTTATGAAATTTACATAGCAGCTACTTTCAGCAAGAGATAGTAACCTACTAAAAATTTACATTTCTCACCTTACAATCCCTACACAAGGTAGATGTAGGGGAAAAAATGGAAAGTGAAATCAAATTAAAAAAAAAAAAAGTGAAATTAAAATATCACAATCAAATCCCTATTCTGTCTATTATGCCAATTCCAGCTTCCCTCAAAGCTTAATATTAGATGGAAGCCAAATGATGAAACGTTCTAGCATCTCAATCATTTAGAGGTTATCACATCAATGAGCCAGGTCCACACTCCCAATACCAATGGTCGACTTGTCAACCATACGCACATTGTACTGTTCATATACTCTTATCCGATTCTCAGCCCACCAATGTTCTGCTTGTTTCTCACTAAACCGCTTGCGACTGCATTCACCAATGCAAAATTTTCCAGGTTATAACACGGTTAACGTATGATATAATTTCTAGTAAAACTTTTGCTTTTTCCCATTAGATATCAAATTAGAGATAAAGCATTTACGAAGGAAATTGTTTGTTTCTGTTAAACACCATGTCCATGAATACCAAATTTTTTAGAAGAGTTACCAAGTTGACAAGAAAAAAACAATGTCAATACAGTAAAGCATTTCATACCTGAATCGAACCCTCTTAAGATCTATTGCACCGCCTGCTAGGGAAGTGAGAGTAATATATACACCAGGCTCATCTTGCTCAACCCATTCACTCTCATTACGGGACTCATTATCCTTTGGTTTGCTCCCATTTTTGCTAGCTGCATCTGATTGACTATGTTTACAGTGACCAGCAGAACGGTCGGTGACAGTGCTTGATCCATTTGAAAATAACTGGTTATATGATCCAGTTACGTCCGTTTCTGGGCTTGTTGCTTGAATATTCAATCGATCAACAGAAGCAATGCTTAAGTCATTGGAACCAGGAGTGGAGTAAGAGGGTGATCTGACATTCCTAGCTGCTCCTATGGGCAGCCTCTCAGCCATGTCCTTCAGCTATTCAGTGCAAAAAGAAACAAGATGTATGACCAACGAGAGACTACATAAATCTTATACATCCAATATAAATGTATAAGACATAGGCTTAAAGAATATATAAATTAACAATCCGTTGGTTTAGTTATTGATTGATAACTGTAACTGCTTGTATTTAGAAATTAGCTATAAATAATTCAGTTAATATTATTCTTTTCAGTCCTAGAGTCTTTAAGCAAATTTATTACAATATTATATATATATATATATATATATATATATATATCTGTGTGTGTGTGTCAAATCAATAAATAGACTTCCAGATTTGTGAGATTTTCCATACATTTAGGCTTTTATTTTTATTTCCCAGAGGCTGGCTATTTACTTGAACCTTATGCTGTGAATATAAATGATAAACGCAGAAAAAGAAGAAAGTGAATGAAGATGTGTTTTTTAGAAGACACTAAGCACTAGCCACCAGTGGTATTATGCTTGGTCTCGCAATCACATCTATTTATCTTTATCTAAAGATTTTCTGCTATCAGTGTAGCTTTACTGCTTGTTCAGTTAGACAAGGTTCAAATGCTTGGATAAGGTTTTTCAAGGAGATATTAGTTGGCTTATTTGAATGGAAATTTTTTACCAACCACTTTCCTGAGTAGAATGCTGGCCATGTAACATGAATTAGTTTGTTAAAAGTGGTTTGAGGGATTGGAATTTCTACCTGGGCAGTAAGTGACTTGATCACTTCCTTTGCTGCTTTGCATTTGGCAGTTTCTTCGCTGGCAATTGCTATTGCTTCTTTTAGCTGTTTAGTTGTTTTTGCCAACTCATCTTCTTGAAGCTGGGATTTCCGAGTCAAGTTTTCCACCTAAAAGGGGCCAAAATATTCAACGAGCTCAATACAAATAGATAATAAAAATAATGACAATCAGGCTTTATACCACGAGGTGCATTCGGTTACGTGGATCAAACAACATACTACAATAATCAAATGAGTAAAACATCTTGGTATGGTTTAGAAAGAAAACAAAAAGGAAAGGAGAAAAAATAAATAATTTCCAGCCTATTAATATATCATCTTGTTGTAGTTTCGAAAATACAGGGAGGGAGGAAAAGAACGAATCATATTTCCGGCCTATGATAGTAGAATATGGATGTCAGATGTCCAACTGTTGTTTATGAAAAAATTGTTTTGACAAGTGACCACAAGAAGCTCTTAAAAATTTATTAATTGAACCTCATAAAAAAGGTGAAGAAAGAAATCCACTGTTAAGTTGTGTCGACTCAAGCATGAATAAAAATCTTCTTTCTTTTGGTGATAAAAGCCTTATGTACAGAAACTGACAATCTGAAACTAGGGCCTGCTATGAACTAGACAGAGTTAAACCTATAAAATCTCAAGCTCAGCTCATTCGCTAAACAAGTCAGAGTTTATGACTCATGATCAGCCCACAAGTTCATGAGCTAGCTTCTTGAGCTGTTACAAACTGAGAATTAAATAGTTACTGAGTCAGCTATGTCCATCAGCAGCCCTACCTGAAACATTCACGTGTGGCACATATTCTGACATAACAATAATTAAAAAATAAAAATTTACATGACAACCATTATCAGACAATGAACAAGTAATTAAATCATCTCCAATCTAGCTAGCAACAGTCCAAGCATAATAGTAAAAGTTGTATGAAATGAAACTCCATTCTTTATTTTTGTGCCACATGATGGATAGGTCATTTTCTTCAGCCATAATCGATATTGATACCATAAGGTAAAGAACAGATGCCAATTGCCAAATATTTAAATTCTATTAAAATAACCTATTCATCAAGGCAATATTGTCCATCAATGAAAGCATAAAGCAGTATACCTGTGATCTTAATTTAACAACCTCCTGATTAAGGCTTTCGTTAGTCTTCTTTGTATCATCCACAAATATCTTTGGGGTTGTCAGTCCTCCCAGCGTTGGGGTTGGAGTAGTTGACCGTGGTGGACTAGGCCGCCTAGATATTGGGGATGTTGCCCGGGAAACAATTCTAGATCCAGGAACAGAAGCTGAAAAAAACTTCTTTGATGATCCAAAAACAGGATTAGAAGATTTAGAAATATGCATTGCTCCCCATTGTGAACCACCATTTGGAACCGGCGAGACACGACTACTGTTGAATTCCAATTTCTTATTTTTCTTCGAAGATCTTCTGTCCACTTGTTTCAAGGATTCCATTGAAGAGAACCTGGAAAATTGATTTTGAGATCTGGAATCCAATTTATCATCCTTACCAATAGACTCAAGTGACCCTTGATTAATACTTCCTCTTCTGCTAATAGATGATTGAGATGAAGCATCAGTTTCAGCAGTTTTCCTTATTTTGTTGAAACAGTTATCACAAACACGATAAGGTTTGTTGGGATTTGGTGACATTGAAGCCTTAATAGACTTCTTACTGCTACATGAATGACAAAAAACGAGTCCACAATTATAACAATTATGGCGCTTCCTTTTGAAATTGAATGGCACACGGCAGCCAGAACACATGGATTGGTCAACACCAGATACCCACTTATGCAAGCATATGGCAGCAGTGAAATTCGTACCACAAGCAATACTTTTGACTTGTTTATCTTTTAGAGCTTCCACTAAGGTTGGGGAGTTTCTATCATCAGTATCCCCATGACCTAGACGACCATTTGAACCTTTCCCCCAAGTGTAAACTTCAGTCCTTGAGGTTAAAACGGCAACATGATAAGCACCACAGGCTATCTCTTCCACAAAACTCTTTGAAAGCTTCCCTTCAATTCGAGTTGGTAGCTTCCCATCAGCTTGAGGATTTCCTAACTGGCCATAGACACAGCTGCCCATGGTATAGACATGGCCTGCTCTAGAAAGTGCAACAGTCATACTATGCCCACAAGCAACTTGACAAAAGTTAGGTTCAACAAGGGCGACAACACAGGTTGGAACAAGTTTTGATTCCTTGTCGCCATGCCCAAGTCTACCTTTGTCTCCATCCCCCCAAGTAAACAGCTTCCCTGAAGAGCAGTTGCTGGAACTAGAATTTCCAACCATTACTTCCACAATTGCAGCAGTATGCCAAACACCACAAGCAGCCTGCACAGTACGAAGACCCTTCAAGGATTCTATTTCCCTTGGCAAGGAAACACTTCTTCGGTCCCCATGACCCAGAACACCAAATGTACCATCACCAAATGTAAATAACTTCCCAGAAGAGGTTACAACAGCAGTGTGCCAAGGACCACAAGAAATAGATGAAACATGTATACCTTCCAAGGGACCATTTACTCTTTTTGGGACCCAGTGGCTCACCTGATTTCCATGCCCCAGAAGACCATAATTGTAAGTGGCATCACCCCATGTATAAAGATCACCAGAAAGAGTCACAGCACAAGTATGATACTCCCCACAAGCAACAAGTTCAATATTGGTATTACTTAAAGATTCAATGAGCTTTGGATGGGGAACATCAGAATCAACTCCATGCCCAAGCCTGCCTCCGGATTCTTCTCCCCAAGAGAAAATTTCACCTTGTTTTGTCACTAATGCCGCATGTTGCCCACCACAAGCAATATTCTGTACATCTAGAACTACTGCTGATTCCAAGGCTTTCGGCAATAGAGAATCCATTTTGACATCCAAACGACTCCCAACTCGGTGAACCCCACCACCCAAAACACCATCACCTGTGCCTTCCCCCCAAATGAAAACATCCCCTAAGGCATCACCATCATCACGGGCAGAACCTTGGCTAGAAGAGCTAACAGCACTTGATAGACTAACTCTAAATGCATCCATAGGCATTGTCTTCATGTGACCATGCACACTATCTGATCCTCCTGATGACACGGAGTGGACTGAACCACTGGCAGAATCTGGTGGGAAGAAACCCTTTGGAGGAATAGGATAATAAGTCGCATCAGAAAATGCTTTATCTAAACCATTCTCAGGTGGGCTCTCATATGGGCTATGAAGGCGAAGGTGATCCCCACTATCCTGAAAAGAGAAAACAAAAATCTTCCCAATAAACCTCCCCAGCTGAAATATAGACAAGCATGAAAAAAATGGAAGGATACAGATATTGTTTAATACCTTTTGCAAGCTTTCATTACTACTAAATGGAGAATGTAAGGGAGAACTTCTTCTAGTGTACGTTCGAGGACTGTTAATTTCAGATGGAAAACCATCACTTCTTGACTCAGTTCTCCACTTCCGTTGATGGCTCCGTGAAATCAATGCTTTCAATCCACTAAACCATACCTCAGCTTCATCTTTGTCTTTGCAAATCTATAATAAAGAATCAGGTCACAATATTGTATTGAGGTGAATCACAAAGAATACCACAGTAATGCTCATGATGTCTATAATATTTGTGATTATATTTGACTAGCAAAGTATCAATTTAATTTCAAAGATGATCTACTCACAGTTAATCAAGAATCTATAGGTCATAACCCCCCCTTTTGCATATATGTGGTTGATTGTGGGTAGATTATTATTGATGAAATTCAACTGATACTTGTAACTCAAGTATCACTAACCCAGGAACTAAAGACACTTTTTTCTAAGCTACATCTATGGCTATTTTCTTTAAAAAACAAACAGAAAAAGGATGTGAAGAAATTTGTACCAGGTCCAGTGATCGTTCATTGTAGATAAGTGAAAATGACTGGTATTCCTTTGCAGGCCGTGGATATCTTTGAAAGATAGGCTGAAAAAAATTGAAGTTTAATTCAGTCATAATAACTTGAGATGCTTTCACTGCACAAGGTCAAACTCAAATTGTAAAATACACTCATGCCCATGCTCACCAGAATATCACAAATTGGAGGTGCATTTTTACGTAAATGAGAACTTAATGGAAAAAGCCAGCACAGAAGTACATCAGTATGTATATAAATTCCCAGACTTTAGCAGTATAGTAATTGCTATTAGAAGACTACATCAGTGATAGCAAGAGAAAGAAAGAGCAATAATCCACGACTGCCACAAATTAATCATGGATAGCAACCAAATCAATATAAATCTGAAATCTTTCCTACAAGGAAACATGATTCAACAATTTCCATAAACAGGCATACATTGGGAAACATTCAAAATGGGGGGGAGGTGTCAGTCAATCATGGATAAAGATTGACAGCTCAAATTTATATATCTTAACTAGGAGTAAATTGTGAGGCCAGAAGAGTGCATAAATAAAACGCAAATTTTATTTTACAAGTATACAAATTATAGCTATCAGCAACTATTTATCTATGAGATATGAATTATGATATCGTCGCCATTTACAAAATCTGAAGCAGAAAATTAATATCAATGATTTCATTGTCATTTTGAAAGACTTACCGTGCGTTGTCCAGATATAATTCTAGAAACATTTGTTAGTTTAAGGCGCTTCTCTTCTTTCCCTGAGAACCATATCAAAACAGATTCGTCCTGAAAGAATAGAAAAATTAAATACATTCACATTCCACATCACAATAGAAAAGATTGTCAATTTAAAAAAGAGCTTAGCCTGGCCTGGGCTTGATGAATGCCAAGTCATAGGCCTCTTCTGGTGGCCTAGCCTATTTCCATCTCTCAGGAAAAAAATAGGTAGATAGATTTTCTTAATGAATAATATATATTGCATAAAGATAGTAAAAACTTACATTGGAAAGCCGAAAGGGGCAAAACTTGGGCTTCCCCCTTCTTCCATACTTAAGCAAATAAGCTCCTTTCTTTAAAGCAGTAATTGCCTGCAGTTCAGATATTTAAAGAACCTCAGTCAGTATAGTCCGCACAATAGACAAGCCCCAAGGATATCTTGCTTGAAGTCCCAAATTCCACATCACACTACAGCAATAGACTATGTGCACATCAACATAGATGAATTAAAAAGATTTGCAACATACTCCCTCCAGAATGAAATATAAGCAAAAATGGTAGTTGAAAAGTCCGTGTACATGGTTAAAAATTTAGTCCACATACATTGACTTTTCAACTACCCTTTTTGTTTATATTTCATTCCAGAGGGTTTAGTTTACCATAAGATCACAGTTCAACACCTTTTTCCTATTTTGAAAATCTCTTCATATATTTAGTCCCCTAAACTTATAGAAGCAAAATCGCAGCTAGAATCTTGAAAATATTTCTGATAGCCACGGAGCCATTAGTTTTCTACAGAAATTGATCCTTTTCTCTACTCAGAAGAAGCTCTACAACAAGCAAGGACTCGAGGAGACATGAAATTCAAGAAGATGCAGCTGGGCACAGGAAAGTGCTCCTTCTTATCCTATTTTTCTAGTCAGCAGCCTTGTCTACAGCCTAAATAACACTGCCTCCAATTGAAGAGCAAGAGATCCTCCACTAATTTTAATGGTCAAGTTTATCCGCTGCAATATTGGGTTAACCAAAGGCATAAACAACTAAGACACAACTAGATGGTTGTTCACTACATGAATCAAACAAATGATGTCACTGTATTAGTCAAAAAATTATTCTTGAACTGGGCATTTAACCAAGGTTGCACAAACGCCTATACTAGTCATGTCCATGTTTTGTCCATGCAGTACACAATTTCTTGCACACTTCGGATTTTCTTAGTTCTGTTTCAGAGTGATTAGATGAATGATAAGCAATTTACTGTCTACAGTGACATGTTTTAACTTAAAAATATTGATTTCACTTTCAATTTAAGATTTGTGTTTTTATGTTAATATAATACTTATGTGTTTATTACAAACATATTGGTCTACCTCAACCTCTAATTGTTAGGCTCTCGTCCAACTAATTAACTCCTTTAATTTTCACCCTATCAGTCTATTCTCACATGTGCAAAAATCATCTTTGGTATAATTGTACCAACATTCCTAAATAGATGGCACTTCAACTTTCTCCACGATAAAATTAATCCTGCCATAAATAACCAGTAATAATACTAAAAAGTTAGTGATTAATTTAACAGCACAGTGCTTCACTTCACCTTGTGAATGATGAAACCAAGTTACTCCAAAATTGTATAATGCAACCATTGTTGCATACAAGTATCTGATACCAATATGCATATGATATGCCTAGATCTGTTTGGTATATGACTTTGATACATTTGGAACACTGCTCAAAGAACATGGCTTGAAGCTTTTTGTACAACTGTGTTCATCATACCGGGAGAGGAATTGAAGTACAGCAGAGGAGTGGGTTTATGAGCTATCCAAAAAGGATATAATCACACCTAAAAGAGCGGCAAGGTTGTAGGGTATTACTGGAATTACACAAGGCCCAAATCTGAATTAACTTCTAATTTATGGGAGCTATTTAACTAAAAGAAGTTAATAGTTCGTGACTAATGAAAAGGTCCTTATATGTGTATTTATGAAGAATTTAAATCATAGAGTTCCCAGAAAAATTGAGATATAGAAGCTAGTTTTCACTTATATGAAAAGTTATATTGTTTAAAAATGCATACTTATTCTGTAAGACTCTTTTAGTAATTATTTTTCCACAAGTACATCTTGAGAAGTTTATCTAAACCAGCTCAAAGATCTGCAATATGATGGTGTTGAACTCCTTGAATTAACAAAATAATATTTTCATAAACCAGACATAGAAGTGTGCTTTTTTGGATAATGGAAAATGGGGAGACAAGAATTATAGAGTTTGTTTTAGATGGTAGATAGTAGGCAATTGTACTCGTGACTTGGTTTGAACAAGACAATTAATTTTTTTTGTGGCATTCCAAAGTACGGAAAAAACCAACATTAGTAAGGAAAAAATGTGATTATTTTGACATCTTTAGAGGTGAAAGAATATATTTTGATATGGACAAAGGAAACATATGGGGTCTATGCCTTTTTATTATAATCACAAGTATCATTTTATAACAAAGGAAGCATAGTGTGTCTATGCTTTTTGATTACAATCACAAGTATCATTTTATAAAAGTGTGATCATCAGCAGCTGCTGATATGGTTATATATTAATGAACCATGTCAATGAACTCTTCACAAACATAACACATTTATGTATTTTACACACACATGTGCACGCATATATTCCCATTAATATATCTAGTCTGCTTTATACCTTAGGTATTAAAATTTTCATGTATTCTCATATCTATGCCATATAGTATTCATATTAAGGGTATGTTTGGAAGGGAAATTTTGGAGGGCTAGGTCTACATCAACAACCAAGCCTTATCTCACTAAGTGGGGTTGGCTACATGGATCAAACGATGCAATACTGTTCAATCATATACCATATTTATATCCAACTCATTAATCTCTACATCTTAATAGTTTCTCTTATAGTTTTTCTAGGTTTTCCTCTACATCTAGTGATTTGACTCCCCATATGACTTACTCTCCTTACTACAAAATCCACAGTTCTAAATTAATATATACTTGAGATTTTAAACAAAATCGAAAGAATATCATGATATATGATCATATAAAAATTCAATTACACTTCATTCATTTTTAGAAACATTTTATAGTTTCCTTAATTTAGAAAAGAAACATTTTTAGAAAAGAAACATTTCATAGTTTGCTTAATTTAGAAAAGAAACATTTTTAGAAACAATTCAAATTTCAATCAAACTTCATTCATTTAATGTACACAATATAAATCCAAGCAATATTCTGATGTACACAAACAATAAAAAACAAATTACAATGATAGTAAGCATGGTTTTAAATTGCGGCCTGCAACTGCAATTGTGGCCACAATAAAACAGTTTTAGTCGATGTCTCCGCAACAGCACGACAATCACAACCGCAGCCGCATTTGACCAAATTTTACCGCAACATAACCACTACACCCGCAATTTAGACCATGCTAGTAAAGAAGTTGGTATGCTATATATTTTTTGTAGTAGCTACTAGCTAGACTAATTTTTTTTTATGCAGCCAAAGTTAGTAATTGAGCAAACCATCAAATTAGTCCCTGCCTTTGTAGGGAACTTTCAAATAGGTCGTTGAGATTATGAGTATATCAAAATGGTCACTAACTCTATTAAAATATCAAGCTGATCCCTATATTTAACTACTTCTATCAATTAAGTCCCTAAAATATAACAACTCCCACTCAATTTGGTCCCTAAATTTTCAATTTAGTGCCTAGCATATTCTTGGAAGGACTATTATGAATAAAATTTGACAGAATTAAAGACTTTCTTTGAAATATTCATAAAATCAGCGATCTATTTACGAGCATGCTACAAACTCAGAGACTAATTTGGTGGTTTACTCGTTGAACATTAGTTGTTGGTTTAATGTTAAAGATGTCATACTTCTTAACCCGTAGCTCAACCTAGCTAGATTATACAATAAACTAAATTAAAATCCTATAAAATATAAACAACAAGAACTTGAATTTTTGAAGAATATACACAAACCATATGAATTAACGAAGATACCTGTTCAATGTCTCTTTCAACGGAACCAATTCTATTCAGATCCGAAGTAGTCGAAGTAGTTGTCGTCATCATAACCGTATCAGACCGTGACATCACTCAATCTAAGAACAAGAAATCACTTCAACTATTACCAAAATTCAAACACCAATTTCTTCAACTCATTCACCCATTCTCATACCCAAACCCTTCCATTCACCCCAAAAACCCTTCCAAAACCCAAATCCACTACGCTAAATTCTTCACACAAACTCAAATTCCTCAAATTCAAAGCCTCCACTATCATAATCCGAACAATTACACTTCCGGCGAGATCCGCAGTGAGTTCCGGCACTGTTCAACAACAGAACAACACAATCAATGAACGAAGGAAAATGCTCAACAGATTCCGGCGATTGATGGATCGGTGAGCTCGGGATTTTGCAGCGAAGAAGAAAAAGTTAGCGAGAAAGTGCGGGAAAATTGGAACGAGAAAATCTATGAGGAGAGGAAACAAACTCTGATCTGATTCTGATTCTGAAGTTGTTACAGTAGAGAGAGAAAATCTGTTTTAGAGAGAGAAAGTGTTGTTGAGTGTTGTGTCTGAATGGAATGGCTGAGAAGTGAAATGAGAAAAGGAAAGAAAGAGTGATAAAAAAGTGAAGTGGCGGAGAAGATTGACCTTGGATTTGGAATTAATTACGGGTTTGCCACTGAAGTTTTGTATTTGATTGGGTGAGAGAATCAAGAATGAGTGGAAACGAAAAAACAGGAATTGACAGTGAGTGTAATAAATTCCGAAAGGAATGGTAACTGTTAGTCGTCACTCGGTCAATGATGCATGCGGGTTGTATTCTTTGTATGGTCGTTAATGAGTACTCCGGACAGTATCCAAAATTTAGTAATAATTCTTTTAAAAAGTCAACTATTACAATTTCTAATGTATTTAATATACAATTTTTCATTAAAAATCTACCATTTAAAGTGCTTAAAGAGTGTCACAGAGGCACTCGTTAAATTTTCCTTTTCTTTGATAGTGTTTTACCTCTTATAATATAAGTTTGAAAATTGTTGTTCACACATTTGAGAAAACTGATAAACACATGTAAAAGACGAAATTGCCCCTCGGCAGTTAACTGACGAGGATTTCCTAAACCGGCTGCAGTTAACTGCCGAGGAAAACCTCGGTAGTTAACTACCGAAAAAACAATTATGCAGACAGTGAGTTCTGCATAATTGTAAACATTTCCAAACCATTTTTTCGGCCAGTTTTTACCTGTAATTAAACCAAAACATTTTCAAATGCAATATAACTCATACAACATTTAAACTCAGTGATAAACAAGAAAAATACAATATCTTTTACAATTGTCCATAATTAAATCAAACCGACCTTCAATTTTTGCAACCTCAAACATGTTTCACTTCACAAAAGCTTTATGAAAAAAATCATACATTATGATGAAATTAAATGAAATGTAATAACGAATAAATCAAATGTGTAAACATTAATAACGAATAAATAAGTATTGCACCTAGTTTCACCACATAAAAGTCATATTATCATATATTTCAATATAAATTACATAATGTTACTTATATATTGACCACAAAAAATTGGCGTTACA
>Ga0315914_1008676_pt1 | contig 13428 bp, 3 predicted proteins | sample MpolenodulesMG_FD_203920 | JGI IMG/M metagenome (GOLD analysis project Ga0315914, IMG submission 203920) | Medicago polymorpha root nodule microbial communities from Los Angeles, California, United States - elongated nodules | ecosystem: Host-associated > Plants > Roots > Nodule | place: USA...
GAGAGAGACCGGTTCCACCAAAAAAACCAACAAATCAAGACAATCCTATTTTGTTGAATGACACTCCGGTTAAAGCAAACGAAGAATTTGAAGATGTTGTGGGACATTTAGAAGATTTAATTTCATCAGGTGAAATATGACACTTTTTGGTCGGTGTACATCCGTTTTTTGGTCGATATGCGCCGACGTATTTTTTGGGATATATATAATGTAATGAACAATTTTTTTGAATAATATGTAACTAACCTTCAATGAATTATATATATATATATATATATATATATATATATATATTTGAGTTTTGCATTTATTAGAAATTAATGTACTTTACGTGTAATGTGTTGCATATTGTGGACAATTTGACAAATTTCAAACAATTGTGAAACGTTAATGCATTATCGGTTTTGTGTAATGTTACCGAATAATTGATAAACTATGAAATGTTGATGTTTGTGATTGCTGGATGTTGTTGTTTCGGTTTGATTTCATGCAGAATTGCCGTTTGAAATTACAGGTACAAACAAGCCAAAATGGCTGAAAAAACCATTGCATACTGCACTGGTTCTGTTTACTGGTGTGAACGGCAATTAAGTGCCGCTGGTGCCAGCGGCAGTTAACTATTGTTGGGGCTTTTAGGTAATTTTCATGTGTCATTATGAATTTATGGATGTCAGAAAAGCAATTTTCTTAGACTATTGACAACAACCCAGCGTGGCCCATTTGCATCCAACCAGGGCCCTCGTCTACTCCAGTCATATTCCAAACCTAATTGTATTTCCCCGTTAATGTGTGATTTTAATTTCAGAACTAATTAAGATTTATTTTTTTTGTTTATAAAAAAAACTGTCACTTTTCCAAAACTATTTGTATCACTATTAATATCATAAAAGGGAAAAAGTTATGTTTTTCAATGATTACTTTTTTTACTCAGTAATAAATTAAATATGGATTTTTTTTTTAATATCATCAATACATGAGGAATTTTGATATTTTTTTAAGGAAGAAACTTTGATATTTAATATATAGAGTGGGGATGTCTCTTATTATGATTTTTATTTTATCTCTTCACATTTATTAAAACAAAAAAGTAAAATAAAAATGTGTTAATCGACGAAGGACAATTTTTTTTATGTGTGTGGTGCAATGAAAGTTGGGTTTAGCATAAGAAATTAATCTTTCATAGTGTGTCGAATCAATGTATGAATCTATGTTTATTATTTGACAGTGTTTTGAATATGAATTACCTATCTTGAATAAAACATACGAGGATGTGTATTCATACCCTGGAAAAAAAAAACGTGGATTCTGATTGTTTATATTTGACGTTTTATTGCGGGGGAAAAAAGATAAAATAATATTTCAAAATAGAAAACAATAATGTGAAATTATTTTAAAAAAGAAAAAAACATTAACCATTTTCTTAATTTATTTAAAAACAAATAGCAAACAATATAACAATAGAGAGATGGAGAATAGAATAATAGTAGAGAGAAGGTAAAATAAAAGTTCAGAAAGAAGATCCAAGTATGTTTTCTTCTAGAGAGACAGAAGAGTAAGAGCATCCACATTGGTGACAGGGTCTTTATTGTGATGTGTCTATGTGTGACCCGTTTAAGACCTCAAATGTGAAGGTCTCTATTGTGGATGCTCTAAGAGTTTAAAAAGAAGATGGAAGTATGAAAAATGAGAAGAATAAAGTGCGATATATTCAAAAGAAATTTGTGGGAAAAAATAAAATAAAAACCCTTACTAATTTGTTGTGGTAAATCCACACCCTGACGTAGGAGTATATCCACCCTGTTTATAGTGCATGTTGAGATCAAAAATCATTGTTACGATAAGTTTAACAAAAAAAAAACATAATAGCAAGCTAGAAAAGGGAAAAATTCACATTATGAAAAGAAAATCAAATAAAAAAGAAAATGATTTTTTATCAAATAAAAAATAATTGAAAAAGGTTATTTGACTGTATAATAGTAATAGTACTATACTATAGTATTTTAGATTAGATTTTATTTTTTTGCATAAATAAAAGTTATATAGATTAGATCAGGATTAGATATATAGGAGTGCAGTATCCCGCGGGATACACGGGGGAAAATTTCTGTTGTGTAAATCCTTAACTTTGGAGGCCCACTGACCCACCTCACTACACTCCTCTTAAAATCCTTCGTACCACGTTTCTGTATCACACACCAGTTCTGTGCCTGTTCTTCATTTCAACGAGAATTTCAACAACTACCAATACTAATACTATATACTATATACTATATCATGTAATAATGTAATGTAATAATGTAGTAATAATAATATTTGCTACTGTTTTCCTGCTCTCTCCGTATTTCTAGCTATCATCACCAGTAACACTTTTAAATTTTCATTTTGATTGAGAAAGAGAGAAGAGAAATCAATCAAGAAAGCACATGGATGGGTAATATGTGGTGTGCATGTATATGTTTTGTATTTATTTATTTATTTACCCTTTGGTTTGTGTCACTTACAACGTGGTTGTTACTGTTTAAGTTGACACTTGACACTTGATGCACTTTTATTTTATCTTATCTCACTTTAACCACTGTTTACCCAACTATTGCAACCAAGCAAGCAAGCATTAGCATGTGACTATTTTCAACTGTTAGTCCTCCACATTGTACCTGTAGTAGGCTAAATCACATCAAAATATATACTATACTATAGAGCTCAATTGAATGAATGAATGAATATGATCATAAAATAAGACAGCAAGCATCTGTTTTGGATTAAAAGGAGCCTCACTGCTCACTAGTGAAGAGATTCATTGTATTGAAATTCCATTATCTTCCACCGTTCTTTAGTTAATTAAACACTTTTTAAGACCAGGGTTGGGTCTTAATTGCAAATCATTGATTGTGTAATGATGTTAGGGAACATTGAGTTGTTGTTGTGGGGTACCACCAAAACAAATTAAGGTAGGCTATTATGTAAGATTTTTACACACAGGAAAATTAGCAGATGAAGTATTCATAATTACTCACGATTACGACAGATTACACACAATTCACTCAACAAACAATAAAAAAAAGTAAAATTTAATGAATGTATTAGATGTTCTTGTAAAACATGAAATGTGATATACTTTTTCTAAGCACCTCTTAAGAATTAGAAATATGATATACTTTTGCTTTTTGTTCTTAGAATAAATTTAATGAATATATGTATGTGTACTTATGGAATGTAGATGTTCTTGTAAACATGATTCATGTTTCACAAAATTGAGATTTTTCATTTATGAATTATATGTTTGTATTAGAATCAATCGTATGTAAAGAGTTTTCAGACACCAAAAATATATACATGATTTTCACTATAGAAATTTGTACTTTAATTCACCACGTTGTAAAAAATCAACCATTCTGCTAACCCTAGTAGTCTTTATGCTTGATTATTTCGTTGTTTGAAGCTTCTAATGCAATTGGCAAATCTGTATTAATATCAGATTAATTAGTTTTACTCTTAACAAAGTTCACATAAAACTTATCCAAATTAAGATTCCCAGTCACATCACAACCAAATGTTCCATCCTAAGGACATTCTGAATATTTTGTAATTTCTCCAAACTCTTCATCATTAACATGGAATTGTCTTGTTGATACATACATAAATAAATATCTAAGTTACCGTTGTATGGTGAACAGATACGACTTATTCCGAAAAGAGAGAAAAATAAACACAATACTACATAACTCTGGTTGATCCTACAAACATCCATTAAAATACAGAGCAATCACATAAACCTTATTAACCTCCTCAACATTTCACCTAAGGATCAAGCATTATTTCCACTTGCAGGCCCTCCTAGTGTTAAAGCCAAACCTTGCAAGTCACTCCTGATTTTATGTTCTCCGGGTAAGGACACCATATTAGTTCCTTTTATGATTGGAGACGGTCGAGCATGTAGTGGCTGCTTTATGGCATAGCACGGCTCTAAACGCGAACAGTTAGTTACTTTCTCGGAATTCCTCGAATTATCCACATGATTTGAGTTCATGAGAGGCTGACTTGATGGAAACAAACAATTTGGCTCAGCTACTCCTGCTCCCTGATAGATTATTCATTTGTTACATAAATCGTAGTACTGTATAACTAAAAAATGTCGCAGGCGAATTTCAAAAGCTTACTGGTGCAAACAAAACTCCTCTGAAAAGTCTTCCATTCACTACTGCAGTCATTAGAAAACCTGAATCAAAGGCTCCATCAATTTTTCCAAGAACTTCAGTACCAATCTAGGATTCAAAATCATGAGTTAAAAAATAAGTAACGGAGATTAGACAACAACAAAAAAGAAGAAAATCTCATCATAGTGAGAATTTGAATGTTGAAAGCAAAGGATCTACCAGGTGTTGAGTGTGTCCGCGTCCGGCAGGCTTCGGTTCTAAAGCTTGGAGTCGAGCTCCTTTTTTATCTTCACCAACATGAAGATATTGTTCTTGCTTTGATTGATGATCCATTATATGAAGATCTTGTTGACTTATTTGTGTGCAATTCTTCAGAAATCTCTTGTTACTTGAGAAATTGTCAAGTTGACAAGTGCTTGGAGTTTTATTGACGAGTTTGACTCGGCGATGTCGCTGAGAATCCATGGCAGAAGCATTTGGTTTTTGACCTGGAGTCTGTTCTTGATCCGATTGAGATGGAGATGAATGCTGAGACAGTGAAAGTGAATGTTCTTCTTGTTCTGATTCAACATCCCACACCTTTGTAGCAGCAATTCTCCTCCTCTTCTGTTGTGAAGTTCCTGCATAACATTATAAATTTTAAGTCGAATTCTCTAGTCTCTTTTAAGCGTGAAACAGTCATAAACCTACCTAAATCAAATTGACACGGCTGCGCCTTTTCTGATGCAACTCCATAACCCCATTTTCCCAAGACTTCCACATTATTCCCAACACGCGAAATTTTCTGGTCCAAAATACATTGTTAGTTCTTTTTTCAAAAGCAAGCTATAATGTGAACAACCGGTACTAGCTGTTACTTGAAACAACATTGCTATGTGAAATATTTTAAGAGAGTTTTTTATTGACAAATGTTAGCATATTAGTATATTCTTTTACCGTGTTTGTATCTACTCCGCCACCCAGGATGGTCTTCTTTTCTTGATTCCAATAACTTCCGAAGACTTTGCACCCCGATAAGTTGTTATGTCCATTTGGATGCTCTGCTGCAAGCTGCAACACTAACAATTCATTCAAAGGACGTTCATCTTCCCCACACCTGCTACAAGTCAAAGACAGGCTATCAGAATGAAACCCTGGAAACCAACCAACATTACCACTAACTTACTAATACTAACATTAGTCTATACAAAAAGAAAGGTTAAGGAATAGGATAAGGCTAATTTGACGGGGAAACCTACCCGCCATATATAACAATATCGGTGTCTGCAACAACAGCGGTATGAGAAAACCGTCCTTGTGGCTGTTGACCGTGTATATCAAGTTGGGACCATAAACAAGTGTGTATGTCAAATACCCAAATGTCATTGCAATAACGTTTATCTCCGACCCCTCCAATTATGTATACCTGAAATAAATCATCACAAGAGTAAGTGGTAAGTTTAAAAAAGTACCATATATATCATAACTCATAGGTAATTAATGACCAATTGTTCGTGAAAAAAGTTTATCATCCTCTCATACCTTTGTAGTCCCTAACAACGAATTTTTGGCTAGAGGGACTATGCAACTAACTTCACAATATTTTTTTTTATGCAATCTCACAGTTATCACAGAATTTAGTAGTATAACTTAATGTTCTATAAAAATTAAACACATGTGCATTTGTCAAAAGTGTTATTTATAGGAATTTGTTCTAAGAGAATAAAACAACAATGGAAAATAAAAATATATATGAATTTAGGAGTATTTTAGGAATGACATCATAAAATACAGTGAAAATAGTTAAATTTGCTTATATTTCATACTGAATGAGTAAAAACACTTGCCTTAGTTCCAACGTTCACAGCTGCATGACCTGCCCTGACTCCTGGTGAAGAACCTTGATTTTTCAACTGTCAAAAAAAAAAAATCAACCAAATTCATTATTTTTGTTTGAAAACTCAAACAACTTTTTTTTTTTTAAAAAAAATAAAACAAATTTATTATATTGAAAATAATGATTTTTGGTCACTAGGTTCCATTTCCATATGAAGAAATTATAAGATTGAGAGAGAAATTAAACCATACCCTAGTCCAAGTCATTGTTTCCATATCAAGCAAACTAACATCACCATGATATTGATCACCACTATCTCCACCATACACAATAAGCTTATTCCCAATAGCAAGAGTACAATGACTATCTCTAGGAACAGGCAAATCACCTTTAACCTCAGGAAAAGAACTCCATCTCATAGTTCTAAGGTCTAAAATATGCAAATCATTTAAATAATTTGCATCACCTTCTCCACTACCACCAAAAATCACTAGTCTTTCACCACCAACAAGAGTAGCAGTGTGACTTTCCCTTGGTGAAGGTGGTGTCCCTTCACATTTAGGCTTAATCCATTCTTTGGTGTAAAGATCAAGTATATGAGTTTCATTCACTTTCTTGAACCCATTTGTACCACCAAAAACTATCATTTTGTGTCCTACAAGAACAGCACTATGGCTATCTCTAGGACCTGGCTTTTCACCTGTTGTAGTAACCTTGCTCCATTCCATTTTGTCAAGGTCCAAACATAGTACATCACTAAAATGCAATCCTCCACAACATCCCTAAAATTAAATTAAATCAAATTAGTACATATGTAACGTTTTGTTACTTTATCATAAAAAATAAATGAAATGAAAATGTGAGTGTTTTAATTTTTTTTCTATATTAAGAAAGCAAAAATATGATTGCAAACAAAAAACATACTGTCGCACTAATTAGAGAAAGAAAAATGAATTGAGTTGATTTGTCTAGAAGTAATATGTGTGCTGAGAGAAATTAGGAAAAAACTAAAATTCAGAAAAGAAAGTGTTTTGGTTATTAACCAAAGATAGAAGTTGAAGACAACAAGTACTACTGTACTGAGAGTTTATGAAAATATTAATCACATAACGAGAATGAAAATTCTGAAAATGACAGAACTCCAAAGAAGTAAAACTTATGAAAATTTCAGAAGACAACATTAAACACAGTGTATATATATATATATTCAGAAATAATATAAATAATAATATTTCATACCCCAAAAACATACATAAGCCTTCCAGAGAAGCAAGCAGAGTGACCCCATCTTTGAGAAGGATTAAAACCTAAAACCTCAGGATAGAGCCACATTGCTTTCTTCTTAGGAGTTTCAGCAAGAAGAGACTCCATAAATAATATGTATGTATTTTTTTCTCTCTCTTGGTTTAAGAAGAGACTCTGCTGTGATTGTGAATGTGGTAAGAAAAGAGTTGAATGAGTTGAATATTTGAATACTCGAAGAGAGTGCTTGACAACGATGAAATAATAACAAGAGAGAAAGAGAAGAGAGAGTCAAAAAAGAAGAAGAGATGAAGAAAGGAAGTGATGTATGTATACTATCAACTATCAGTATCAATAGACATGAAAAGATGGGCGCTTTCAAGTCTAAATCACTGCCAACCAACAGCAACACAAGATGGTTGTTGTCAAAACCATATTATTGTTATTTTAATTATAATTATTATCTAGGTCATGTTAACCGGTGCTCCAAGATAAAAGTTAAGCAGTTAAAAATGTAAAAAAAAAAAAAAAAACTAAACTTTTTCAAGTTTCAAAAATACAATTTTGTCAAAAAAAAAAACCAACTAAAATGCACAATTTTTGAGAAAACATTTCTTTTTATAATTTTTTAACTACTACAGTGCTCCGGGGCATTGGTTAACAAACATTTCCTTTTATAATTCCTTAACTAATGCTCTGAGCACTGGTTAACATTTCCTTTATTATTTCTCTCACTCCATATTTTTTTACCTACTGCGAAATGCTAACAAACACGTTAAGATTAAAATAGAAATTTTATATTAAGAGTTGTGTAACTAATACATTAAAACATTAAAAAAAAAAAAATTCCAAAATTTTATCAATTATTTTTATATTTAGAAGCATAAATTTTGCTGAAGTGTGTGGACATTAGCTAAAGAATTCATTAAAAGAAATTTGATTTGAAAATAAAAGTTATTTTTGTCTTAACATTTATCCATTTTTTTTATAAAAACTTATTTCTTTTAATATTTTTATCAATGCTTCAAGAGCATTCATTAACATTTTCCAAAATATAAATGGGTATGGAATTATGGATTCTCTATAATACTCTCTTCATCCCAAATTATAAACTGCTTTTAGAAAAAACTCCCAAATTATAAGTCGATTTAAAATACTAATGAAATATTAATGTTACATTTTTTTATTATATTCTTAACTATTTACTTTTTTTTAATTCTTTCATTTATCTAATCTATATCATTTATTAAGAACAATTTTATAAAACTACTTATAATATATATTTTTCATACAAAATTAATTATGTTTTTTAATACATGTGAAATGCTCAAAACGTATTATAAATTAGAACGGAGGGGAAAATACGATGAAAATATGAGAAAGAATTATTCCAAAAGTTGTATATTTTAAGTCTACGATTATCATTTCTTCAAAAAGACTGAGACACTAGTAGTGTTATACCAGTATTGATTGCTAATTATTACTACTATACACAGAAATTAGTACTATAGAATTAGAAATTAGAAAGTATAAACATTCGTGGGTTACTTGGTTGGATAAGCTTGAAGAACATTATTAAGTAGTGATGTAATATCATGGAACGTGACTATTGAAGGGAAAGAGAGAGAGAGAGTACCTATGTGTGTTTTAATAAGTTTCTTTTTCAACTAGAGTTTGATTCATTTTTCTTAGTATTATGTCTAGGTTTCTTGGTTTTCATACTTTATTATCGAAATGAAAAAAATGGTGATGTGTGGGGGCAGAGGGTTGTTGGAAATGATGAGGAAGTTGTTTTGGGTTTGAGGTCCTTTGACGCATGATAATGTGGCTAAGTTTAGACAAGGAAAGTGTTCTTCATTCTGTTCCCAAAACAAACATGGTTCTGATGGTTATAGTATTTTTTTCTATAGATTCTTTCAATGAAAAATATTTTATTTAAGTCAATGTTGAACGATAAGTGTATGTACTTCATTTGACTATTCGGTAGAGAGAATTGATTTTGATTAAAAATAATTCAGACTAAAATAGTTTGTGTTTGGAAATACTCGAATAAAAATAAGTTGAACCATAAATATGTGATGTGTCCGAAGATAGTAACAACATTTTATAAATGAGTCTTTAATAAGGGATAGCAGGAGGGAGGGCTTTAAGTTGAGAAAAAGTTGAGCAATATGATAAGATATGGGGATTGATGGAGGGTTAAGGGTTTAATATTGTTGGTATATGGTCTTCACCCAAGTCTCGAGTGGGATGTAGATCTAGAAATGTCTCTTTCCAAGGTGCCTCGGGGCAGTGTGGTGCTTTGTTCCGTGGAAATTCTTTTTAGTTTGGGGAAATGAGTTCGTGTTTGTTTACCTTAAAAAGGCCAGGCCAACTGCAGTGTTCTTTTTTAATCTGGTTTTTATACTACACTATACTATGAAACCAAACATATTTTATGTAACATGGCAATGGCACGACTATACACACATATAAAATTGTTAGAACTTAAAAGCATTGTTAATTTTAACAATAATTGAAAAAATTAAGTACTTTTTGATGGAAAAGTTAAGTCTTAAGTAAATTGTTGGATTTATAACTTTGTATTTGAAGCTAAATAGTAAAAATTAGGGTCATGTTAACTAACACACTTAAGACACTAGTTTAAAAAAAAATTACATTGAAAATAATATTTTTTACATTTTTAAGGGTTTGATGACACATGTTCCGATATACTTCAACATATTGGTATTTTTAACTTCATGTCCACATGGTTCGAAAGTAATATCATTCAAAAGTGATTGAATAAGATTGTTTAAGTCTTTTCTAATTTAATCAAAGGTTCTTAGTTTAAATCTAACAACGTTATTATTGAATGAGAGTTTTGAATTTGATGTCCATTGTGATCCTATCAAACTTGATATATTTTATTAAATAAAAAAGTATAGGGACACACTACATGTCATACCCTTTTCAGTTCACTTTTTAATTGGTGTTGTCAAATTTGAAAGTGAGACGAGGGTATCGGTCAATAGTCCTGTATTATGATTTTCTTTCTTCAATCAATTACGTCGATAAAATAACTATTTCCCTCAACTGTGGGTTCCTTAACCTTTTCTAAGAGTGTTTAATACAATATTTTTTAGGTTTTGAACGACTATACTAAGAAATTAATAAAGTAAAGATAAATGTAGAAAGGTAAGGCAATAAAAATGTGTAAAATGATTTGTTTGATTGGTTATGTGTGTTGATGAATTGAACAAGTTCAATGTTTATCTTCACAGTTTTGCCTCGCTCGTATATTTACGTAGGTAATGCGTTATTTTTCCCTCGATGAGGGGGTTATGTGGCACCCACGTCTGAGTTGCAGCTTACCACTTCACATTTTGATCTGTTGACAACATCCATATTTGTGCAGCATTCTACAAAATGTGTATATGTGCTCATCGCTTTCTTCGGTCAGAGGCGCTACATACATGAAGCATGAGTTAAATGTGCTATTGTCCAATTCCACTAAGTTTTTACCAAGTTTAATGTCTTTTGGACCTTTGTACTCTTTAGTATACTTGAGAAGAATTTGGCCGACCCTCGGTTGGTTGTGATAACGCTCGGTTGGTCGAGAAAAATTTGCATATCAATTTCAACATGAGAATTATTTTTAGGTGTAAACAAATGTCTCCCTGCATTACATTATCAATTAGCTCTGAGTGATGAGATGGTGAGAAGTAAACTAAAATAACCACGCACAAACATTGTCATCATGGTGCCGTAAGATAGAAAACTAGCTGTTAGAATCCATTACCATGATAACCTTGATTTTCAAACTAATTAATAGATATCTCATCCTAAGCATTAGGTTAACTATTCCTTATAAACAGTTTCAGTTGAAACTTGTGCTCCTTACTTTGCTATTCACTTGTTGCCTCTTGATCTTTTGAAGTTTCATTCTCCTCTTGATATTTTTCAAGTTTCATTCTCATTTGAAAACAGTCAACCCTGTTTTCAGAACATGTCTTCCTCTTATTCCCAAAATCGAGACCACAACTATGGTGGTGTCAAAAGTTCTAAATATGTCTTTGTTCCTTTGACACTTTTCCCTTCGCCCTTCAACAACTTCTACTGCAAGTGATTGAATAATGTTTCTTTAATCATGTTCGTCATTTAGAAGAACCTTATCTCCCTCCACTAGATGCAGAAAGATTTCCCACTGAGAAAAAAACAATCAATTTCAAAACTTCTCCTCGTCCAATGCCAGCTTACTTATCATGATTGCTCAAACCTGGAAACAATGGGGTCTATATGACATGATCACCCTCTCCAATGTTGAAATATGGTTCTATTTGTAAAACTTATGCTCTCCAAAAGGTCTTATGGAATCTTTTATTTTGGTTCGATTTGTAAAACAAATATAATATAAAATTTTTATCTTTTTTAATAACACTAACAAAATAACATTTTTATCAAAATAACATTTTTATAATCAAGTTTGTTTAAGGGTTTAATTGGAAGTGATAAAACCAACCCAAAAGATTAAGGTCTGTGCTCCACTCCAAAGCAACAGATATCTTAGGGCTCAAAGCTACTTAAAAAAGAATTCTACGAGTTCATAAAACTCTTACAAGTATATGAAAACAACGGATAGTACTTGTGTGACATAGAGTTGAGTGACATTGATGATATTGGTAAATTACAATGTCACAATGCTTGTGAAAGAGAGAGAAACACAAACATTGTGACATTGTGATTGACCAATGTCACCCAACTATGTCACCCAAATACTATCCGAAAACAACCTATGAAAGCAAATAATCTAAACATTCATCAAGTTGACCATAGTTCGTACCATTGGTTTGATATATGATTCCGTTGTTTGTTGGAAGAAATTGCTCAGCGTGACGGATACGTGCCGTTCATGGATGTCATTTCTTGTTCACCAAATAGTCAAAACCAAGTTTACACGCAACGGCGTTAATATGGCATAATCCTACTACTAATATAGTGTTATTTTTAGTCTTAATTTTTGTATTGTTTTCATCACAAGACAAACAAAATTCAAAGCTCCAATAGAATTGCTCTTTACCCAAACGGTATTGCTCGTTTCCAAATGAAATGACCAAAGTGCTCTTACGTAACTTAAGTTACGCCAGTGTAAAATGCATGTGAGTTAAAACACGCTACATGAGTTAACTCACACTAGTGTTAATTTACAACTACTGAAGCGTGAGTTAACTCACGTTACATAATTTGCAATTTATTTCGAATTTATTTAAATGGTAATATAAATTCTCAACAATTACATAATAAAACTTCATTTTATTAATTTTTTGATGCAATTACATAATACATAATTTGATATATTTTATTGTAATAAAATAAATATGCTTCTTTGAGGTAAAAATAGACCAACTTAAGAGTAACAGAGGATCAAGGTCGGTGGGAAAAGAGACCAGCCTTCTCGGGGCAAAAAGACATTATCCCTTCGGGGTAAATCTAAATCTGGTTCTTTTTATACCCCAAGAAAGAGTCTTTTTGCCCACGGTAAAAAGAAGGAGATTTACTTTTACCCCAATGGTTGACCTCTTTGTGCCCCAAGTCGGTTGACCTATTTTACCGCCTTCCTTGACCCTTTTTTACCACTAAGTTAGCCCCCAAAAAAGCTAAAAAAAACTAAAACTACAAAGGTGAAAGAGTGAGGAGGAGAAGAAAAGGTATGGTGTGAGGAAATAGTGAGTTTTGGAGGGGTATTTATAGTGAGAAATGGGTACCATAGGTTTTATTAGTACTAAATGCAGTCAAAAGAGTAGAAAAAACATGTAGAAATGAGTTAAATTGAAGGTGGAATAACTGACCAGCTTCAAAAAAACGTGTTCTTGAACAAATACCGTCGGCCAACCTAGCGTGATATAAGTCACGCTAGTGTTAACCTTGGCATGAGTTAACTCACGCTAGTGTTAAACTTTGCCTGAGTTAAGTCACGCTACTGTGGCCGGTTGTTCATGCATTGTAAATGGTTTTTACACGCTTTTGTTAATTTTTGCATTTGTCTTGTGATTGCGTATTTAATTAATAAATTCCAATAAAGTAAATAAATAAATTAGAATAAATTCATCATTAATTCAAATAAAAATTGCGTATTGAATAAATTCGAATAAAGTTACGTCTTAAAAAATATCGAAAAAAAACCTAATTAAACTCAGCGTGAATTCGAATAAAAGTTACATTACATTACATAAACAA
>Ga0315914_1008678_pt1 | contig 13426 bp, 8 predicted proteins | sample MpolenodulesMG_FD_203920 | JGI IMG/M metagenome (GOLD analysis project Ga0315914, IMG submission 203920) | Medicago polymorpha root nodule microbial communities from Los Angeles, California, United States - elongated nodules | ecosystem: Host-associated > Plants > Roots > Nodule | place: USA...
TCAATATATTTGAGTTTTTCATTTATTAGAAATTAATGTACTTTACGTGTAATGTGTTGTATATTGTGGACAATTTGACGAATTTCAAACAATTGTGAAACGTTAACGCATTATCGGTTTTGTGTAATGTTACCGAATAATTGATAAACTATGAAATGTTGATGTTTGTGATTGCTGGATGTTGTTGTTTTGGTTTGAGTTCATGTGAAATTGCCATTTGAAATACAGGTACAAACATGTCAAAATGGCTGGAAATCACAGTGCAGACTGCACTGGTTCTGTTTACTGGTGTAAACGACAGTTAACTGCTGCCGGTTACTTGAGCGGCAGTTAACTGTCGTTGGAGACTTTTAGGTAATTTTAATGTGTCGTTGTGACTTTTGTACGTAGAAAAGCAATTTTCTTCAAATTTTCATGCTTTAGAATTGAGTTCAACATATGCATCTAATAGTAGCTTCTTCGTTTTATCAAATTGATTATCATATTCAGGATCAACATATGGTATATATTCTCCCTACTACCCTTTATAAACAGGGGACATTAGGATTACACAATCTTGTCATACGCTAAGTATGCTTCAACAAGTTGACTATGAAAAAAGAAAGCATCAATGAGTTGAGTAGACTTATCGTTGGATCGTGCTCAAAATTAGTGGAGAAAATAACATACATATTTGATTCAGTTTTTTTTGAGAAAATAATTTAAACTAATAAAAAATAATCAATTTAGTTTGGTTTGATTTTTACAGTATTTTTTTCTTGCGAAATTCAAATCAAACCGATGAAAAATGAGTTGTTTGGTACAATTCATGCAGGTTGATATTTTTTTAATGAATTTTTTAAAACTTCTTACTGAAAAAATATTTAAAAAGAAATTTTTTATCAAGCACTATGACTTTTGATCTTGTTGAAATAAATACATTTTTTTAGGAGACAATCAAATAAGTACATAAGCTACAAAGAAAAAGATAATATATAATGATTAAAAAAAATACATTAGTTCAGGTCTCAATGATTGGTTTGAATAATGTGAGATCCCTTGTTCAAATTTCATTGAAGGTGTCTAACCTAACAATATCAACATTATCAATTAAGTTAGGTCTTACTATTAAAATCCGTCAATTTAGCCCCTAAAGTATAAAAATACGCCAATTTGATCCCTAACAAACAATCAATATCCGGGGGCAAATGGCAAATCTTTGAAACAATCAAAACAATGAATAGAAAGGGATGGGAAAGGTCACTTGGAGATATGGTAAATGGTAATGGCATTAGGCTCTAATACAAATACATGCTGTTGACTACTCATTCCTTGATAAAGCAAACAACCATTCAAAGTAATTGCTTATTCTATAGTCCAAGTGGTATATATAACCACCGAAAATTTCTTAACATATAGAACAGGACCAAACAATTCTTCTTCGACTATAAAAGCATATGTAGAAACCTCAACAATCATATATACATAGCCCAACAGCTATTCCATAAGTTGCATCAACATTCCATCAAAACCTCAACCCTTTGTGTATGCGCTCAGTAGTAGTTAAACATGAGGTATATATAGCAAATATGCAGTGCATTGCTTTGGTTGATTTCAATTGCTACGTAAAAACACAGTAAATGTGATCAGTGATCCAAACAAAGCAAGGAACTGCAAGGCCATGTTTGCTTAATAACACTTGGATTATTATTGTGAAAAAATATTTATTGAACTATATAATATCCAGCATTTTGACAAAAACTAAATGAACGTATTAGTATTTCTTCGTACTTGGTGATAGGCACTACCAAAATGTCTATCGTTTTGACAAACTATTTAGTATTTCTGCTATCTTTCTTGGTAGAACCCGAAAACACAAAATATCTAAATAAAATATCTGTCCATTTTATTTCATGATGAGGAATCAAAGCACAATAATTATTACCTACTAAAAATGGCAAAAACCAAAACCGTCTTCAAAATATAAAGTTTTTTTCATTTTCCAAATCTAGATTTTTCGTCATCCAAGTATGTTAGTGTAACTTCACTTGATAATGAATGATGAGTAGTATTGTAGCATTAGTCTTGTGGGGAAAAGCATGACTTATGACCTGAAGCTAGTATTTCTGAAACATTTACCTGCAAAGTGAAAAGGCAAGACATTTAAAACAGAATCACTATACAAAGGAGAAAACCTTCTCTAAATTTTGCCTATTATAATCATGAAAATGATTTTTCTATTTTTATTGTTTTTTTGTTTTCTTCTACAACTCTGTTAAGTAATAAATATGACCTTGGCCGCTAAAAGTTTATTTCACTTATAACCACATATGTTTAGTTATACAAGTGACCCTTTTTTGGCTTCCTAATGATTGATGCAAGTGAAATTTTTTATTTGCATGACCATAACATAACAATTAATCTCTTCCTCAACTCTTTCTTTGTGGCTGTGAAAGTTTTTATTAAACAGTATTGTGTTGTTTTCATGTCCTTATTTCTCATCTTAGACAAAAGATTCATTTTCACTCTTCACTGATATCAATAAAAGATTAATCACCACATTGTCATTCAACTCATACAATATCTAACACTTGATTGTGAAAAAGAAGAGGAACTCATAAGAAAGGAAATAAAATAAAATAAAAGACATGGAATGAGTTATGACTTGAAGCAAATCACAAAATCCATATTCATAAATGTATCACCACTAAGAACTAATTACTTTTGAAATTTTAACCAGCCAGTACAATATATATACCACTTAGGTTCTGTTTGGATTGTTGGAACAAAACGAAACCGAGTGGAGTGAAATAAAATGGAATGGAACAGAATGAAAAAGAGATTTCATTCCCTTCTTTGGAAATTGCATGCATATTTCCATTCCATTGTTTGGTAGATTTGATCATGTGTAGGAGAATATGTAATCAATAGTGATTGGTCTATATTCCAAACAAAAAGATCAGGTCTAGTATATTATATATGTCACATGTTGTAATCAAAATGTAATTTAAACCATAAGCATGGAAAAGAAAAGCGGAAAAAATTATAGAATGAGACGCGCCATTGTTTGGTAGATTTGATCTTATGAAGGAAAAATACTTAAGCAGATAAAAGTAACAGCAGAAAAAAGTGCGTTACAACAAGTATATATGCAATACTCATGCTGCCAAGAACTACAATAAGTATCCGAGTAATATAGGTCAAGGCAAAAGGCTATACAATGTAAGACTTCATATAGCACCCTTGCAGTACAAAATAACTGGCTCGTTTATCATCACGCACAACCTAATGAGCATATTCTTTTCTTAAAATAATTAGAGACGTAAATTTTAAAACAAAAAACATCTTACATTTCAAAGTTTAAACTTCCACAGAGCAGCTTCAGAATGCTAGCAAACAAGACAACCATGACGCAAAAAGAGTTCCCTCTCTCTATCTTTGAAATGATAAGGGAAAGGAACAAATATCTTTCTCAATGATGACCTTGAAAATACTATTGATGTAACAAAATCAGCTTGGACTTTATAGCATTAATACCTCAAGTTGATATCTCTCAATTGTATGCAGTTTTCTACCACATGTTTCACTCCTTTTTGTGTGACATACAAACAACTTTCTAGAAACAGTTGCAAAAGTCCACGACAACTCTTTGAGATTACATATAGTTTTTCATCATCAACTCTTGTATGGGACAAGTTCAACACCTCCAATTTGAGAACTTCAAAGTTCATTCCATGCAGTTTCACTCTTGAGCAACCGGTTAAGTTCAAGTGTCTAATGTTACGACATCTCCATAAAACACAAGAAATACCTTTTTTACATATTTCATGGCAATACTTCAAATCAAGCGACTGCAAATTGGGAAAATAATCGGCGATGAGGAAAAAGTCACTGCAACCAATATAATTTACGTTGAAAAAAGTGAGTGAGGTCAAAGTTGTAACATTTTGAGAGAAAGCTCGCAAGGCAAGATTGGTGGGTCTGTAGGAGAGATGGAGTGATCGAAGTTTCAATGGGAAAAGAGATATTTGGAGGAGAAGCGTGTTGATATCATTACCGTAGTATATGGGAAGGTTGAGGGAGTTAAGGTTGGAGAATCTATGGAAGAGACGACGAAGGAAACAAAAGTGCTTTGGAGCACGTATAGTGAGAGAGAATCGGAGAAGGTTGGTGATTGAGAGGAACTGCTTCGAGACAACGGATAGATGTTTCAAGTAGTTGTTGCTGATGTTACCGTCGCCATCGGTGAAGAATTTGAAGACACATTCCCAACACTCATCAGGTAAATAGAAATATGTTGCTGTAATGGTTGTCGTTTTTGTGGAAGAAGAAAACAATTGTTGTTGGGAAGATTTGAGAGAGTTACTTCTCTTTCTTTTCATATCATTTATCCTTAAAGCTTATTACGTAAAGCAATACCTAAACCTAATATTTTCCCTCTATTAGTGCTGCATTAACTCTTAGGATTACAAGCCTAATTTTTTTTCCCTCTCATTTAGTTCTCAAGTTAAATTTTGAATTAGTTTAATTACCGTTTAACTAATTAATTATGAGCCTATTACTTAGTTTTGTTGTTTACCGTGTTATATTAGACCTTTAGGTTTCTTTGCATTTTCAATTTCAAATTTTGCAAGCTTGAAATCCTAATCCTAACCACAATTAATAACGTCCCGGTACTACATGGAAAACATGCAACTGATCTATTTCCCACGCATGTTCACACACTAAACCAGCATCCATCATAACTTTTTTTATTCTAGCTCTTCTTCCCATGTCAACTTTAGGAATCAGAGTGCTCTCTTCCCTTGGTTCAACAACACAGTATCCATCCAACTCTTCAACGCCATCACCATAGCTGCATGTTCTCCGCCAGAATCCTTCATCAACCTTCGTCAACACCGAAATTTAGGACATGTTTTGGATCGATTCAATGCTCATCGAGGATTTCTTATTTTTTCCGCAAAAGATGAACACCTCTCTTTGTTGTCAAAATCCAAGCTCTGTGGTGGTGTTTTATTTTTTTCTGATATGAATTTGATGTCCAACTCTTCATTAATCATTTATGTTTCCCTTCGAAAAAGGAAAAAAAAAAAACTCTTCTACTTCAGAAACGAGAAAGAATATAGAAGAAAAAGACAATTTTGAAGGAAAAAATTTGATATCCATTTCTCCAAAACATGAACACCTCTCTTCTATATTTTTTTCTTAGGTTCGATTGGTCTTTCTTCCATAAAAAGCAAAATAAAAAATTGCTTCTTCTTTGTTTAAAGGAAGGTGTCTATTGACAGCATACATACAATGGAAGGAGAGAAAATGGTGTTAATTACAGAATTAAAAATATAATGATGAAGGGTATTGATGCTTATACTTTTTGTGCCAGGAAGACCTTACACTATAGAAAGTGAAATACTGGGTAGAAATGAAAAATTATTATTCAATGGATCCTTTACTTGGTGTATCATATTTTATAAGCACTTTGTGAGGTCATGATATCCACAAGATCAAGTGAGCCAGTTAAAAGGAAAGTAGTTGATGCATGTGCAAGGAAGGTGCTCGTTTTAGATCATCTATGAGTGCCTTGACTGTTTTGAAAATGTTTTGAAAGTGTTCAATCATGGGTTCTCCCGATGGCTACAACATAAATTTTTGTTCAATTATAACAAAATTGCAATTTATAGTTCTCATATTTAGAATAACAAAATTGCAATTTGTAGTTCTCATATTTGTAAAATTAATTGCAAATTAAAATAGTTTGTGGAAGGAACATATGTAAAAGGCATTTTGTATTTCATATTCTATACAAATTGGTGATGTACCCAAAATTATATGGAGATGGCTATTGATGCTATTTATAATTAGTGTCAATTTTCTTTTTTTGAAGGAATAATTAGTGTCAATTTTCAATTTTATTTTTTAATGCGGATAAAAATATTACTACCATTTACAATTAATACGTGCAAAAATCATTAATTGTTACTCTGCCGTTTTAAAATGAGTGTCATTTTAGCAATATAAAATTATTTTTAAATGAATGTCATTCTCACTTTTTAATGTACTTTTAATTGCTTTATCCCAATAGTAACCCTTAAAATGAGTACTATGCACACTATTTCAAAAGTAACAAGGCTATCTTCGTAAAAGTTTCATGTCTATAGGCAACATTATTGCATTTCTTAATATGTGGGTAACAACTTTAAATGACACTTATTTTGAAATGGAGGGAGTATAATTTTTTAAGTTTTTTTTACAAATATACCTTTATAAAAAGTTGTGAAACATTAAATATATAAACTAATATAAAAAAAAAACATATTAAATGAGGGATAGGTAAGTGTTTTAAACAATAACATCTTACGATTCGTGACATTTTCTTATAAATAGGATAATTTTTATAAAAAAATTCTTATGATAAAAGACGAGATGGAGTATTTAACATCAATGAAAATATATAATATTTAGTCTCTATTATAGCTGATAGGACATGTGCGTCGCATGAGTCGAATGTATTACAACTTATAAGACCCGTGCGGCGCACGGGTCATCTATCTAGTTGATGTTGTTGATGTTGGTGATAGTCGCGCTATCTGTGAGGGTTTGCAAGTTTAAGATTATTAGGTTAAACTTATACGAACAATATTAAAAGTGAGACATAAATTCATAATCAAGGGATCAGACCTTGTAAAAAAAGAAAGATTCAGGGATAAGATATAAATATTCCAAAAAAAAAAAAAAAGATATAAGTATTCTTTGTCAAAAAAATTTTAAATTTTCTAAATTTTAACTCAAGAGACTGAATTATTTGCTGCAATGATATGTTTATGCTTACTAGGAATAAGTTTATTGCTTGCAAAAATAAATTTATTGGCTCCCTAAATAAGTTTATATTTTGCAAGAATGATAATACTGGCCGGAAAAATAAGTTTATTGTTTGCAAAAATATATTTATTGACTGACCACTTAAGATATTGCATTCAAAAATATGTTTGTTGTTCGCGACACTAAGATTATTGCCTGCAAAAATATTTTGATTGAGTGCAGAAATATTATTTGTTGCAGTAATATGTTTATTGGTGCCAGAAATAAGTTTATTAATTGTAAAAATAAATTTATTGGCTTCCTAAATAAGTTTATTTTCTACAAGAGCAAATTCATTAACTACCAAAATAAGTTTATTGTGTGCAAAAATATATTTAGGCTTAATTACATTTTTGGCCTCCTAAGTTTCCCAAAGTTGTGATTTTGGCCCCCTAAAAAAACAACTCTTTTCAGGCCCCCTAAGTTTACTTTTTGTTGCAATTTTGGCCATTAGCTCAATTTTGACTCAGTCAACGTTGACGTGGATGCCACATGTGTAATGTTTTAATTATTTTTGTATTTTTTAATATTTTTTTATTTTGTAATTAAAAAAATAAATATTTTTTTATTTTAAATTTTTGTAATAAAAAAACAAAAAAACTTTTTTTAGTAATTAAAAAAACAAAAAAAAAAATTAATTACAAAAATATTATTTTATTAAATTAAATAAAAATAAAAAAAACAAAAAAATAATTTTAAAAAAACAAAAATTACAAACGTGTCCGTTGACTTGGTCAAAATTGACGTGGGGGGCCAAAATTGCAACATAAAGTAAAGTTAAGGGGTCTAAAAAGAGTTGTTTTTTTAGGAGGCCAAAAGTTAATTAAGCCATATATTTATTGACTACCCTCACATTTTTTTTTGAAAGATTGGCTACCCAGACATGGATATTGCATTAAAAATTATGTTTATTGTTTGCCACAATAAGATTATTGCCTGCAAAACTATGTTGATTGAGTGCAAAAATATTATTTGTTGCAATAATATATTTATTGGTACCAAATATTAATTTATTGATTGCAAAAAAAAAAAAAATTGGCGGCTTCCTAAATATGTATATTTTCTACAACAATAAGTTTAATGACTGCCAAAATAAGTTCATGGCATGTGCAAAAATATATTTATTGATTACCCACACATGGATATTGCATTCAAAAGTATGTTGACTGAGTGCAAAAATATTTTATCAAAGAGGCAACAAGATATTTGATAGACAATTTATGTAAGTGTATCAAATCGTTACCAAATAATAAAGTGACAAGTATAGTATCGTATTATGGATTATCATTATCTCAAGTATGTATTGAATTCAGGTGAAAGCATTAAGACTTTTGCATAATAAAATTAAATACATAAAATAATTGAATAAAAAGATTTAATTAAATAGATCCAACATATAAATTAGAGGTTCATCCGGAAACCCTTTAGTTACTCACAGTGACTAAAGACAAATTACAAAAGAAATAAAACATACCCTAGAGACTTGAGTGATGAGAGAGATCACTCCCTTGAAGCTCCTGATGTTTGCCTTCCTCTTGAACTACTTCGTTCTAAATGAATAATTGTGAATGAGATGAGTTGAATTTATAGACTTGATTCCAACTGGGTTTGGGCTGAAAAAATGGGGTTTTCCACAACAACAAAAAATAACAAAAAGCAGTTGTTTCCAGAAATAATACACTCGGGGGTGTGCATACCACGCCTGAGGGTGCATAAGTGTATTTTTGCGCATACGAGGTTGCCTGGTTCACACTCGGGGGCGCACAAGTATTTTTTTGCCCACCGGGGGTGCATGAGTGCTTTATCCGCGCGTAATCGTTTGTTTCTTCGTCTTTTGGGGTGCTTTTTTCCATAGAACATGTCGGGACTTGGAACATAATTTCTCCTTTTTGCGATATCTTCAAAGGCCTTTTGAATCTCCATTCATTGTCTTCCCAAATTCTCATAAAATGCTTTGTTTTGCCGATTTGCATGATTTTCCCTTGAATTACATTAAAAACACCCAAGAACTGCTTGGTTTTGGGAAAACTAGAGGTTCCCAAAAAGCTTGGGTAGTGAGATTTCATCATTGGAAGGATCAAAAAGCTTCCTTTTGTGTTTTCTCTTAGGATTCATTGGGAGTGTGGGTGACATGAAAATGGGTAGAAATTAGGATTTGTTCTTTTGTGAGCTTTTAAACTAATTTCTTATAACTCATGTGTATCACTTTCATCTTAGTGGATTGGAGGGCTGCTCTCTCCCCCAGAGTAGGTCATATAGGACCGAACTGGGTTACCATCTTTGTGTGTTTGTTTTCTTTCTTGCTTTCTTATCTTTGTTGCTTTGATTATGCTTGTTGTGTTGCTTTACACTTAGTTTTAGGACTATTTGTTGTTGTCGTTGCTTGAAGACACTTTATCCATTGATTACCACTTACATCTTTGTTTTTCATTGGTGTGATTTTGTCCCAATTTACAACAGGAAGAAAAGGAGCAATCACATTTTTCATCTTTGGTTGCTTAATCCTATTATGCATTTGGGTTTTGGCACTTAGCTTATAATCTATGTTGGTTTCTCAGTTGTTTGTTTTGGTATCGTAATTAATTGTTGATATGTTGGTTTCTCAGTTGTTTGTTTTGGTATTGTAATTAACTGTTTGCACTTTTGATTTCTATCGTTGCACTCTTTTTGGTAGATATCTTTGTTTAGTTAATATATTTCATTTTTGCTTGTTCAAAAACATTCACGACAACATCAAGTCAACACACAACAAGTCATATAACTCAACAATTACAACAAGAACACAACAATGACATATTCATACTTCAAGAAAAATTAGTTTAAGCAAGAGCAAAACCAATTCCAATTTCAACATAAAACTTACAATCCTTCATAACCTAACCCAGAAAATCCACACATGCAAAGAGAGTAAAGGGGAGGGACTTACTTAGGTTATGGATTTCTAGAGAGGATTGAGGAAGACAGAATTTCTAGGGAGGGACTTGTTCTTTATGGATTCTCTAATTTTTGTTAAAAATAGTTGGTTGATAAGCAAGTTAGTCTCGGTCAATTTCCCGATAATTGTTCTTTAATTATCACCTGGTCCCTTAACTTAATTGATTGTCTCAATTTAGTCCCATAATTATAATTTGTACCAATTTGGTCCCTTATGTTTTGCTCTGTTACTAGTTTTAGTCGTTTCTGTTAGTTTCTCTCAAAAAAACGTTAACTTATGTACCAATTTGGTCCCCTATGTTTTACTCTGTTACTAGTTTTAGTCCTTTCTGTTAACGTTTTTTTTTTTAGAGAAACTAACAGAAAAGACTAAAAGTAGTAACAAAGCAAAACATAACGGACAAAATTGGTACATATTATAGTTAGGGGACCAAATTGAAACAATCAATTAAGTTAAAGGACCGGGTGATTGAATAAGCCTTAATTCTAATTATACTACTCTCCAATATACCCAAGGCTAAACCAAAATGCACACAATAATAGATTGTTTAATGATGATATAAATTAGGCTTAATAGGTCATTTGGTCCTTTAATTAATTTCAAATTTTCATTTTGATCCCATAAGTAATAAAACTAATGTTTTGATCCCTTAATTGTCTCTCTATCGGTCGAATAAATCCTCGCCGTTAAGTTTAACCTCAAATGCCTATCGTGGACCAACATTGTAGGTGGTCCACCATAGACCCTAATAATCTCTTTAATTTAAACCATTCGATTTATTTTTTAAAAAGATGACCGTTGGATCACAAAGGTCCATTGTATGTCAAAATAGACCATCAATAACTAATATTTTCCCCATTTCTTCATCTTCTTCCTTCATCAACATACCATCTTCATCATTAATCTTCATGAGTTTATACTGGGAAACATCAAACACCATTAACAACAACATCAAACACATATTCATAAATAAAAATAAAAAATCAAACATCAAACAGCATGTGGCATAAGGATCTTATATGATATTATTGTTCCTTTATTACTTTAATAACCATTAGGATCGTTAACTTCATATCCAAAATCATAAAAAAAAAAAAAATCACTTTTTTCCATAGCTCATTCGAATTTTCACAAGGTTTTCATTGATTTCCATGGCACCAACAGATCCCAAACAAACTAGTGCTTCTAGTAGTGGTGGTGGTTTCTTTGTTTCTATTGTTTAACTTTCTCCAATTTTGGCACTTCTGGATTTGTAGTTTGGAATTATTTGAGTTATTTCTTGGAGTTTTTTCTCACTCCATAATCTGAGATCTTTGCCTCACACCGAAACTCATGGTGCGATGAGGAGAAGCGTCTCTTACGGTGAATCGACGTCGCGTCGGAGTAGATCGTGAGGTTGAGAGCGGTGGTGGAAGATTCTAAGGCGCGTGTGGAGGATTTGGAGCGTGAGGTTGTTTAGAGGGATGAGATCATTGGGTTTGTTGAGAGGATTTTTCAGAGTTCATTTCTCTCTATTTTGATTTCCAGGGTTTGCATTTTCCCCCAATTTGTGAAATTTAGTAATTGATGAATTTGTTTGATTTTGGTGTGGATTGTGTTTTTGAACAGATTTGGGTATATTTCTTCAAACAAATACATCAACTTCTTTAATAATTTTCGTTTGTTGGTTCTTTCTCACAACAAGCTTACTGGCTCAATCCATGTACAGATTGCAAACTTAACCAATCTGCAGTAGGTAATTCATGGAATGAACTATGTAAGTTTACTAGAGGAACTAACAAAACTTTCCAATCTTTTATAGTTTAATGTATCCTACAATCACCTTCACTTAAATGTGAGATACCGGCAAACTAACAAAAAAATTTAGAATCAACAAGATGTTGAATTTGGGGAAGGGAAGAGAGTGCATTTGTGTGTGGACAGTAGGATTTTCGTCAGGAAATGTTTGTCAAGATGCAATTCAGTGATATGAATTTTGGTGATTACATTATGTGTTGTTGTTGTTGATAGGTGTTGTTTTTGATTTTTTTTTTTTTTTTTGTTTTTCTTATGAATGATGATGAATGTGAGTTGAAGATGATGAAGATTAGTAAGGTAGAAGATGAAGAAAGAAAGAAAAAAATTAGTTGTTGTTGGTGCACTATAAGTTACAATAGACACTCATAATTCAATGATCATCTTTTCAAAAAACGGATCAAACAGTTTAAATTAAAAAATTTAATAAGGTCTATGGTGGATCACTCTTAAGGTTGGTCCACCATAGACATTTGGGGTTAAATTTAACAGTCAGAGATTTATTTGACTGACGGAGACAAATTTGAGGGACCAAAACATGAGTTTTATTAGTTATAGGACCAAAATGAAAAATTAGAAATTAATTAAAAGACCAAATGACCTGTTAAGCCTATAAATTACATAAATACTAAGGAGGTGAGGTGAAAGTGTCGCACAAAATAGCATACATGAGAGACTTGTATTCGATAATCAAGTCACCACAAACAAAATCATTAAGCAACAACAAAAATTGATCAAAAACTAAATAGAAACAACAAAATGTTGAAACATATAACAACCACCTAATTTCCAAACTCAGGAATTCCTTTTTGATAACTAACGTGCATTCAACACTATCTAAGGTTGCTACAAGATTTAATCGTTTGATTATACCTTGTTATTGACCATATTAAAACTAATTAAACACTCGAATCAACGCAGAAAAGAATGAGTAGTCAGTCAATAGCTTCAAAAACCAATATCAGACAAAGCATAATTTCAAAATAAGAAACATAATATGCAGGCGTATGCAGAAAGATGTCAATTTTCGATGGAACTTTCAACACGATGAGAAATTAGAAGAATATTGATTAGTTTTAAATAGTTTCACATTTTTTTTAAGAGGAAGTCAAACTAACACACCAAAATTGACACCGAAGAGGATCAAACCAGAGACTTGAGAAGAACACACTCCGATGTCACATTTTAATGTAGGTTTCATTTTGTTTTGTACCTTATTTGCCGTGTGAAATGAACTACATACATACACATTTCAAGCATGCATTCTAACTTCTAATCCAACACATAAATAAGGTTCAAACACCGATGGACATGAATAATTAGCAGATAATATTTTCTCAAATATCTAAAAAAAATGAAAGAGATAATCAAGAATTAAATTTGTACTAGAATAATATTAACACCAAACCATAGCAAAAATTTACAGCTTGCAAATTGAATCAAAATAAAAACCGAGTTTAAAATGCTAAACTAAATTGTTACCTTTCCAATTCCAACCAAAGAAGACCATCATACACACAAATAAAAACATCTAGTCTAGCATATAATATCAGAAAAGGGATAAATAAACAGATGATATATTATGATAGGGAATTATCATCCACATAACTAAATACCTAAATACATATTGATAAGTTCACATTTATAAAATAAAGGCCAAATACCTCCCTGATCTTTTAAGTTTCATGTTTGTTTCAGATAGGTCCTTTGAGTTTCTAAAGTTTCAGATAGGTCCTTTAAGTTTCTAGTTTGTTTCGGATAGGTCCTTTAAGTTTCTAAGGTTTCAGATAGGTCCTTTAAGTTTCGAGTTTCGCTTAACGGACAGATCAACTTTGGCTTAACGGAGGTTGATAGAAATGACCT
>Ga0315914_1008682_pt1 | contig 13419 bp, 9 predicted proteins | sample MpolenodulesMG_FD_203920 | JGI IMG/M metagenome (GOLD analysis project Ga0315914, IMG submission 203920) | Medicago polymorpha root nodule microbial communities from Los Angeles, California, United States - elongated nodules | ecosystem: Host-associated > Plants > Roots > Nodule | place: USA...
TTCCATGAAGACATAAGATTTCTTGGGATTGTTTTTCTTTAAAAGTTTACTATCTCTTTCTTATCCCTTATTCTTTCTCTCTTCTCCCTTCTCTCTCATCTCTTTTCTCCTTCCTCTCTCTCTCTTCTCCCTTCCCTCTTTTCTCCGTTCTCTCTCTCTCTCTCTCTCTCTCCCCCTTTTCTCTTCCTCCCTCTCTCTCTCTCTCTATCTCTCTCTTCTCCCTCTCTTTTCTCCCTTCTCTCCCTCCTCTCTTCCCCCCCTCTCTCTCTATCTCTCATAAAAATAAAATAAAAAATAAGAGTATGCATTGAAAATATTATGATAGAGAGTGTGTTGTAATCATTTCTTTTCAATGAGTCCTTAAAATTCATAAAATCTTATAAATCCATAAAATCCTTTAAAATCTTATGATGTAAATCCATTGAAATCCAAATTGAAAATCCTGATAGTCTGTTAAAATCATGAAAGTCATTCAAATCCTACAAAATCTTTTAAAATCTTTGAGACTTTTTTATGCAAAAATTGTCCTTTAAAATCCTAATCCAACACACCCCCCTAAAGTTCAAACCTTTTTTTTTTTATGTATGCTACCATTTCATTTTGTTGCTATTGTTGTCGTAGAAGAGAACATATTTTTAAATTTTGTTAAAACTTCTATTAACTATATATGTTTACATTGTTACGACTTATTCGTTTAACTTCCTCTCGGTAAGATTCCTCTCGGTAAGACCCGTGCGATAGCACGGGTCAAGAGTCTAGTGATAAATTAATTTGGTGCATTATTCAAGTAGTAGTGGGTAATTAATATAGGAAAATAATGAACTGTGATTTCAATTATTAGAAGGGCAAACATGGAAAGAAATATTATTTGTCAACAAATTTAACACAATAATCAACTTTCTTAAAACCCGTGTTTTTTCTAAAAGGGTCCTACAATAAGAGACATAGGTAGTATATGATTGAATTTATGGCTTTTTTGTTACAGAGACTCATATGAGAATCTCCATGTCGAACTTCTCACCATTCTTCGAGGTCTTGCATTGGCTAGAGAGATGGTCTCTCCTTGCTCTACACGAGCCTCACCAATGAGTCAACACCCACTTTTCACAATAGATATGCAACTTTGATCCAAGATATTAAAGATGTTCTTCAACATGGTTTAATGATTAGGATTCATCACACTATGGAAGGTGATAACTATGTTGGATTTTAATCATTGAGCAGAACGAGTCACTCAAACCCGTAAACACCCCTATCTCTGACAATCATGAAGAACCATCATGCCATGCTTAGAGCAAGTCTTACTTGACCACAACACCAAATGAAAAATATTTGGGCACATACACACAAATGAAAAAAAAAGAAATAATTTAGTCATATCATTTAATCATTTTCTATATTAATTTTTTTCACGTGTGTCCAAATATTTATCATTTAAGGTTGTGTCCGAGCAAATAATTTCTCCCATACTTTTTACTTTTTCCGTACTTCATTAACAAGGAGTTTACTTTTGATAGTTTTTCAAAGAAATGATTTACATATTGGCTAATGACCACTTTCAAATCAATTCAATATGGGATCGTGAGAATCGTCCATTAGGTGTTGGGGCTCATGAAGTATGCTTCGGACATATTAGACATGAAGGGTGAAGTTTTAAATCAGTTGTCTAAAAGTATACTTTCATACAAATCTCGGATGAAGTATACCTTTAACCACGGTGTAAACAAGTTTATAAAGTAATGTTGTGATATAACATAAGTTATAATTACTATTAGACATCTATATAAACCTTATTTACACTATCAATTTGTACTCTTTTTTTAGAGGATCAATTTCTACGTATGAAATTCATAAAATTTCTTTATTATGGTTATGAAGAGGACATACTCTTATTCATAACTTTGTTGCTATAACCCTATGAAGCACGATACTCTTGGATTAGGCATGTCTCCGTGTCGGATACGTATCATGTTGACGTGTCTGTGTCCGTGTCGTGTCTGAACTCCACAGCTATAAACTATTGCTTCAACCTTCTCTTACATTTTTACATCTTTGTTAGCATAATAAGGTCACTAGCCTCCTGTCTAAACTGTACATCAAGTCATCAAGTTTTTTGGCTGGTCATTCTCTTATAGGATATTGTCAACAATTTCATGATGATGATGATGATGATGCCACTGTAATCCAATAATTTTGTAAGCATAAACTATTTGGAGTGCCAATGATCCTTGACCAAACCCATTCTTTGTCCCCTACAAGTTGTATTTCTGCCAACTGCCACCAGTAAAGATGTTAGAAACAAAGAAATTTTAAAAGAGCATTAGCAAATTTTCTTCCACATATTGATTTCTTATAACATTATGGAATATATAACATGGTTATATTATATTATGATTTTCTATCAGATAATTGGAAAATAACAGTGAACTAAGGTTTTTAGTCTTACCCTGCCATCTCTAAGTTCAAATATAGCAGAATCATCAGAAAATGGAATTGGTCTTGTAGATCTCACCTGTGTTGTATAAGATTCAATATCATTTACATGCCATTACTTTAAAGGTTAAATATATTTATTTAATCCTTATAAAATTTAATTTATTTCATTTTTAGTCTCTGTATCATTTTTTAATCATTACAAATTACAAGACTACACGCTTTAGTCCCTAACCGGGACTAAACATATGCAGTTTTGTAATTTATAAAGACTGAAAGTGAATACAGAGACTAAAAACAAAGTTTGAGATAATTAGAAAGAATAAAAACATATTTTACCCTTATTTTTCATGTTTAAAAGCATATGTAAATTTTAATCAACCAGCAAGTGTAGAGTGTAGACCAATACTTACCTTAGGATCACATTTAAAGATTGAGTCATCTTCATCATTGAATTCTTCTTCTCTATCTGCATCAATATTGTTATCTCCTACAGAAGGGAAACCACAATCCTTCCATTTCCATGCATTTTTATCCATATATCTAAGGTACACTTTTCCATCTGAACCAATCAAAAGTAATTGATTCCCTTCAAAGCTAGGACCAGGTGAACCAACTAATGTTACACCTTTATAAGGTGTTCCATGTTCTATCCAATTCCATTCATTCCATGTATTCCAATTGTACTCAACAAGGCCACCATCTCTTGAAAACATGAAGATTGAGCCTGTTAGTGATTTTGACAATGGTCTTATAACTGTTCCAGGAAAATTTGATAGAATCAAATGCTGAGATTGGTAATGTTCATGCCACAAATCATTCACTTTGTTGTATTGGTATAGGCGTCCGTTTCTTCCGGTAACGAAGATTATATTCTCCCTGAATAGCTCCTGATCAACTATGTTTGCAACTTTCACATTTGGAGGATTTTTGCAATCCTTCCATTTGAATTTCCTCATGTAAACCTTGGTACAACATTTAAACATTTATAAATTTCCATTTCCATAAATATGAATAAAGGTCATTTGAGTTTTAGTCCCCCAAATTATTCTTTTAGTCTCTGCTGTTAGTTTACATTTGTTTGGTGCTAACATGTCTAGTAGAAATGCACGTCACATGATGTGGCATTGGTGACATATCTATTAGACATGTTAGCATCAAACAAATGAAGAATGACGGCAGAAACTAAAAATGTCTGTTTTGTAAATGTGAAGGATCTAAACAATTTCTTTTTGGAGGGACTAAAACTGGAAGGTCTGTCTTTAGAGGGATTTGTAACAGATTTAAGCCTTCGTTTATTTATTTATACTGAATGCTTTGAGCTCTAATGTGATAAGATTTAGGAAAACCAAGTCAACTACTAATTGCAGAATTCAAGATAGTGTTATCATCATCTGTTTAGGAGTAGAAATGCCATTTATATGTCTTTCTTTAACTAACAGTTCTTAAGAGTTAGTCCTTCACAATTTTAGTGTCGTGTACGGTCTCTACGTGTCAGTCGTGTCCGGTGTCCATATCTGTGTCAGTGCTTAGTATTCTAAGCAATTAAGAAGTAGATAACTTGCATTGCAAGTATTTGTCATCTCGTGTCTTTATACCTACCGTGAACTGCAATAATCTTCCATTTTTGCTCACAAAGAAGAGTGAATCTTCAGTGGTAACCCTTTTCCTTGCTACACCTGGCAATCTATCCCATGGTTGACCTCCAACAACAGCATTTCTTCCTTTTCTCATATCAGAACAATTCTTCCATGCTATCTCATTACCACTCCATTCTCTAAGAAGCACACTCCCAAAAATATCAACCATGAATAAACTACCATTATAGTTCCCTACTATACCATTCATAGCTGTAGAACTTTCATGTTTCAGCCATATCCACACACTCTCAATACAAACATGTTCAAAAATCAAACCATCACTTGTCACCAAGAAAAATGACTTTCCTTCAAACATCAATCGCAGGCGAAAATTACTACTTATCCAATCATCAGGAAGATTGAATTCTTCTTCTGAAGGACCAATCAGTTCACCACCTTTTCCTAGAGATAAGTAATAATGATGTTCTTGGCTTTGTTTTCTTCTACCTGTTACTGAACTTGTTATTCCTGAATCCTTTGACTCATCTTTTATACCTGTCATACAGTTTCGCGGTCCGCGCTCGTCTGTGCAATATTCTGCATTCCATCCTTCACTAGCTGGTGCATCTAATATGGACCAAACATATTTAGTCATTGATGATGTTTTCCTTCTAAAGTTTTGTGGTAGAGATGGTCCTGCACTCTCACCACCTATTCCTGATAGATGTAATTCTGCAAGTCTACCATCATCTAGTGCAAAGAGTATCCTTCCAATTTGTAATGGTAACCCTGGTTTACCTCTTGCTGCTTTTGCATGTAAGGGGTGCTGATGACTTTTCCACTCTCCTACTGGAAATTGATTATTTGGAGAAGTACCTGTGTTCATGTGATAATTCAATGTCATGAATAATTTGAATTATATAGAGATAGTTTTCTGTCTTATTACTGTTAGCATTTCATTTCGCATGTATGGCTTTTAAGGAGAGAGTGTATGACGTAAAGACAAGCTGTTTTTGTGAGTAGGAAATATCAAGTATGGTGTTATTCATATGAATATCATAACATATATAGATATAGAGTCCGCTTGGATTGGCTTATTTGAACTTACCTATCGACCTACGCACCTGTGACACTATTTCGGAGAGCTTATGGAAACAGCTTATGACATGTCCATATGTTGTTTTCAACTTATTTCCATAAGCTCTCCATGATAACTTATGAATTATAGAAATAAGTTATACATAAACGCTTAATTAATTTTTTCAAACAAACCGGGCCATAGTGTCTAATGGAGAGTCTCACAAACAACTTTTTGATATTGATTGATAAAGAACAAGGCTGAAATTCCCTAATTTTGAAGTTTATATGAAGTTAAAGCAAGGTTTTTATATCATCACAAGATGTATGTATCTGTCATGGATAAAGCTAAATACATTATCCATAATAAGTTAACTGACCTAATTGTTTTGGAATTTGATACTCAAAAACAGATCCAACTGAAGTAGTGAAGAATAAAGAAATGGAAGTTTCACTAGATTCATCTCTCAAAGATGGTGTAATAGATGTCAAATTTTGATGTGGTGGATTTCCATGGACCACCCATTTCCACTTCCTTTGATGTAATCTTCTTTCCACTAAAGTGCCTTCCTATATAATCATCAAATATTTTAGAAAAATGGTGTTCGAGACTTATATGAATAAATTCTTGAATCACCTAATTAATATGGAATTCTACATTATGCCAAGTCACACATGCTAAAGACACTAGTGATTTACAAAGTTCATTTTGTCATGAAACGTTTCCTATTTGATATCATGGTTTTAGTGTACCTTGGTTAAAAGAAACAAAGATTCAGAATGATCAGCACTTAATCCATGTAAAGTGCATCCCTTAGATGGTATCAAAGATGAAATTTGCGCCTTTTTTTCTTGCCATATGTGCCTTTTCCATGATGGTTTTGATTTACTATTATATTCATAAAGATCTCCGGCAGAACTATATTCATCACATCATTCATCAGTTATAGTTGTTAGTATCCAAAAAGGTGAAGAATAATGTGGCATATTAATGACAACACAGAAGTTTAAACCTTATGGTGTATACTACTTCTCGTGTAGAGGCAACATCAGCTATTGCTGCTACATTTGCTCCACCTGGTTGGCCATGATTTATCCATCTGTTCTATATGTATGGCAAAATAGGGCCTGGATTAGCAATATTTTCTTAACATCAAACTTATATTTACAAATATCTGCTTCAAAACTTGAATTTTACCTTGGAGGCTCAACCTCTGCAAGCTCTATCAGTGTTCCTTTCTTTGTACAGAAATAACCTCTCCTGTGATAAATCGACAACAAAAACTAGGCATCAAGAGAGATCAACAGGTTTCAGCGATGATGTAATTCAAATATACGTGTTTGGAAGAACTTATAGGTTATGTCTCATAGAGTCATACTACATTCATAAGCTGTTTCCGATTTCTTTTAATAAACTTCCTAAGATAATTTGTGAAAACAGCTTATATAGACCTCAAATTTTATTTTTGACGTGAAACAATTCTAGAGAAGACAAATACCTTTATAACATACACATCTAAAGGCAAATAAGTTATTGAATTTAAGAGCTTATGATATGAACTCGTATACGATAACCACTTTCGAATAAGCACTTATCTATGTGCATATAGCATGATGGTGAGTTTAACGAAATCACATTGACAGTGTGATTCTGTTGAAGCTCAAAAGTCTATTTTTTCTAAAATAATAGCGGCACACTATGATACTGTCAAATTTACGACCAATCCAAACATACACTAAGTCGTGTACCAAAACACCCCTGAATCTCAAACTAATTTTAATTGTATACTCACTTCCTATCATCTGTCACAACACCAGACTTTATAAGTACTGGATCAGAATCTGTGATTTGATCGAGTGTATGTGTGAATTCAATCCAAACTGGATGTGAGGTTTCACCAATTTGCACATGCATCTGCAAAACAAAAAACATAATAAATAGTCAATGTGACGGACAAAGGTACTTCTGTGGTTCCAGTAACTTGCAGATCCCTGCTCAGATTAATTAAAGGCTTATTACAATTGCATAAGCTTATGTATAAGCTATTTCTATAACAAAAGATAAAATAACATCAAATAGGCCCCAAATTATAACAGTGACTTTGATTTAAATGACATGCAGATTCACCAAGCTAATATTAAGAGAAGTAATATAGTTGTAACCTGATAAAGATTTCCAGATTCAGATAGAGCAAGAATTTTCTGAGAAATGATAAAAACTGCAACTGCATGTCCTTGTGATAAAGGTAAATCATGAGGAGCAATCACCCATTCAAGTCCATTCCAAAACCTTTCATAGATACAACCACTTTCACCAATGATCCACACAGAAGTCTCGGACATTTTTGTCAATGAAATTCTCTTTCTCAAAGGCAAAACCATATCCAAACTCATCTTTTTCTCATCCAATTCATTTTCTTCTTCCAATCTTTCTTCCATTTTACTACCTTCACTATTAACACAAGGTACTAAATCACATGGTAGTTTCACTTCAATCCATCTACCATCTACTTCACTAAACTTCCAAAACCTATCAGTTTTCTGCTCAAATCGTCGATTGCTTTGTCGAAAAAACTGATGTGGACAACATGAAGCAGAAACCTCAACTATACAAAATCTCATAGACAAGACTAACCATATAACATATATCAAATGAAACTTTGACATGGTAGCATGAGGATCCTGAAAAAAGAAAAAGAAAAAAGACAGAAACTCCTAGATATTAGGATTTGTAAGTTCTCCTAAGGACAAAGTTGCTTGGTTGGTTGGTTTGTTTGTCTGTACCATATGAGGTAGGTAAGGTACCACATATGGGCCATGAACATGATCACTTGCTCAAAGGGTATGTTTGTGGGACAGAATCATATTATCATATATGCTTTGGTTGAAGAAACTGAGATTCTTAGATTCTAACTAACTACTTCTGCAAAAGATATATATCAGTGGTGGATGAATGGATTCTGTTTTTTTTATATTTTTTTATCAACTATAAATAAATAGATGTTTTGATAAAAATAATAGTTTGTTTTTTGTGGTAGTTTAACTACTGTGAAGCTTTGTTAGTTTATTTCTTGTACACGATAATAATGGAGAATGAAGAGCCTTCATCACGCACAAAGACTTTGAATATATACTTTTCAGGCAAGACTTTGAATAAATTTCTAGACAAATACTTAGGTACAACCGTACAAATACAGTGGAATATTATGTATTTTTTTTAGTAAGTTTTTGGTCCTACAAATATAACGAATTTCGCTTTTAATCTCTACAAATATGAAACTACATGTTTTTAGTTATTAAATTAGGGACGAAAAATTGTTTTTATTTTGCAGGATTAAAAAATAGGTATGAGGACTAAAAACGAATTTCGTTATATTTATATTGTCAAAAGAGTTATTTAACAAAAAAAAGAAGAAGGAATATTAATGAACCATTGCAACAATTTTTTGTCCCAAATCCAGTAATTTGGTTGGGAAGTGTCTATAAGCCTAACTCAACTAACAAAAATGCTAAAATTATTAGGTTTGACGCTCTGATCGGGGTTCAAATCCCAACTTCTCCACTTATGTGTGCGTATGGTTATTTGTCACTTTGTTTATCTAAAAAAAATGGTTAAAAAATAAGTAAAGTTTAGTCAATGATTATTCAAGTGAGAATTCGAACTCGGATTCTCCTAAAGAAATGATTCATTGTTTATTATCGACTTAAGACAAACCACTTGTATTAATGGTATTTTAAAACAATATTTGGCTTTTTATTTTATTTTTTAAGGAAAAACAATATTGGGCTCTTATAGGCACAATTACATAATGATAAAACAAGTAATATTGTTGATGAATAAATTAAACAATATATTAGGATCAAAAGTGTTCTTTTTAGGATCAAAAAAATTAAGCAATATATATATCGTCCCTCTTATCTCAAATCTCACTTGCACAATTGTAAAAATGTCATTAGTGTTGATGCTATTAATAACAGGGTTAAATATATTTTTGGTCCCTATAAATATATCAATTTGTTATTTTAATTGCCCTAAAAATTTCTTCAACTTTATCCCTAAAAAAATTTAAATTACCACTTTTGATGCATACTTTTAAGTCAACATATGTGTAGCCTTTATACTTTTTAATGAAATTTTACATAAATGTGTAGAATATTAACAATCACTCCGAAAAAAATATGAATTAAATATGATTTTTTAAGCACCAAAAATATAAAAATTCATATTTAATTCATGTAATGTTAAAAAATTCAATTTTTTTGGAGAGATTCTTGTAATATTCTAAACATTTATGTAAAATTTTACCCAAAAATATGAAGGCTACACAATTGACTTAAAATGAGAGACAAAAAATTGTGATGGAAAACTTTTGGGGGACTATAAGTTAAAGAAATTTGCAAAAAATAGTGAACATATTTAATTTAGAAGTATAAATTTATCTTAATAGAGAAATTTGCAAAAATCATCACCAAAAAAAAAGAGAAAATTGTAAAAATTAATATGGCTGCTTTATGTGACTAAATTGATGTTATTTTCATCCCTTGATTGCATCATTTCATTGATATTTTGGTGCAACTCATAAGAAATTTTGTGTGGTTGGTTGTTGGTTTGCATTTGTAAAGAAATGTTATAAGATTCCTAAGAAGACTTTTACTATTATGATGATGTAATGACTAGGAGGAGGAATAGATTCCACTACCATGACACACGATGCTGCAACTACTAGTGAATATCATGATATGTGTCAACTATCGTTGGATCACAAAAAAGCATATCAACCAATGGCCATGATTATCTACACTTTTGACTCAGCAAATATAATATAAAATCTCATGAGTTTCATATCATGCTGGAGTATAGAGATGGATCAATGGCTGACTACACAGATGCCATTAATTTTCTTTAAGGTCGCCTTTAATTACAATTGAAAAGGACATAAGCATTTATAAATGGGTGGTCTACATTCATTATTTTTTTAGAAAACAAGAATCAAATCAGTTCCTTTTTGTGGTTTTCCTTTTGAATAATGCTGATAATTAAGTGGCCTTGACGTATTTATTAAGGTAAACAGTATGGTAAATTTGTATAAGAAAACAGTGTTGCTGTATTGTATTCTCAAAATAATTTTTTCTTTTATGGATTCACTGACCAATATCTTTAGAGGAAGGGTGGCCCTGAACATGAGCGAGAGAGATGGCCGCCTATGACACCGATTTTTTAGGGGCATTAAGATTATTAGTTTTACTTATTAGTTAGTACCAATGTAGTCAGGAAAGAGTTTCTACGTAGGTTCGATTGGCCGGTGAAGATTCATTGCCGCCGTTCTGTGCTAGCTGTAGGTGAGGAAGCGCCGTTCGCGTTTAGGTTTTGGGTGAGGAAGAAAGAGAAAAATGAAATTTTTTGGGTTTTTTAATATTTATTTATAGAAAACCGGGTTATCTTTTGACCCGACCCGGTTCATGTAGCCCAAACCAATTAAGCCAAGCCCAACTCGTTTTTCTTACGTTCCTGCATCAGGAACTCGTTCCTGACATCAAACATGGCAAAAACAAACCAAAGCAAGGTCGAGGCACGATTGGGTTGGGTGTGGGAAGCACGTAGGAGCGGAAGATCCTACGTGCCGGGACTCGTTCTTGTCTACCTTGGTTAGTATTATGTAGATAAAATTATTTTTAACTCGTTTTGATTAATTCTATTGAAAATATATTTTTAGAGAATATCATAATTATGAAAAAATCTTTTGCAATAAAAAATGCAAGAAAGACATACGAATACTTAAAAGGTACAATTTTATAGATTCGTCTGGGGCACCAAATTTTTTAGGACTGACTCTACTTTAGAGCATCTTCAATGGTACTTCTACTAAAATTTAGCTTAAGCGTCTCATATGTGCACAGATCACTACTCGCTCCGATCTCTATTGTAATAGAGAATATGATTGTAGAAGTCTTGCCTCTCAATATCAATTCTTTTTATTTCTTCTCCAATATGAGTAGCTAATAAACTCTTCATGCTATTAGGCAAAACATCCCTTATTAAAAATGCTCATTACCATTTTTTTTTCTTTCTTAACACAATAAGTATCTCATGCAAACTGAATCATGCATCATTGTGGTAAAACCTATTTCAATTAGCAATATCAAAATTGATTACATGAATTTAAACTTGAGATTGGTCTCCTCTTTTCGTGAGTGTGAATTTTCAGATGATATTTTTTCACTCTGTCTATAAACAAAAATAATCACGCATCATTAGTTTATAACTTTTTTCCTTTCAAATCTTTTGTTTTAAAATTCATACAAAAATTCCATTCTAATTACCAAGAAATATTTTTTAACCTTTGGCCATTTTTGTGTTGATTTAATTCATGTAATATTTGACAAGATAAAGACAAAATAATACAGATAATATTATTATTACTTAAAACTGAATTTTTTAGACATTTGATTCTTTTAAATCCTTATATATACACGTCAATAATGTATTGATAACTTTGCTGATAGAAAATTTAACCTACTTTACATTGACATTATAGGTCCCTACAAATTTGATTTTAGAAAATAGTTAAGTCACCATATAATGACGAAGCAGTTGCCTGTTGCACACGTAACTCGTTTACTTGCAAATATATAAGATTATGCAAATGAAAGTGAGCATTGCTCATAATTCATGTGAACTTCTGTATAATATTATTTGAAAAGGAATCTTAAAACTTCCACAGCCTTTGCATGTCATCATCACAGGATCCACTTTTTCTTAATGTGCTAATTATTCATCAAAGGCTTCTCATTAAAAAAATCTAAAAATGAGGCTGTTCATATCACATATGTGACTAATATTTCACCAAAATAGGTTAATTATGTGAGAGTATTTAATTGGTCGGACAATATATTTGGTAGGCCATTTGTCCCTTTTGAGCTTTTGGAATTGGTACATCATGTATTATTGCATGAAGACACGTTTGATATAGTTTATTTTTTGTTACAAGAAATAAAAAAGACACGTTTGATTGCACATAGGGATAAAGCAACAAGAGTAAATAAATTGTCAATAAAGACTTTAGAAGTGTTTGTCCAAGTTGGATATCACTTTTTTTTTTCTTAAAAGAATTTGTACTTAAAATGGATAGCATAAATTATCTTTAACTTTTGTTTTTGAGGTGATAAATCATCTTTAACTTAATTTTTATGTTTATTTAAATTTGGAAATTAAACTCATCGATCATCCATACATATTTATTGATATAAAGTGTCAGGTGACTCCTCAAAGATAATAATCTATTATAGAAAGAGACTTGTAGAGTCAGAAAATACTAAGAAATTATGGGGATGTTATTTTACATTGATTTAAGACAAGAGACATACAACACAAACAACCAACTTGATTTGGGAGGCTAATCACAAAACATGCGTAATTGACACTCTCATTTCTTCTTGTCATTAGTCCCTTTCTTGTTTCTAGTGTAAACCTTCTCAAGTCCTTGCTCATAAGCCACTTGCTCTACTAGTGGACCCATATTAACTCTGATGTGGATTCCCATCCTATCAAGAACATAACACAAACACAATGCAAATGTATGTATTCTGTCCATTCTCCTACCTAAGGCTAAACACGTTACTGATTTGTGCGTCGAAGTACCTTCATATGTCTACACCCCCGCCAAAGTCATTAAGACCAGATCAAATGAATTGTTTCTTGACTTTTGCTCTCCCCCCTGCAATTTTTACTCGCGCCCAACATGTTTTCCTGTTGTACCCCTGCGTGAGTTAAGTCACGCTGTGTGACTTAACTCACGCACGTTATAAGCTCTGTGTGACTTAAGTCACGCACCACTGGCATGTGCGCGAGTTAACTCACGCACGTTGGCTGGTGGTCAGAGCTGAAGAACAAACGTTTTTTGAACTGTGGTCAGTTTTTCAACATTCAATCAACACGTTTTTTTTACCAAATTTTACACGTTTTTTTACCACATTAATGGTGTTTATAACCTATACTACCATTCCCACCTATAAATACCCCTCCATACTTCCCTAATTCCTCACACCATATCACTTTCTCCCCTCCTCACTCTCTCCCTCTTTTTCTCTTTTTCTTTTTTGCTTCTATAGTCTCTAGGCTCTTTATACCCCTTTAGGTATATAGTAGTAGCTCTTGGGGGAAATAGTGGTCGGTCGAGTTGGGAAAAAAGACATCATCCCTTGAGGTAAAATTAGGTTTGCTTCCTTTTACTCCCAAAATCTTTTTACCGTGGGTAAAAAGAATCATCATGGGGTATAAAAGGAACCAAATTTAAATTTACCTCAAGGGATCTTGATGTCTTTTTCTCCA
>Ga0315914_1008683_pt1 | contig 13417 bp, 11 predicted proteins | sample MpolenodulesMG_FD_203920 | JGI IMG/M metagenome (GOLD analysis project Ga0315914, IMG submission 203920) | Medicago polymorpha root nodule microbial communities from Los Angeles, California, United States - elongated nodules | ecosystem: Host-associated > Plants > Roots > Nodule | place: USA...
CAAAAAAAAATGCATTAAAAATAGATTCCAGGATAGAGATTATACCTGAGGGGGCCTTGAAGAAGGAAAGAAAGCAGACTGTGATAGAGGACAAGACAGACTTAAGAAAAATCAAATGACCCCCCATAAAGAGATTACGGCTCTTCCAACCAAACAACCTTCTTTTAATCTGATCAACCAAAGGATACCAAAAAACAATCTTCCTCGAATCACCACCAATAGGTAACCCCAAATACAAGAAAGGAAGTCTACCATGTTTACAACGCAACAATGAAGTCACCTCATGCAACCAAGAATCAGAAATGTTAACCCCATATAACATACTTTTATTAAAATTAACTTTCAAACCAGAAACAGATTCAAACAACATCAACACAACCTTTAAAATTCTAAAATTTGCCTAGCTTTTATCCCCCATTAATAGAGTGTCATCTGCGAACTGCAGATGAGAAATTGCAACATCATCATGCGCCCCCACCTCATAAGCTTTAAACATGCCCTGATCCAAACCTGATTTCATCATAACATGTAAACCTTCGGCTGCAATAAGAAAGAGAAACGGGGAAAGAGGTTAACCCTAACGAAGGCCCCTTTCCAGCTTAAACTTCTCTGTAGGGCTACCATTCACCAAAATGGACATCGTTGGTGTCGAAACACATTATGTCATCCACTTTCGCCACAGAATAGGAAACTTCATCCTTCACAACACAGAATCAAGATATTTCCAATCCACAGAGTCCTTTGCTTTTTCGAAATCCACCTTGAATTATAAAAGGTATTTCTTACGTTTTCGGGCATCATCAACCAAGTCATAAGCTATCAAAAGACCATCAAGAGTTTGGCGGCCATGCACAAACGCCGATTGCGACTTAGAAATAACTCCTCCAATAACATTACGTAATCGATTAGCTAAGACTTTCGACATAATCTTGTATAAACAATACAACAAAGAAATGGGTCGAAAATCCGATAAACATTGGGGGCTTTCAACCTTCGGAATCAAAGCAATGAAAGTACTATTTAATCCTTTTGTCAACTTGCCGTGTCGATGAAATTCATTAAAGAATCGAACCATATCCTCCTTAAGCAGCTCCCAAAAATCTTTTATAAAACCAAGATTAATGCCATCAGGTCCTGGACTTTTATAGCTATCACAATTCCACACTGCCTGCTTAATCTCGTCCTCCGAAAAGAGCACCATCAAAGATGCCACTTCCTCCTCAGACAACGTGTCAAACACCGATTCATCAACACTCGGTCGGGAAATATTAACTGCTTTATAATGATTCTGAAAATGATTAAAAACCGCGCCACACACACCCGCGACCCCTTCAACACGGACACCATGAACATTAATAGAAAGAAGATGTGTCATTGAAATAAATAATCATGGTTAGTTTGGTTTGTTATAACTTGAAAACAACAAACATTTATATTTTTAGTTTTAATCAAAATCAAATTTCATAAAAAAAACACCGCTTATAATTTTTAAAAGTTAGCGCAATAAAAAGAGTAGAAAGACGGACACGTGAGTATCCGTCTTTTCACTAGTGTCTATAATTTATTTGTCATATTATATATTTATAAAATAGTTATATTGAATCAAATACTGAAAACTCCATATTAATTAAATAAATAGTAAAATTGGTTTCGATGAATTGGAATACTGTATTCTCATTCATTGATAATAAAAATAAAAAATAAAAGAAACTAGCAATTGATGTAGCAATCAATAATTGTTTAAAGGACTTCTGCAACAAATGATGGTTTAAAGGGAAAAAAAAAGTTCACTCTATGAGACACGGTTCTAATTAATATTTAAGAGATTCCTTAAAAAGAAATACTCCATCTGTCCCAAATTATAAGTTGTTATGGAAAAAAATTATCTCAAATTATAAGTTGTTTCACAGTATCAATGAAACATTAACGTTACTTTTCCCACTATACCTTCAACTATTTATTAATTTCACTTTTTTCAATTCTTTAATTTATCTTTCTTATATCATTAATGAAAGATAATTTTGTAAAATTACTTATTATTTCTCTTTCTCATATAACATTAATTACATTTCTTTTTTTTTTTTTGTAGGAAAGAAGTTTATATCATTTCATTACTTAAAATGTGTTCAATACAATATGGTATTTCTACCAAAATCTGAAAACTAGCTGAGGATGTGGCCGCCTTAGCTAATCTATGGGCTGCCTCATTTGCTTGTCTCCTCACAAACTCAACACTAGAGTTGACATAATATTGTTCAAAGATAGTTTTACAATTATGAATAATCATCCCAAATTATGTAACATCCTGATGTGCAGATGAAAAACTATCCACCACTTTTTTAGCATCAAGCTCAAAATCGATAGGTCCCAAGTGTAAGTGATGAACCCATTCTAAAGCTGATAATAGTCCAAGAGCTTCGCCAACATGTACCTGACAAATTGGAGTAAACCATTCAGTTTTTGCCAAAACAAAAGTGCATGTATCATCCCTTATACAAACTCCTATTCCCACTCTATTAGAAAGCTGGGAGAAAGAAGCATCAATATTGCACTTAAATCTTCCTTCAGCTGGTTTGATCCATTCCACATTTCCTTCTTGTTGCGGATGTGCACAAGATGTATTACAAATCCTACGTGCATCTTGCCAATCATGAAGCATAACTTTTGCTCTCTCAACAACATAAACTGGAGCATCAATTACCTCATTCCACACTTTGTTGTTTCTTTGTTTCCATATACTCCACAACACACAACAAAATAAAGCTGCATCATCCTTAGATAAATCATGTAATGCTTTGAAGATAATATTCTCACTATCCATATCTTGTTGTAGCAAAATAGAAATAGAAGAAGAGAAAGAAAGCATACTCCAAACATTTACGCTACTTGGACATTGAAAAAATAAATGAAGTGCATCCTCATTGCTCACTGTACACAGTGTACAATTCATAGGGCATGTGACTCCTTTATCTTTTAGATGTACACGAGTTGGTAAACAATTCCTACAAATTCGCCTCATAAGATTTCTCACCTTTGGAGGAATCTTGAGCTTCCAAATTAGATTCCAAGAGCCTTGTACCTTGAAATGAGATGTATCAAGTAATTCTTGCACACAAAAACTGTATGCACTACGGACAGAGTATTCGCCATGATTTTCTTTTTTTTCAGATGAGTCGATCTTCCGTCACTGATGGGTAGAGCGGTGTCTTCACTATATGTACAACCACATGGTGACCAAAGATTGACTGCAGGAAAGGTAGATTCCATTCCTTGCAGTCATGTAGCATGCAATCTGGGACTCTTAGATCAACTAGTGTAATATCATTTGCAATCCACTTGTTATACCAAACCGAGATATCATCACCATCGCCTATCCTCCATCTGCTTCCAGCTTTGAGAATAAATTTAGAATTACATATGCTTCGCCATACAAAGCTAGGCTTATGTCCTAAAGTCGACTCAAAGAAATTGCACCTATGATAATATTTTGCCTTATAAAGTCTAGCTACCAAAGAATCAGGATTTGTAATAAGTCTCCAGCCCTGTTTTCTTAACATAGCTAGATTAAAGGTTGGTAGATTTTTGAAACTCATACCTCCAACATTCTTATGCATAGACAGTTTATCCCAAGAAAGCCAGTTAATACCTCTACTTTGACCTCCCAAATGGCCCCACCAAAAGGAATTCATCATTCTTTCAATTTCATCACAAAGAGAGATAGGGAGTGTGAACAAACTCATAAAGTAGGTAGGGATAGATTGAAGCACAAATTTGATAAGAACTTCACGACTGGCTTTTGAAAGATTTTTACTACTCCATGAATTTATCTTCTTCCAAATTATATCTTTAATAAAGCTGAAAGTGAATTTTTTGCTCCTGCCTATCATAGAAGGGAGCCCCAAATATTTGCCAGTACCTAGAACAGTCTGTACGCCCAAAATTCTTGCAATATTATTATGATATGTAGTTAGAACATTTCTACTACAAAAAATCTCTGATTTTTGGAGGTGCCTGACCAGAAGCTCTCTCATAGGTAGATAAAATGGCTCGCATTTTACTTGCTTAGTCCACATTGGCTCTAAAAAAGAGGAAACAATCATCAACAAATAAGAGGTGAGATATAATTGGAGCATTATTACAAATTTTGACACCATTGATTTCACCCCTCGCTTCAGCTTTTCGAATAAGAGCAGAAAGACCTTCAACACAAATAATAAACAAATATGGGGATAATGGGTCTCCTTGTCTCAAACCTCTTCCTGAGATGATTCGACTTGTGGCATTACCATTAACAAGCACAGAGTAATCCACTGTTTCAACACACATCATAATCCATTTAACCCATTGATCAGAAAATTCCATCTTTGTCATAACCCGTTGAAGGTAACTCCAATCAATCCTGTCATAAGCTTTGCTAATATCAAGTTTTAAAGCAACATCCCATTTCTTACCTTTAACTTTTGATTTCATGTAATGAATTATTTCAATAGCAACCATGGCATTATCTAAGATAGACCTCCCAGACACAAAGGCTGATTGACTATCTGAGATGCATTTATCTAATACTAATTTCAACCGATTTGCTAAAACTTTGGCAACAATCTTATAAACCACATTACACAAAGCAATAGGCCTCCAATCCTTCATTGAGACTTGGGAGTCTCCTTTTGGAATAAGAGCAATATTAGTCATATTCAGGTTAGAGGGAAAGGTACCTGTCGAAAGCCACTCACAACATTGAGAAAAAAATTTCTTCTCAATATTAGTCATATTCAGGTTAGAGGGAAAGGTACCTGTCGAAAGCCACTCACAACATTGAGAAAAAATTTCTTCTCCAAAACTTCCCCAAAATTTCTGACAAAAACCAGGATTGAATCCATCTGGTCTTGGACATTTATCCGGCTTCATAGAAAAAATGGCCTCCTTGAATTCATCTATCACAAAAGGTGCTGTCAACAAAGTGTTGTCTTCCAAAGATATAGATTCATGAATGACATCAATAATCGGTTGAATGTCGCTGTTTTGAGCTTGGAATAAATCAACAAAGTAATCACGTGCAACCTCACAAAGTTTGTCTTCATCAGAGACGCGATTATTGTTGACATCAATGAGAGAAGTAATACGGTTCACTTTCCTCCTTGAGGAGGCTGCGACATGAAAGAATTTAGTATTGAGGTCTTCGTCTCGTAGCCAATGTGTTTTAGCGCGTGGACGCCAAAAAGCATCTTCTTGCACAAGAAGTTGATTCATTCGATTCCTGAGAGAATTAAAAGAATTGACGTTGTCACAGTCCACTTGACCCCGCATGACATCAAGTTTCTTACGACAATCATCAATGTCTCGTCGAAATTGTTGAAAATGATTTCTATTCCAATTCAAGAGATCCATTGCACACATATCCAATTTATCAGCAATTGGTTGAGCACCATAACCACTCCATTTTTCTTTAACATAATTGCTGAAATTAGGATCAAGGAGCCAGGCATTCTCGAATTTGAATCGTGATTGCATTCTTCTGCCTCTTATACCTGGATCGCAAAGCAACATAATGGGACAGTGATCTGAAGATGGCGCAGGCAGGTTTTCTAGAATTGCATTTGGGAAGAGATTGCTCCAAGTATCAGTAGCCAAAGCACGATCAAGTCTTTCTTCAACTGCTCTAACCATACCAAGGCTTTTGAACCACGTATAAGCATACCCTTCCATATGAACATCTACAAGACCCGCATCTTGCACAGCTCTACGAAAACCACTTATTAACCAATTAGCCCTCTCATTCCTTCCTTTCTTTTCATTTGGTGAAAGAATGTCGTTAAAATCACCCAAAATGCACCAAGGCAAGCTAGAGGTATTTGACAGTTGTCATAAAAATTGCCAAGCATCTTTCCTTCTACTGTTTTCTGGAAAACCATAATAACCAGTTAAACGCCATTTTCCTTTAGTGATATCCACCACTTAAGCATCTATATGATTATTTGAGTAACTTGTAATGGAACAATTAACTAGGGGTGTTCAAAACCGAACCAATTCAATAGAAAAACCGTAAACCGAACCAACCCAAATCGAAACCGCATTTGGTTCGGATGTAATCGGATCATTTTCTTACTCAATCGCATGGCTTGCGGTTTTCATTTTACCAACCGAACCAAACCGCAACATAAGAAAAATATTAATTAAACATATGTGAGCTAGACAAATACTCATATAAACTCAATGGAAATTTTTATAAAATGATATATTTTTTTCTCTTGTTAAGTTCATTCTCTTCTTTTTATTTCAAAAACGTATTTATGTGCTACTTGAACTTTAGAAAAGGATAAAATTTTAGTCATTTCTATTTTTTACAAAATAGAAATAGTTTTTGTCCACGTTTTTAACTTGGTCTATGTTGTTGAAAACATTGTAAAATGAAAATTAAATTGTAATGTTTGATGAAGTTTAAAACATTGTTGAAAATATGTTGTGCTTCATCTTTTTAACTTGATTTTAATGTTGAAAACAAAAAATTATATTCTATCGAAAAAACCGCACTAACTAATCCAACCCAAACCACATTGATTTGGTTCGGATTTTATTTTTAAAGTCAACCGAACCAAATTAAACCGCATACTTTTTTATCTCGTCGTTCGGATGACTTTTACGCTTAAAATCGAACCAAACCGCACCGTGAACACCCCTACAATTAACTGTAGATTTCCAAAATAACACAAGACGTCCACTACGACCTTGTCGGTTAACAGTAAAACAAAAATCAAACCCGAGAGCATATCTTAATTCCTTAGTTTTATTAGAAGTTGTGATAGTCTCACATAAGTAGAGGATATCCGGTTTATAAACTCGTACTATTTACTTCAACCTAGGAACTGTATGAGGGCTGCCTACACCCCTACAATTCCAACTGATAATTTTCATTACTAATGGATGGGTTGTAGTTCAGGTCCCGATGTTACATCATTTTCCTCAAACACAAGATTATTCTTAACAGACATGACAATAAATATACTCAGGCAAATCCTTTACCGGTATCAATGGAATTGCACAGAGCACAACAAAGCTAATTGAAAAATAAGTTTACAATCACTGAAACAAAATTGATTAGATTGAGGACAATCAATCGAAACAACCTGACTTCCACTAATGGAAAGAATTAGGAAGGGACCTTAGGAGAGAACTCAATATTATAGAGATAAAACTATAGATTGAGATCATGTAAAGTTGCCTAATTACGACTCACAAAGGTTGGTAATGGAGACTCGGTGAAAATAAATTCACCCACTATTGGAAACCGGAGGATGAATGGACACTTTTTGTAACTTGTGAAGTTGATAGGAAGAGGAATCACGTTTTGTCACCATCTCATGTCAAGGAATCTCTGCCATGGCTCACCGTAGGAAATAGATGTTGAGCACAATTTTATAATTTTGATGATTCTCTCTCCCTCTCTCTTAATAATTACATTTCTTGATATGTGTAAAATGACGTCATACTCCATCCGGTCACATTTATAAGCAACTTTTACCTTTTTAAATTCACTAAATAAATGATGTATTTAAAACATAATATAGTATAGATACGTCACTTATTTAATGAATCTGAAAAAACAAAAGTTGCTTATAAATGTGACCGGAATTTATATATATAAAGATATTAAATAAGACGGAGGAGTAAGAATTTAGAGATGATTTTTATTTTACTAATAACAAGACAAGATGATAAACATTGAATAGTAAGAGTATTAGATAGGAGTATGAGTGTTGTGGTGATGAATGAGTCTCTTCGGGTTACTAATTGATTTTCTTCTTAGGTAAGGCAAGGCAATTATAACGAGTAATGGAAAACAATTTCCATTAGAACCCGATTGCTAATCAATTCACTTAATGAAAGAAAATAAATAAAAACGGAAGGAATGGGATGATCGTGTAACTAATCAGGGAAGATCGTCAATTCTCTTACTTTTGGTTGACTAACTCTTGATTTCCCTTCCTAAACTCTCTTAATTCCTTTACTTTTCTTCTCATTTTAAATTGTTTACTACTTTAGCGATGTTAACCTAGTTGTGATGTTTAACTGTCACTTTGATGCAAGTTCCTAAACTCCTCCTCCCCACCCCCATCCCACTTTTTCTTTTCCTCCTCCTGCTGCCAAATTTTCACAATCACCTTTTCTTATTCAACAGAAGATAATAAAGTTCATTTCCGCAATATAATCGTCGTAGATAGTACATTCAAACTGATATCTCTTCAAATAAATTGAGAAATAATAAAAATTATAAATACATACTATAATGATTTTTTGGCAAAAGAATGGTGCAAGGAACACCTATCCTAATTTCGTTCATAAAGAAAAAGAAATTAAAAGAGAGGTGGAGCTCAGTCAAGACCCACACAAGGAAAAGAAAAATGAAAACAAAGAAGACCTAGTTTGTTTCTAATGAAATCATTCCTAATACCCAAAGGACAGGAAAGCCTAAATTAGTTACTATGCACAATGATTTTCTTCCCTGTAGATATGAGTAACCAAAAAGTTTATTGTTGAAATCATATGAAGACAATTGTACCAATGGTTTCTTAGCTTTCAATAAATCAAGCTAATAGAGTTAAATGTTAACACAACCAGAATACTTATATCTTCAGATTTATAATGTTGAAGATGTCAAAGTCATTGTTTGAAAGCGTAATGGACACCAAAAGAAGAAAATCAATTGAATTGCAATCAAATAAACACAACAATAGAATTGAAAATCAAACAACGCCACACTAGTCAAGACGAAAACATAACAACACTATCACACTTAGAGGATAAAACCACAGAAAAACACAAAAGAAACTAAATCTATGTGAAAAAACATTTATTTAGATATAAAGAGAATAAGAAAAAGATTTATTTAGGTGATTTCAGACAAAAATGACCCTAAATCGCATCTCTGTTGTAAGGATGAATGAGATAGAGCTTAATGGCTAGATTTGTATTTGAACATTCTAAGTTAAAATTCATTTATTTAATGTTGAGTTTATTTTCTTATGCATGGTTTCGCATGAGATACAAATGATTATTCTTGTCCAAGCTTTAATCAACGAGGACAACTAGGGCAATCATGACTCATACAATCAATAATGCATTGTGTAGTAATGGAACATCCTTTGTGGCACGCCATTTCACAATCACTACAATAATCATCAATTTGAGATTGAGTTGCATCACATACTTGAATCACAACTAGCATAATCATTAACATTATCATCATCATCACAATGATATCGGTCTTTAGCTCCTTCACTGCCATAACTTTTTTCAATATTTATATTTTCTCGATCTCTATTAAATATATTAATATTTCTGTGTTTCAAGTTTTACAATAGAAAAAAGTTTTCATATGGCCTTATATGTAACATAAATTATTAAAAGACATTGACCAATGTCTAATTATAATTACCATAGTATTCATGCTCTTTACGACGGAAAAATTAATTCTTTGTTTGTCATTCGAAATCAAATCTTAATCTTTTGACTCAATAGATGTGTATACCTTGTTTTGACTCAATAAATAGATTTAATTTAATATATAGACCTTTAAAAATGTTTCAAATGTAGACTCTTACCATTTTTATTAAAAAACAAATCAATTTTATATTAATAGAAAATAAAAAATATATATAACATTTTATTAAATTTTACTAAACAAGGTAAGGTTTACCTTTAGACTAGGTTCATATTAGACTCACCACCAAAAACAGGTTCATATTAGACTACCCTCATTAAATATGTATACATAAAAACTGAAAGTAAAAAAATAAACATTTAATAGATTTAATGCAATTCTCTACACTTTTTTGACTGGCTTAAATCCTTCCAATTCTTAAAAGAATTGCATGTATTTGGTCTTTACCACGGGTTAACTATTAAAAAAGGGAAATGATAACTTGTGCTTTAAAAGCACAAGTTAAAAAGTTAAAGATAGAAGTATTTTCTTGGAATTTCTATATTTAATGTTGTAAAAGTTTAATAATTTATGTACATTGAAATTTGAAAGGGGTCTTATAATAAGAGACAAATAAAAACGCTACACCATTTATCGTCACTAGGAACAGTTGAAAATCGTTGCCAGATAACAGAAAAACGTCGCCAAAGAGAACAGGGGACGATTTTCAGGCGTCTTCTATACGAGCGTTGCTTATAGTCTATGGGGACGATTTTCAGACATCTTTGGGCACACTTTTTAAACGTCGCCTAAACCATAGGGAATAGGGGACGTTTTTTCTGGTGCACTTGAGCAACGCTTTTTAGTTATCGCCTAAAGGCGAACCTATGGTCACAATCATAAAACGTGCCCATAGATAACAGGCAACAATTCTAAAGCGTAGCCGTACGTAACTTTTTTAAAAAATAAATTGCAAAATTGCAGAAAGTATGTATTTCCATTAAGTCTCTATAGGGGTAACTACACATGAAATGTCATAATTAGATCAATTGACCACTGCATTGTTACATAATCATTTCAAAAATCTAAAACTTGGTAACAAATTACGAGTCAATAGCCTCAACTTTACAACAAATTACGAGTCAATAGCAAAAAATATCAGCTAAAGTAATGTTAGACTAGAGTAGGATGAAATATTACACTAAAGAAGAATTGCCTATATGTTCACACAAATGGATATTTGGAGATAAGTTGAGAATGTTGATCTTCACACTTGAGTCAAGGGTAGTAGGAAACATTGCCAACACTTGAGTCTGAAATTATAAAAAAAATAAACAAACAAATTAAATTACCAAGATTTCTTTTGATCAAAAAATAGATTTAAATGTTTTGAAACTCAACTTGAAAAGGCGTCTCTTCAGAATAACTGGTGTTATAATAACTCTGTAATCTTGACCAATATGGTAGCGATGCACTTGCAGTTATGAACTAATCATGTATACAATAAATAATATATCATTTTCAATGGTGTTACTATATTAACAAGATGAAACGCAAGGACTAACATATACCAAATTTCATACGAAATTACCTAAAAATGTGAAGGAAAAAAAAAGGTTATATGTTTATTATTAGAGATAGATAACTTAATTAGTAGCACAACTAGATATCTCAAAATTACTTGAGCAACTTGTTCAGCTGTCCCTAAGACACTATATGGGGGATACAACTAAGTAAATCCGCTCTTCTTAACCAACCTATTAAGGTACCTAATCAACCTATTTAACAAGAAATTTTTAATATAATTGGATCAAACTAATAACGAAAATCAATAGAATAGACAAGAACCACATAACAAATGTCCCAAAATTAATTAAATATCAAGTTACCAATAGATTATTAGTGAGAAAAAAGTACAAATGAAATGAAGGTACATACCTTGTGAATATGGTAAAAACACCCTCAATTGAAACATTAGTATCACTTGGGAGTCCAGGATCAGCAAACCTATGAAAATAAAACAAAAAAAACATTAAAAAAATCACATCGAAGTATATCACACCACCAACGATTTGCTAATAAACAGTCTTACTCCTTTGGGTTACCACTTTAAAGATGTCACCAAAGAACCAAAGCACAAGACACCAATAGTAATAAATTGAAATAGCAGCCAACAAAATCAAAAAGGAACATTCAGTGAGATAGTATTCCTTAAAAAGCTTTATGTATTCCTTTTTAACGTTTTTATTTATTTACCTTTTTTTTACAAGTTTCTTTTATTTACTTGAAAATACAATTTTAGCGCATTTAGCGTTCTATTTTCTGTTTTTTTAAATATTGTTTAACTACGAATTTAACGTTTTTATTTAACTATCATTTTGGTATTTTAAGGGTACATGTTACTTTTTAAGTGTCGTTTAACTGCAGATTTAACGTTTCTATTTAACTGTCATTTTGATATTTTAAAAGTACAATTTGTTAATCATATCCTTTGTCAATTACTCTTATTTTTTTTCAATAATAATAATTAATGATATATATATATATATATGGGTGTCAGGTTGTAGATTTGGGTTTGAAGAGGAACCAGAGTTATTCTGGAACGATTTGGGTGAACGTATCTTTCGAACGATTGAAACATGGATTGTCTGGAATGATTGACCCTTATTTTCAATCTTTTGACCCATATTTTCTATCTCTTCTAAAATGATTTATTTTATATTTCTTCTAAAAATATTTATTTTTTTAGAAGCTACTCTTAACAACTTCTTATTTGAAGTTGTTTTTATATTTTTTTTTAAATTCTGATTTTTTTTTTAAAACCGTAACAAATAGATGCAATATTCTAAAAAGTAATTATTTAAAAAAATGATTGTTTTCTTAAAAAAGATATAACAAACAAGCTCTTAATTGTAACAAATTGCTTCTTTGAGTTTTTTCATACCACTTAGGTCATTCAAGCTAATTGATTGTAACAAACTAGTCCCTTTAATATTTTTCATAACACAGGGTATTTCAAATTATTTCATTGAAACTTTTAGTCCCCGAATAACTTACATTTTTAAGATATAAAATTCTGCAAATTGTTACAGTTAGATAACTTAAAGGAAATAATTGATACGAAAAAGAAAAAAAACTTAAAGAACTAGTTTGTTACAATTAAATAACTTAAATAACTTCTGGTGTAATTTAGCCTTATTGTTTTGTCAAATAGTCTAGTGGCTAGAGATTTATTTTTTAAAAGGAATATAAGGGGTGCCCGAGGTTCGAACCCCAACCCCTACATATATTATGAAATGTCCCTATCAACTGAACTAAGCTTACAATGACATTATTATATCTATATTTTTTTTGACAAATATTACATCTTTATTTTTTTTTTGACGAAATCTACATTTTAAATAAATATTAGAAATTTATTCTAGTTTTAATAAATATGTTTAGAGAGAAACAATATTTTTATATATATATTTTAATTATAAATATAATAAATTAGAAATATTACCAGTATGGTATAATTTAAAATAAGAGTTAAACTAACTTCTTTTATATAAGAGTTAAATTAACCACTTGGATCATATAAGAATGTTTTCATGGTGGAATAGTTAAATATAATAGAGAAAAAGTACCACCATAGAACCTGAAGCAAATATAAAAGAATAGATCATCAATTACACGATGACAAATTTAAAAGCATATTCAACGGCAGGCATAATTGAACCAAATTTAGTACAAGTTGAAATATGTGTATGATTACAAAATTGTCATTCCTGTCAAAAACACATCAGACCCCCATTTTTCAATACACCATCAATACAAGAACTACTATTTTACTCCTAACAAAAATCCATGGCTCTCTTTTCACAAGGACACACCAATAAATTTCCTTTTAAGAGACACAACACATATAATTTTACTTCTACATACAAGGATTCTTATAGTTTTGTACCTAAATCAAAGGTATGGTGACATAAATGTGAATGTCCTCTCTCTCTCTCT